>ENA-OPNW01000054-OPNW01000054.1-human-gut-metagenome-genome-assembly--contig:-NODE-54-length-84343-cov-142.491197_pt1 | contig 84343 bp, 100 predicted proteins | sample MGYA00241540_ERZ501777 | MGnify/ENA primary metagenome ERZ501777 (study PRJEB25962, sample SAMEA2042615) | human gut metagenome | biome: human gut; feature: human-associated habitat; material: faeces...
TTTTAATATAAATCCTAGCCTTCTAGGTACACAATTTTAATATAAATCCTAGCCTCTTGGCAATTAAAATCCGAGTCTAGGTACACAAAATCACAACCTAAATCCTAGATTACACAAACTAGCCAAACAGAACACTTTTCAATTACACGTGTGAAGCTAAAATACATACGTATCTAAATCCCACCCATATTAGTATATTATATATAGGCGTTACTAAAATAGCTACGTGTCAAAAAGGCTCATATACGTATCTCAAAAACTATTGCCAGAGTGTACTTTTTGCTTTTCTGTGATTTGAGGGGCCATGTATGGTGATTTATTGCCTAAAATGGCCTTTGGGGCCTCAAGGATTTAGTACTTTAAATTTTGAGAGCTATAGTGTTTGGATAGTAGCCGTACAGCCAAATGGGTATGTTCCTGACTTTTTCGAAAAACCCCCATCGATACACAGAAAAGAAGGGAAACCAAGATCCTAAGATATGTATATTAGTATTAGTTATAATATTGATTGTGATATAGGGGATTTGTATCTTAGTTAGTGATTTCAGATTGTGTATATGATATGGGTAGGTTAATTGTGTTATATATTATTTCTTTGTTGGGAGTGGGTTAGGGGTGGGTTGTGTACCTAGTATCTGTATACTTGGTTTTATTTTGTTTTGGGAGGTAATTGATTATATACTTGGTTTGTGTACACAGAAATACCTAGAGTTTTCTAGGCTCTAGGTATTCTTTTTATTTATCTTTTGTGGTGTTGGGAGAGGGATACTAGATCTTCTGGATTCTGAAGTATATCCTGTAGGTATGGGTTTATCTCTTGGATGTTATACTGGGCTTGGAACCTAGAGATGGTACCCTTTAGTTCATCTATTAGAGTATCATAGAGGTTATTGTATATTATCTCTTTGATTTTGGTTTGGACTTCTTTGTTTTGTTCTAAGGGTATTTGTCGGATGGTTGAGACTTGGATCTCTATTGGTTTCTCTAGGTCTGGTACCGTTGGTATGTTACCCATATAGTCTAGTCCAGAGATGAATTCTAATATTTCTTCATTGGACATAGATAATATATAGTTGGGCTCTTTGTATACTTTGCAGGTTAGTATTTGATTACCATTCTGACTGATTGTGATTCTTGATGAAGGATTTGTTGTTTTCATTGTTTTAGTTATTTTTTCTCTTGGCATTGTTAGGACTTCATAGATAGCATCATCTATGTTGATATCGAAAAAGGAAGTATGGGAAATGATTTCCTCTAGGTCTTCCTCTTTTGGTTCCCATCCATAGTATCGGGCAATGATATAGGATTTGAGTATATCTCTGATATCTAAGTCATAAGTACATATGTCATCAGTCATGGTACTGAATATTTCAATTAGCCAGTTAAAGTCCTCTAGAGGTACGTTGTCTAACCATTCCCACCCAATTGGATATTCGTTTACTGTTATGATTGGTTCCATGGCATTAGAATTCTAAGTTAAACAATTGAATGGTAAGCATACTTGGGAATTTCCCTCCTTCATAATGAGTATTCGAAGTATTGGAATAGTTGTGGAAATCACTCTTTAGTGATATCTTAAGGATATCCAGTAGCAATGGATATAACTTGTACTGGTTAGCATCTAACCATTCGTTATATTCCTGGATATCAGATTCTGAAGTAAAAGTAACAGAGAGTTGGATAAAGGGTTTATCCAAAGAATCTGGGTTATGGATATTTGTCTTAAGCCAAACCTTGGAAAGCATATGAGATTCCTTTTGCATTAGGTTGACTGAACCAGTATTTTGCCATTGTTCGTATTGGTAAATTGTGATACCGGTTTTAAGGGCTGTTGTAATGTTGTTCAAGTTCATGACTGCCTAAATTTTAAATGAATAATATATTTCTTTTCTCTGATGCAAATTTAATACTTTATTTTTAAATATGCAATATCCCTGATTACTTAGCTGAGGCTTCTATTAGGTATCTGATAGAGCCTTTTCTGAATAAGGAAGAGGCCATTAATGGATTTTACATATTTCGCATCTTTACGGAAGGCATCTGGATTCTTTTTCTTAAACTGATGCCACCAATCATCATATTCATCAAGGGTTTTAAATACCTTGTTCAAATCCTTAGTGGGACCTGTTAATTGAATGGTCTTAGGCCATACTTTAACATCTATTCTCTTACCTTCATCGAAATATATACGAGATGGTATAATTACTTCATCTGGACCTGGGTATGGAGTTGTGCTCATAATTTCGTTATTGTAAAAGTTATGTAATTGTCTTTAGTTATCACAAATGTAATGATAGCATTACCTTGTATTGAAATAGATAGAGATTCAGGAGTATCTGCTAATATGTAGTAACTTAAGAAGTTAGCTCTAAGCAAATTAGTAAGTACTTCCCTTAGTCTGAACAAGGTACAATTATCAGGATTACCATAGATTACTGATTGAAGGTATTGGTCCTGATGATTCAAATGATACCATCTTAATCTAGCCAAGTTTAGTTTCTCGGCTAGATCAAATTGTACGATATTTAAGAGTCTTCTTATAGGTGTCATACTGTAAAGGTAATTTGCATTATGTTCGAGGATATTCTGTTGATAGATTTGATATTAGCTTCCCCATCAGTAAAGTTCATGGCAAAATTTACTAGAGCATCTGCAGCACCATTAGAAGTATCGGGAGTTTGAAATAAGAAAGAGTATATTGCAAATCCGTCCTGTTTAGATATCATTGCAGATAATGCTAAGCATTGGTTTTCAACGTAGGCATTAACTAATAGATTCATTAGATTGTTGCTGTAATCTAGGATTTCCTCTAAGTCTAAGGAAAATAATTCTTGGATTTGAAGACCTAGGTTAGTAACTAACTTGTTTAGATGTTGTGTGGTTTGGAAGGTTTCATTATTTTTCATAAGTCTAAAATTTTAAATAGTTATTAATTTCTTTTTCTGATACAAATATAATTACTTTAAATTATATATGCAAATTCTGGAATACTAAGCTGAGGATGTGTGTAAACGCTAAGAAAGGCAGATGATTAGTCTGCCTTTCGAATTTATACTCTGTATCGGATTAAATTCCATTTATCGTTTACTAGCCTGAATATCCAGAGATAATGGTTAGTGAACTCTAATAGCTTACTGTATTCAGAGGTTTCAAATACCAAGAGATCTGAGTTCTTTTCTAGGATATTGAAATGGATAGTTTTATTAGTACCCTTTCGAAGGATTTCTCTGAGATCATTCTTTAGAGTATCATCCGAAATGAACATATTATATTGTTCTCCCATATAATCCAGATATTTATCCCTGATATCTGGATATATTCTAGACTGGCTTACGTTAAATTGTTTCGTTTTCATCTTGATTTTCTTGATTTATGTTACGTTCGATAATGTTTTGAATACATATTCTTCGGCCCTCTTCTTCTGTCTGGTCCAAGATATAGGTAAGAGAATGATTAAGGAATAACATATCTGTATCGTAATTCCTCTTGAATACTAATAATTCGAATTCCTTTAACCAATTATGTTGCATCAATTCCAGTATCTCCTCTAAACCAACATGGTCCGTATCCATATATCCTTGGCATTTATACCAGATATCTGTAAAGACTCCAGTAATATATTCTGGTATCTTGAATCCGTCAGATACTTCATGAGCTGGAACTAAATCCTTAGCAGCTTGGTATTTTTCTTTGGTTATTACCATGTCTGATTTTCCTGATAGCTTTCTACTGAGGTTAACTATGAGTGGTACCTTGTAATATAATAGGTAAGGTTCTTTGTCATATACCCAGTATCTGCTTTTGTATTCCTGATAGATTAGTACATAAGGCTTATCTGAATACATGCCAAATAGTCTCATATAGGCAGATAGGTAATTCTCTAGGTCTTTAGCACATTGTATATTCTGGTTGAATACTACCTTAGTATCTTCTAGGTAGATTAGATTCAGGGAATAACTTAACTCTGGTTCCCGTTTACGAAATCTGTTGAATAGGTTTTTGATGTTCATAATGTCTAATATGTAAAATTAATGAATACTGTTCTGGTTCCTTTGAAGAAAGCTTCATGATTGTAGTCTTCGTATTTATGGCAAGCATAAGTTTTAGAAGACCTATCATAATGATCTCTTACCCATACTGGACTGGATTCAGAGTCTTTTAATTTGAATAGTGTACCTGGTTTAAGCTGTTTTAATGTGGTTTTATCCATAATCTTATTATTTATTTTATCCATAATCTTATTATTTATTTTGATGCAAATTTAAGAATAATAAATTAATTATGCAATAAACCTCGATTACCTGTTGAGGAATTGTTCAGCTATTGAGGTAGGCTCTTTTTCTTCATATTGCTCTTCATCTAAATACATATCTATCTCTGGGTCTGGATCCTCGGGATCTATGTTAGCTTCTATCTCTCTTCTTAATTCATGGTGTTCTCTTGAAGAGAGTTCCATAGCTCCCTTGTAATCATCAGTAATTTGCCTCATCTCTGCAGTATTCAAAGTAAGGCCCTCTTTGGTAGTATCAATTCCCTCTTGCTTAGTAGCAACTACCTCGGGTAAAGAAGATAAATCATAGTGATCTGCCAATAATTTGGCTTCTTGTGGCTTATCCATTATCTTTTGAGATTCTAGGATAATCTTTCTAGCTTCATCTATTGATATGCCTTGGTTCTGATTTAATTGATTATTCTGGGTATCTCCAAATTGATTAAAGATATTGGTAGTTCCTCCACCCATAAATGTACGTATGATAGACTGTAATGAAGTAGAAGAATCCAGTTTCATCTTAAGAGCTTTATTCAATTCAGCCGATATGAATGGAGTGTAATGCCCTCCCTGAGATTCCCTTAGGATGTTTACCTGATGGGATATCTCCATTCTATCTTCTAAAGCCCATGCTACTTGTTCTCCCAATAGAGCTTGTAACATTTCTTCCTGTCTTTCTTTATCCCAGAGCTTAGATTGCAATAATCTATCTCTCATAAATACTCGTATGTAATTGATATCTATACCTGTCTTTGTTGAGAAGGTATTAATATCATACATAATCCCACATAGCATACCATTACCCATCAACCAGTGATTGATAATGTAGTTGTATACCTTTTGTAAATCTTCAAGATTCTGACTCTTTTGGTATTCTGCTGCCATTGCAGTAGTTCCCATAGGTCTAGGAAATCTTTTTATGTTGTCTTTTGCCATTATACAAATATTCTTTTCTTATATCCTTAGATTCATCGTATCCAATCCTTTTAAGAGGACGAGCTACGTATAGTTGATAAATATTAGAATACCAATAACCAACTGCTATATTGAGTTCTTCATTTAAAGCCAAAATGAATTGAGTATCGGTAATCCTATCCCTAGTAAATATCCAGGTATAATTTCCTTCAAGGTTGGGAACCTTGTTATAAAATTCCCAACCTTTAATTACCTTAAAAATATTGCCATGAAGGTCAACGATTTCCTTTGCCATAATTGCCTTTTTTACCTCTCAAGGATTTTTTGTCTTGTTCACTAGAGTTATTTTTCATTTCCTCTATCCTTTTTTGTGTTTCTGGGTACCAGAGTTTTCTTAGGGGCACTACCTGAGTTGCAAAGAATGCCTTCCATAAATTCTGGGATAAAGGTCTTATACTTTGCCGACTGATTTCATTAAATTTATCCTCGAAGTGTTTTACTACCTTTTTAAAATCTGAATAATATATGTGACCAGTTGCTGGGTTTATCTTTTGTTGCCTTTGGCATACTTCTAGTAAATCTTCTCCCATTTTATTTATAAACTCTCCTCTATTAAATTGGAAGTTCTCTTGATCTAGTCTAAATATCTTTACGTAATCTTTTGTTTCCATTATATTATATCTCTGTTTCTAGGTGTTTAACATCATAGGGTAATACCTGAAATAAGTATCCCCTTTTATCATCCTCGTAATAGGATGACCATAATCTCCCTTTTAATCGGTATAAATCCAAGTCATAAGTTTTCTTGGGTATACCTGTGATAAATAATTTGTGATTGCCTCCTGGGTTAACTTCGAATTCCCACTGGGTAAAATTTCCTATGGTACCATAATCTGGCAATTTATTTCCCAGTAAGGTTGGTAAGGCAATATCCTTTACCAGAGTTTCTTTGGGGACCATTTTCCCATTTACCCAGATCCCCAGTTGTGATTTACCGATATATACATCTTTTACTATTTCTCGAAACATAATTCAATGATTATAAATTTGACACCTTGACCTAATTCTAAGTCATTTACTGCATTAATATCCCTAGTATTATGTTGAAGGTTTCTTAAAGAAATTCTAGAATCTTTCGATATCCTATAAGATCTTCTTACCAAGAGTAAAGCATTTCTCCAACAAGCAACCATAGAAGATACTGGCCCAGAGAATAAGACTTTGCTGGTCTTATTTATCTCTACCATTTTTTCTTCGTATAGTTTTTGACTCTGAAGATACCATACTTTTATTTCTCTTATGTTTTCTTTTCTTCTTTCTAGAATCAGCTTTGACATAGTCTTCTATTTCTTCAAGTTTACCCAACAATAAAAACCTTACGAACATATCTATAGGCCTGAAAAAGTAATTTCTTATATTCTCAGTGCCTAGATAATAATCGTATACGATAAAGAATTTTTTAATCTTTCCGTGTTTGAGAGATCTTTGAACAAGGTAATTCTTTACACATCTCTTGTGAAGTTCTACCATGCCCTTTTCCTGTTTTTCCATCTCCTTATCGGAGAATATTCGATAGTCCATAACCAAAATAAATATGGGACTGGGAATTTGAAAATAGCAAACTAATGTGTTCCCAGTCCCGGGTTAACAAAGGATTAATTATACTGCTTCATCTACCTTCAATACTTTTTTCTGGAAGGTAATATATTTATTTTGGGCAGACTTGTATTCTTTAGAATTATGATCTTGGATTCGGAGCATTTCCCTTTCCAATTTACGAAGTTCATTACGGGTTTGTTGTCTCCATTTCTTTCTTGAAAGAGTATCAGTAACATCATCTGGGTAAATGTATTTCACTTCCCGATTGGAGATTACTTGTTCGATGATATTGGGTTTCTGTTGTTTGGCAACTTCCTTGACAACTTCTTCCTTTTTAGTAGAAGCTTTCTTGGTAGTAGTTTTTACCAATTTTGCTTTGGGTTCTTCCTTAGCCTTAGATTCTTTAGTTTCTTTTGGCTTTTGTGTTTTAGAAGCCTTAACTTCCTTCAATGAGTTAGATACTTGGTTGTTAATTAACTCGGTTACCTTGTTCAAATTTACTTTTTTCATAATTGACTAATTTAAAAATGTTACTTAATTAATTTCTCTATGCAAATATAAGAACTATTTTTTAAATAAAAAAATAGTTCTACTTTATTTTATCAATAGCTGAGGATCTCTAGTCGAGTAGGAAATCAAAGATTTCATCTGGGTTCTCATCTAGGTTTTCGGGATCATCATAGTAGGAATCTAGGCCTTCAGTAAAGATATCATATTCTGAAATAGATGATGATTTACCATATCTCTGATTATACTGTTCTACGGTTAATATAGTTACCTTACTGGGATCATGTTCATATTTCTCGGCATAAGCAGAAGCTTCCTCTGGTGATAAGGGTTTATCGGAAGTGAATACTTGGTAATATACTCTGGGTTTAGTATAATGAGCATCTAAAGTTACTTGTTGATAACCAGATTTCCTTGCGGTAAATATTATATTATCTGGAGTAACTCTTACTAGGAAAGCATATTGGTATAATCTTCGATTACTAAGTGAATCCTTTAGTTTCTTTATAGAATCTACTTTAGCAAAGAATATAGAATCTCTTCTTTTGCTTTCCTCATACCGTTTTACATTTCTAATAGAATCTTCTCTACTCTCCTTTACATAAGGAGGAGTTACCCTCCGGGTACTATTGGTGTTGGCAATAGTGAATCCCAAAAGAGTAACTCCCAGAATGGAAAACGGAAAAATAATATGTTTAGTTTTTGAGTTCATATCCTGTAGCTTCATATTGTCCTTTGATATGAGAATTAAGATATCTCCCTTTAGATTCGGCATTCATTAGTTCTTCGAAAGTTTTTCTGGGAACTAAATCATACCGGTAAACTTTGTTGCCCTTAAAAGCAACCCATAAGTGTTTGTTTTTGTTGTTATACCCAATACCTTCTATATTAGAAGATTCTACTGGATTCATTTTAATACCAGTATTCATGGTAACTGATTCAAGATATTCTTCTCTGTCCATAATTTAAAGTTTTAAAAGTGTTAACTCCGGATGTAATACGTTGGTATATTTTTGAATGATTGCCCATGCTCCCAAAACTCCTTGAGAATTATCTGTTATCCATTCTTCCTCCATTTTCCATAGGATATGAGAGCAGACGTATAATTGATACTCTGTAAGAGTTTTTATAAGTTGAGGATATTCTATCATATCTGAATAGAGTTTTATCATATTATCTAATACTCCTCTTATTTCTCCTTCTTCAATCTGAAGAAGTTTTTTAAGAAGGTAATGATCGGTATCCTTTAAATTTTTAGAGATATGAGTTAGTGCCTCAACTTGGATTTGGGCAATGTTCTTAATAACCGTCTTGGTTTTTGCATCCATTTTTTCTTATTATTTATTTCGTTATACAAATATATAAATTTTATATATAATATGCAAATATTGCTGAGGTAGGTAGTGGATTATCTCTTCAATATCTCAGCCATCTTTTCCTTGATTGAATCGGGGAATATGGCATCTGATGCCCATCTTAAGAAGAACTTAGAGGGTTTCTTATCCGGAGTCATAAGCAATTGCCTTTGTTCTGTAGAGAATTTAATTCGTTCTGCCTCTAACATATACTTAGGTAACTTAGTGAATTCTGCCTGAGAAAATGAGATAGTATTTTTACCAGTCTGAGCCCTAAAGGGTTTCTTCCTTTCCTTATACAGATAAGGAACGATCTTCTTTGAGGGACCTTGCAGAATGCTGAACCCAAATAGAATCATAGGATCGAATTTATCTGTCTTAGGATCTTTTGCTCTCTTTATACATCTTGCCATCCATGAATAAGAATCGAGATATTGGCCATTGTTGGTGGGTTCTCCCACATCTTTCTTATCGAATTTAAATTCCGGGAAATGATAAAGGAAATCCTCTGTAAGGATGAATACAAATCCAAGATCTCTAAGATACTTAATAATATCCTGTTGGCTTTTGCCTTCATTTACCATCTTTTCTACATCAGCAAGGATATCTTCTCTTGGGGATTCCAATTCTTTAGATTGAGTATTAGAGGGTCTTCCTCTACCTGCAGATTCTTTGATTGGTAAGTTACCAGATAATTTATCCAAGTATTCTTTGAATTGAGAAATATCTTGTTGATTAACAAGGGTTACTTCTATTCTTATGGGACCTTTATGTTGTACCTTTGGACCGGCATACATCTCAGTGCAAGCATCTACTAATCTATCAGATAAAGGATTACCATTTTCTGAAAGTGTAGTGATACGCAGTTTGGGTTTGAATATTTCTTTTTCTTCTTTCATAACTTTAGAGATAAAAAGGGCCTGGACAAAAATTATTGCCAGGCCCAAAACTACTAATAACTAACAAAACAAATATAAGAATGGAAATTAATCCTCGTCTTTGGCCTTTTTCTTCTTAGAATCTTTGGCCTTTTTATCTTTCTTAGAAGGTTTATCCTTTTTGGATTCCTTCTTAGGTTCTTCCTTCGGCTTAGATTCTTTTGGAGTCTTACCTGCAGCCAATTTTCTCTGAGCCATACGATATTTCTTCTTTTCTTCGGAAGTCATTTCTCTTCCGTCTACCAAAGGATAATCGTATTTAGTTGCTGTTCTACCTGAACTAGCTTTTTCCTTTTTCTCTTTTGCTTTAGCTTCCTTCTTAGCTTTCTTTTCATCTTCAGAAGCCTTTTTCATTTTTACCAGCTTCTTCTGATTAGCAGTGTCTTTCTCAGGATATTGGGCAGCAACTTTATCTCTTTCCTTGTTAAGTTTTGCCATAAGTTCTTTTACTGCCTTACCATGAGTTTTGTCCTTTGACCAATCCTTTGCAGGATCCAGGTTATTTTCTTTCAGGTAGTTTTCCAAAGCCTTTGCAGCTTTTGTGATTTCCGGAGTCTTATCAGCCGGTTTCTTTGCTTTCTTAGCAGGTTTTACTTTCTTTGTCATATCCTTATTAATTTATGAGTTTATATTTACCTATAGAAGTGAATCCGAATTAAAGGTAGGGATTTCCTTGATTTCTAGGATTTTTAATTCAACTCCTTTTACCATTGCACAGGTATGAAGATAATCGGATATCTCTCTTTGGGTTAATCCTGAGAAAATACTGGTTTTAGTTTTATTTTCCCATACATATTTCACTTCTAGAACTGGATTGTTAAGAATATCTTTTACTCTTTGTGATAAAGAATAAAGTTTTCTTTTCTGATACATAATATGGGCTTGGTGTTTCCTATATTCACCCATCTTATTCTGCTGCAAGGATATATGAGCTTGGTATTTATAGTATTTGATATCCTTGTATATTTCAGCAATCTGTGAAATTAAGGATGAGAAGGATCTTTTTTCCATTGTGGCCTCTTTATTTGGGATTGATATTCCAAAATCATTTCCTTAGCTTCTGATATTATGTTTTCTGTTAATTCCCTTTCTGAGGGATTTTTGCATACTTCTAGAAATGAAGTATAATCTTCTATCAGATTATTAAGTGCAATGATTTGTATATTCTTTCTTATCTCTTCTTTGGTTACCATAGATTATGAAAATAAAAAAGCCCATCACCTTTGTGAGGCAATGGGCTTTGGATAATTGATATAATGTATAATCGTTATGGAGTTTAATCTTCGTTTTCTTCAGAAGTTTCTTCTTCATCTACTTCCTCATCGGTGTCTTTTTCTTTCTTTGACTTAGGAGTAGTGATAATACCATGTCCTTTCTTTGACTTAATTGCCAATTCTCCGGGAACAAAAGCAACCGATGTGTTTACTGGAGCACCATCTACTACCAATACTGAAGTTACCAATACTCCCTGAGCACCTTTCTTGGTTTTGATTGCATAACCGAAATTCTGAACTTCTGAATTATCAGAAATCTTGATAACATCGATTTGTTTACCGTTCGGTCTCTGACCTGCAGGACGGTTTTTAATAGCTTCCATACGAGCTTTGCGTTTAGCTTCTTTTTCAGGATCTTTTTCCTTAGCACCCTTTTTCTTGGTGTCTTCTTTTTTCTTTGCCATAATCTTAATAAGTTTTTAAAAGTTGTGTTATAAATAAGTTGTGACTTCTACATAACCTAATAGTAGTTAATTTTTAGGGTAGGAGATGATCCCTACCCTTTATGCTAGGTAAATGGGTTATTTTTTACCCTTTTTACCTTTACCCTTAGCTTCCTTCTTAGCCGGCAATTTGATACCTAATTCTTTGGCAATTGCCTTACGAAGTTTCTCGATGTCTTCTTCATCGAAGTCGTCTGGATCAGTATCAAGGTCTTTGTCATCGCAAACATCTTCCAATTCTTCGAAGTCCATTTCAGCAAGAGCTTCTCCAGTCAGTTCTTCCTCTTCTTCCTCCTCGTCTTCTTCATCTTCATCGGAATCATCCTCGTCTTCTTCATCTTCATCGGAATCATCCTCGTCCTCATCTTCTTCGTCTTCATCGGAATCATCTTCATCTTCATCATCATCGGATTCTTCCTCCTCTTCTTCGTCTTCATCTTCTTCTGAACCGAAGATTTCAGATGCCTGATCTGCAGTCAGCATAATGGGAGCCGGGATAATCTTTACCGAACCATCTTCGTAAGTAATAATGATATTACCGTTGATTTCTACTCTAGATACTTCTTTAAGTTCAACTTTCTTAGTTTCTTTTTTCTTAGCCATAATTGTTTAATTTTAATGGTTTGTTAATGAATATAGTTAATCACTCAGTTATAAGCTTTTTATACTTCTTTAGGAATGGTCCCAAAGATTCATGTGCATTATTAAATTGTTTTATGTTTTCTAGAACGGTATTAAACTGTTCCTGTGAAGTTATTTCAACTACTTCAGAGTTTATAACTTGGTCCACTTGATTATAGGTCATAATCTTAAAGGATTTGCCCTCAAATGGATTATATGGTCCATGTTGTTCTAATTTAGTGTTCATCGCTATATGATATTTTAGTTAAACCTGGAAAACCCAATTTACCCATCATTTCTGTGTATGATTGATATTTTCCTTTTTTCGAAATTTCATAGTTATCAGAAAATCTTATTGGGTAGACCCAAATTTCTGAATCTAGTTTCCTATTGGTCATGAAGTAAGCATACTTATTCCTTATTTTATAATCAGATAGAGGTTTCCATAGTTCCCATTGTAATTCTCTTATGAGATATTTATCTGGGATAATAACCTGATTCTGAAATTTCAGAGAAGCTTCTCCAAAGTCATCTAAGAAATCGTAGGCCTTTTTGAATAAGATACGATTAAACTTAATATGATATACCTTGGTAAGGAACAGGGCTATTTGCCAAATCCTAGGAGGATGATTCAAGCAATCAAGGTTAAATTGGTTCTTTTCCCCTTGACTCAGCTTGTTGTATCTCCTGTAGGATAGCAGAATGGACCTGTAATCTCTTTTGCTTTCGATATTCAGGTGAGAATTCATCCCTATACCCGTATAATGCAATTTGGTATGCCCTGTTGAATGCCCTTCTTCCATGTTTCTTATAAATTTTATTCATTCTTACTACAAAATGCCTTCTCCTATGTTTATCCATTCTTGCTTCAGCAGGAAAGATAAATCTTCGTATTTTAGTTGGCTTACCCTTAAAGAATATCGATTGATGACCTTTCTTGGGTAAATCAGTTATGCCTTGTTTTATAAGATTCTTACCTTTGATAGTATGAATGTATAAATTGGCATCTACTCCTAATAAAAGAGTTATGGTTCTTCTAGCATGGTATCTTGAAAAGAATCCTAAACCACATATATGTTTTTTATATAACAACTTCTCGGTTCGGTATTTACTTTCTGTTGCATATTGATATTTGGTCCATCCCCAATATTCATCAGGCCTCCAAGTCCATACATATATTAAGTCTGGGTATATTTTCCGATTATCCCTTGCTAGCTTTACCATTTAGTTTCCTTTTTGCAGCCCTGTACCAGAGTTGAATGGATTTCTCATTAGCATCAGGGAATTTCTTTTTCATTCTCCTTACTACTCTCTCTTGATCAAATCCCTTTTCGGTTAATTCATAACAATAGGATTTCTTAGTACCCTTAATGAGGTTAAAAGAATCTCTTTCTCTTGGAGGTTTCTTTTCTTTGGGTTTCTTTATACCTGGTACTCTTTTTAATTTTCGAATACCATCTTCTCCCTCTTCTCCTAAGAATCCTAATCTTAATCTTGAATTACGGATTGGGTCAGTTTTATCATAACCGATTGCTTCCAATTGTTTATCTGCCCATTCATCATACTGGTCAATTAAGGATTTATCGGGTTTGTTAGTAGAGTTACTGATATACTTGATTAAATCAAATACTCCTGCAGCACAAGCATCAGGAAAAGGCATACCAAGGATTACTGCCTTTCTTTTAAGATCCTTGTATTTCATGTTTCTACCTGCAGCTCCTAGGAAATTTTGTTTTTCCTTTGATGGAGCTGGTTTATCTTTTTTCTTTTTTGCCATAGTTTTAGAATCTTTGATTGTAATAGGTTTGAGTTAATTCTTCATGAGTTACATACTCATAGGGAACTAATCCCATGTTATCAATCTTATCGAAGAGATCCTTAGGTAAATCATAAGTGATTAACCATAAGTAATTCTCTTGAGTAATGTGGTTTGATACCATATCCTTAATTTTTGGGAAATTAGGTAATAGGTTCAATTTATCATCCTCCCAGCTATCACTGAATTGGTTGAGGATATTATTTGCTTTGTTAAAGCGGATGTCTAAGTTGGTATTCTTCATATTGTCTATATTAAAATTTTGTCTAATTAATTTTCTGATGCAAATATAATACTTATATATTATATAGAAAAATATTCTACTTATTATTTTAATATTAGCTGAGGATCAATAGAAGGAGTCTTCTTTCACTCTAGCAGCTCCTGGTTGAGGTTTCTTCTTTGGTTTTCGTTTTATGTGAGTGTTATAGGCCATATCCAATTGCTTCACATTGAAATCCATGTTATTTACCTTGTTGTAATTCAAAGCCTTTTCGATACATAATCTATATTCTGGCCAAAACTTCTGGCCTAGTTTTACAGTAGTAGTCTTAGCATTGAATTTAGATACCATGAACCCAAATGTATCTGCATCATCTTTATCCTCGAATATATACATATAGAATTTACTGAATTCCCTCATTACCTCATCTGTGGGTCTTACAGGAAGTAATAAATATCCATCCGTATATAAATCTTCAGATATTAAACATACCCACCATTTCTTTATACTAGGCTTTACCTTATACTTAAACCTTTCTCTTAGTTTAGTATGAACCCATTCTGGTACTTTCTCTAATAAGTAGTTGATATAAATCTTTTCTTTCTTATTGGCTCTTCTTTTGAAAGCAGAGGGTTGCTGTACTTGCCTGGGTAATATCCTAAAGTTATTCCATCTATCGAATTCTAATATCAAACCTAGAGAATGTTTATCCCATTCATTATCTGAACCTTGTAGTCTTCTTATATTTCTTTCTAGATTACGAGTATTTACCTTAGGAACTAATTGGGAGGCATCTCCAGTATTTAGTAGGGCCTCTTTTCTTTTCATCCTTTTTTCTATGCAAGCCTCGATATAATCCTGGAAGTTTCTTTCACATGGGCAATCTGGTCTAAATATTGACTCATGTATTTCGAAGAAATCAGAGAATAATCGAAAGAACTTTTCAGACCTTTCTTTTATTTCTAGGTACTTATAATGAGATAATTTTAATATCTCTCCAGCTTCCCAAGAGGATTTACTCTCTGATAACTGAAGAAAAAGGGACTGCTGCTCGGTTGGAGTCAAACAGTCCCATGCTTTCTTTTGGTATTCATTCATATTAACGCCTCCTTTTATTAATGTTCTCTTCTATCTTTTCAGAAGTAATAGAATTTGGGTCATAGTCAAAGTTATTACAATGTAATTTATCTGGGTCTGAATCCTGATATACACTGTAAAGAACACTATCAAAATCAAGAGTTACTTCCATTTTACCATGTTCTGGGTAAATGAGTACTTTTACTGTTCTATTAGTGTAATTTACATCTAATACTGTAGCATCTATACCTTCATAGGGATAACCCTTTAAAACGATATAATCTCCAGGTTTTACATTCATAAGATCATCAACAGAGTATTTCTTATTTGCTTTTGCTAATCTTATGAACCTTCTTACATCTTTTCTAGAACAAGTTGCAACTAATGAAAAATCATCGAAGTCTTCAGCATTATCTATGCGTACCTTCTTTTTTCTTTCGTGCATTGTTTCAGTAGATTTAAGAAAGGTTCTTATACCTGAGATATTTCGTTTTAGTTTATTTAAAAAAGGCCTTGAGAAAGCATTCTCTGTGGGCATTCTCATAAAACCATAATTGAAAAGTATAGGAACAGATTCAAATACCATCTTACCCTTTACTGTTCTCTTAAGTATATCTAGAGTTGGGATAATAACCTTGATATTTTCGTATCCCTTTTCTTTTAACTCTTTCTCGATAAGGTGATAATACTTTCTTTCTAGGTAGAAGATTACATAGGAGTATGGGATACGTTTTTTCATATTACTGATTTTTTACGATTAACTTAGCTTGTTTGTGAATCATCTTGTAGGGTACTTTTAATATCTCACTAGCCATGAATATCATGAGAGTATTTCCAGGTACTTGAATATACATTGATTTAGTGATATATTGAGCTATAACACTGCCCAGTTTATAATCTACTACAAAGAAAAACTCATTTGCAGGCATTGAATTGTATCTCATACATAAGATTGGTACCTTCTTTGCCCTTTTAGCATCTTTACTTGCTTGTTCCCAGAATTTTAATATATCACAGGATTTATTACCCAATAATACATGTTCGAATTTGATGTCTTTGTAGTTTTTACATTCTACCGAGATTTTACATCTATGGGCATGTCTTTCATCCTGACACATAATATCAGAAGACAAATCCCTACTCTGATGATTTGCACCAGAGTAGGGTGTTCTCCCAAATTTAAAACCAGTCCATTGAGTAAACCATTTCGATATTTTCAATTCGAATCGATTACCTTTCTTTTTACTATTTGCCATAATTTCATTGTATTGTTTATGGATCATAGTGGTTTATAATAACTAAGGCCCTTGATTTTCTCTACTTGCAGGATCTTAGTATTTGATAAAGGTAATGAGTCATGATGTGTTATTAAAAATAATGATTTACCGTTGAATATGTGTTTTATTAGGTTTATTACCAATTCTATGTTATCAGAACTTAGGGATTCAAATACTTCATCTAAGAATGCTAGGTTAATACCCTTACTTGCAGTCAAAGCTTCATGCATTGCGAAAGCCATACATAGATTACATACTTGTTTTTCACCTCCTGATAGTTCATCATAATCAATAATGTGATTATCCCTTTCTATAAGGGTAACAAAATCCTTTCTAGTTGAATTGAGGTCGATATTAAACTCAATTTTAAAACCCAATACTTCTGAATAACTAGCTAGAGTACGATTTAATAAATGTAGGGATGAATCAAATAGATATGCCTTGATTCCATTGTTACCAAGAGGGTCATTTATCAACCAATTATAATTCTCTAACTCTAGTTCTCGGTTATGGTAATCTTCATCTACCTTTCTTAAATCCTTACGAATCTTTTTTAGTCTTTCTTTGTATTTAGTAGACATTACCCTTAGTTTCTGATTCTTAAGGTCTTTTATTTCCTGGTCTATATCTGCCAAATCTGAAGCAATATCGGAACATTCTTTAACTAGAGTCTTATACTTACTGCAGTTAAATTCTAGTTCATCTAATCTCTCTACGGATTCTTCATATAAGCTTTGAAGTTCCTCCCTTTCTTTAAATGCTTTACTGATGGGAGTAAGCATTTTCAAGGCTTTCTTATATTGTTTATTCTTTATTAATTCTATGGACTCATCCACCAGTTCATTTAAGGGAGTACTTAGAGTTTCCTTATTTATCTTAATTCGATTCTTTATCTCTTGTACTGCTTTGGTTTGATTTCTTACCTTTTGTTCTATTGCTACATCTACTTCATCTGAAATATGTTTTTGTTTTGCAATAAGTAACGCAGTTAGGTCTTTCCGTTCTTCCTTTAGTTTCCTAGATTTTTCTCTGAGATCTTTCTTAAAGGATTTCTCCCTTGACCTCAAATCGAAGTAAGCTTCTTTATTGGCCTCTAATTCTTTCTTTAGTGAAAGAGATTCGGATTCTAATTGATTAATCTCATTTAAGATAACTGCCTTATCTTGATTAGCTATACCCTTTGCTAAATTTAGGTATTCTAAATCGAAGACTTCTTCAAAAAGCTTTTTCTTATCCGAATTAGATTCTTGGATTAATCTCTTAATACCCTGACCGAACATAATTGAGTTCATGAATAACAGATAGGATAATCCTAGGTTTTTATTGATGGCATTCTGTAATTCATTCTTACCCTTGATATTAATAATCTCGGCATTTTTAATGATTATGAGTCTATCATTTCCCTTAGCACCATCTTCTAGGTAATCTTTAAATTTTTGACATCTGATTACCTTATAGGAATCTTGGTTTTTCTGAAAAAATACTTCTACCATAGTACCCTTATAATCTTTAGGTTGGTATTCTTTCCAAGTATTTACCTCAGATACTCCCTTTATATTTTTCCCATATAATGCCCATACCAAGGCATTCAGTAAAGTTGATTTCCCAAAACCATTAGGAGCTTTGATAAGAACCGTACAATCTTGGTTTAATTGTAAACTGAAGGAATCTATAGAACAGAATCCCTGTATATTTAACCTTGTAAATGTCAACATGATTCAGCTTTGTTTAAAGTATCAATTAAAAGTTGTTTCTTAGCATCATCCTTTATGCCTTTCTCCCTTAAATACCTTTTTGCTAGAGTTTTCTTAGAAACTTGCTTAGTAATCTTATGATTTATATTTACTTGAATACTAGTTTTCTTGGGTAAAATGGTATAATAATTGCCATCATCATTAATTTCATCTTCGGATTCAACATCTACGAATTTTGGGAATCCTTTCAGTTCTATAAATTCCATAGATAAATCCGAATAAAGTTTCCAATATCCCAGTTTACAATCTTTATCGGTTCTTCTCTGTTGATAAGGAGCACCAATCATATAAACCTTCTTTGATAATCTTTGTGGTTTATGTATATGCCCACATAACACCAAATCAAACTTATTTAAAGTGTTTACATTAAGATTTTCTACAGAACCTATTTCTCTCCCATCGGTATCTCTTGCTCCCGGATAATCAGTATGAAGCATAAGGATATTTTTCTTTTTAGGATTAAGTTTTATACTTTTTATATACTCTGATAAACCAATATTATTATCTATATAGGGTATCCCATAAACTACATGTTTATGATAGTTTAACCTAAAATGTTCATAATCTAATGAATAGAAAAGGTTAGGAAAAGCTTTAACAATAGCTTTATCATAGGATATAAATTCCCTATCACCTATTCTATGAATAACCGGGCTACCATGATTACCTGAGATAGTCAGTATTATAAAGTCTTTTTTAGATAATCTACTAAATACTTCCATAACCCTAGATAATAAATCTGGGGATATCTTATCAGAACTATGAAATAAATCCCCACAATGTAATAAAGGAACTCTCTCCTTTATACAAAGTTTTGATAACTTTATTAATACTTGGAAAGCTGTTTCAGTTCTACTAGTAAATTTACCATATTCTCCAATATGTAAATCTGAGATAACATAGGATATTACTTGCTTCCTTACTACCTTTCTATTCTTCTTAATACAGTCTCTTATATTATCCAAAGTAGTTCCCCATTTGAGATTCTCTACGGAATTATTCTTAGGATTATCATCCAAGTGCATTACTATAGGATAATTATTAGGATTAGGTATATAAGCTTCAGCTACTAACCTATGAGCATAAAGTTGAGTTTTTATTTTTCTAAATCTTAAACAAAATCCATATTTTATATACCCATTAGTAGATACTGTAGGCTTACGAATTTTCCAAGTATTAGGAGTAAGCCTACCCTTATTATCATACCTACTATATAACAAACCTTCCCGGGTAATATGATACCCGGGAAAGCCATTGATATTATCTTCCATTACTTGTTTCTTCATATTAATCCAATCTTGACATTATCATGTGTATTCTGTCGTAGAAATCTAATTGGGGTACTACTAATATATCTATTACACTTAAAGTACTCCACTGAGTTAACAGGTTACCCATTATATCTGACATCTGAGCCTGATAATATCTATTTATGATTCTCTTCTTATTGTCTTCCATTGGCCATTCTTTCATATTGTACATACTCAAGGGAAGGTATATTAATAAATCACATTGTTGAACTGTAAGATCTTTGCATATATCTAAGAAAGCATCTACTTCACATTCGGGAATATTAGTAGATTGTTTATATATGAAATAAGCTGCTAAATCTACATAACTACGGTCTGTTACAAAAGTTTCTTTATCCTTAAAAATCTTATTTCTCAGATTCAACAATTGATAATCCTTGTTTATGAGTTCTCCACATTCTTGGTGTAAAAACTCAGCATGGTGCATCTCTTTTGTATCTGGCATTAAATCTGACATACTACCAGATATAAAGGGTATACCATATTTGGTTTCTATGAACTTTGCCAAAGTGGTTTTTCCTATTCCACTTGGCCCTACAAACATAATTCTTTTCATGATAACAAATCTTTAAATGGTTTCATAAATTCATTTGTCATAAAGGATGCTAAAGAGTATTCGATACAGACTTCTTTGAATTTCTTGTATTTTATCTCCTTATTAGCAAACTTTTTCATAGGTAACTTGGATAATGGTACTTCTTTTTGAAATAATCTTAAATCTATAAGCTTCTTATTCCTTTCTGCAATCTCTACATGAGAAGTTTGATGATGATGCTCTAGAAATTTATCCAAAGTACCATATTCGTCCAATATTTTCCTAGCTTTTACAGGACCAATACCTGGTATACCCTTAATATCATCCGAAGTATCCCCCACCATTGAAAGGTAATCTACGGTTTCTTCAGGAGAATACCCGAATAGTTCCTTACAATTACCCTGATGAATCATCTCATCTTTTCTTGGATTGTTTATTTTTACATCCTTACTGATAAGTTGATTAAAGTCCTTATCCGAAGATATTATGATTACCTTCTCAGTGGGTTTTTTATTTAAAACTAGGTATGCTAAGAAATCATCTCCCTCATATTTAGTAGAATTATGCTTATCAAAAACATATTTAATTCTTAGGAGCTTAAGCATACCCATAATAATACGTTTTTGAGATTGAAGAGATTCATAATCTACTGAAATATTTTTCCTATGTCCCTTATAATCTGGTAAAAGATTATTTCTATAGGGAGAGTGTCCATTATCAAAGGTTATAATAACTTCATCTGGGTCCCACCTATGTAGGAACCCATGTAATGACCTAAAAAATCCAAATATTGCTCCACTTGGTTTTCCATCGGTAGACTTAAGCTTTTCAAACTTGTGAAAACTAGCGTGTAGTAGATTTTCCCCATCTATTAGTAATATTGTTTTCTTACTCATCTTCTTCCTCCTCTTCGTCTTCCCCTTGAACATCTTCTACTGGGAAGAGGTTAATATTTAATGATTCTAATTTCTTCTTAGTAGTTCCAATAGTATTTATACCAGCTTTTCTTAATAGCTTACGTCTTAATTCATCATTCTCTTCTAGTAAAGCTAAAAATTTCTCTTCTCCTCTACAAAGGGTTTCTCCTTTATATTTATAAACTCCACCATTGGATTTTTCTATAATCTCCTCCTCTATAAGGATCTCATTTAACCAATATATCTTATCAAAACCCACATCATGATACTTAGGATTATTGTATACAGGAGCAGCTTTTATAGTTCCTCTTGGAGGAGCAACTTTATTTTTCATAGTACGAATCGAAGTTACTCTACCAATTTTTCTTTCCTTTCCCTTTATCTTCTTCGTTAGAGATTTACCTCCGTATAATCCTATTCTTTGAGAAGCATAGAACTTTAAAGCAGCTCCTCCAGGAGTAGTATCGGGATTTTCAAACATACCAGCTTTTAGATTAGTACGTAATTGATTAATATAAATCTGAGTTACTCCCAAAGAGTATAACATTTCATTTCTTATACGGAAATATTTATATATAGCTTTTGCTCGATTACCCATATCTGCAGAAGCATTACTCATTTCAGAATTGATATTTATTTCTGTGTCCAAAGCAGAAACCGAATCTAAGATGAGTAGTATAGGCTCATTATTTACTAGTTGACTTCTCCAATATAATGACATAGATGCCACCCAATCGGATATTTTTTCTATAGCAGTTTCTCTATAGATAATTACCCTATTTAGATCTAACCCATTAATCTCAGCCCAAGAATTAATAAACGATTGTTCGGCATCTATCCACAAAACTACTCCATTCAAATATTGACAAGAGTAAGCAAAATCATAAGCCATCAAACTTTTACCAGAGGATTCAGTACCAAATAATTCTAAAATCTTCCCATAAGGGATTCCTCCTCCTAGTACATGATTAAAAGCTAAAAACCTAGATGGTAACCAGGGTAACTTAGAATCATCTTCTTCTGCTGCTATAGAAAAACCTGAGAATTTCTTCTTCATCTCATTCAGAGATGGTACTTTTATTTTCTTCCTTGCCATAATTCTTTAAATTTTAATTGAATACTCTTTTGAACAATATGCCTACTTATACCTAAGCTTTTAGCTATATCAGTAATACCCTTACCTTCTGCAAACATTTGAGAAATCTTTTCAAAATCTCGATCTTTCCAAGCAGGATTCTTTTCTCCTCTTAATGATCTACTATCTCGAATCATTTGCTTCATGTTCTCTTCTTGTGTACACCAATAAAGATTACTAACCCTATTATTCAGGGGATTATTATCTTTGTGACCCACACAGGGTAAATTTTCTGGATTTGGTAACCAAACAAAAGCAACTAATCTATGTACATACCATTTCTTACCTTGTATTTCTACCCGATAATATTTAACATACCTACCGTTTGATAATGAGTATCTGTTTCTTAGTACCCATCTATCCTTATATAAACCTCCTTTAGTATTACCTGGTATGTGTCTAGTATATAATTTCCCATTACGAGAAATATAATATCCTGGATGTCCAGGGATGTTATCATACTTTGCCATACTGTAATGTATTAACATAAATAAAGGAGATAACCAATTTCTTGAATTACCTCCTCTACCAACCATTTATAAAACCAATTTATCAAATATCTGACTTATACTTTCTCTTTTTCTTCTTAGGCTCATCGTCATCCATGTAATGATCTTTATGAATACCTTTCTTTTTCTTCTTTGGTTTTTCATCCTCTTCATCAGAATCTCTTCCTTCTTTTAAGAATGATGCCAAAGTTTCCTCCAGTTCATCGTAATCTTTAATCTGAGATCTTACTATGGATTCCAAATCTACGTTACCTGAATACTTCTTGTCAAGTTTAGTAGGTTTACATGCACGAGCTGAATATGTAGTATCATTCTTACCTGAACCAGAACGGATAATTTTTATATCGTATCCAGTTCTTGGGTCTGTCATATCTCCAGCTTCGTCTTCATCCAAGTAAAGGTCGATAATATCCTGGTATACTGATCTTGGGATTAATACTCCCTTATCTTTTCCTTCATAATCTACCTTAGTACCTTTCTCATCTGAATATACTATTCCACCCACTACGTATTTTCTTCTTGGTACCAGCATCTTTGCAAGTTCCTGGTCATCTGGGTCTTTTGAGTTTTTCAGTTCCTGGTACTTTTCCATAAATGGGCATGGTTCATCAAAAGTAGCCGGAGAAATAACTCCTCCCAAATCTTTATTCAGATAGAATTGAATCAATTCGATACCCAATTCTTGATCATCACCGGGGGATTTGATTCTCATTCTTAAAGTTCCCTCTTTAGGGAATACCAATCCACTACCATTACCCTTGGATTCTAATTGTTTTTTCCGGGCTAACATCTTATCTTTAGTAGTCATGCCACTAGAAGATAATTTCTTTTTCTTTTTGTCCTTATCTTTAATCATATCAATCTAAGTTATTGGGTTCTGAGTATGAAATCTCATTTAAAGCTAATACGGTGAACAGACCCTTTTCATAAAAGGGTTGTAATTCCTGAGGTAAACAGTTTTTATCGAATTGATGTTCTTTACCAGCATACAATCCATATTCGATTATACGACCAATTTCCACGTGGTCCTTGTAAGTTTGATATTCTTCTGTAATTACACCAGATTTAATAACAACACCTTTACGAGGAACTCCTTCCTTTACCATATCCGGAATAATAATACCAGAAGCAGTAGTATTAATCTCTTTGGGAGAATATACCAAGATTTTATTTTCTACGGGTAAACCTGGAATACTATTACCAAGCTTCTTAGCTACTAGAGTTGATATAAGTTGTAAATTATACATATTTATAAAATTTAGTTAGTAATCTTTTATAGTTCCTACTGTAACTTACGGATATTGGCATTAAGAGTTCTTAAGATGCCTTCTCTACTCTCATAAGCTTTACAGATAGCTATAAATTTATTAGCTTTAGCTGCAGCTTTTAGATACCTTTTGCAAATAGATTTATATTTGGGGTTTATATTAGCTTTATGAGATACGTAATCATTATTGAACCTCTCATTGGAATCTTTTATAAATACCCATGCAGCAGAATATGCTTCCTCTTTTTCTCTTGCTAAAGCATCTCTTTGTTTTATATACTTATCTCTTAATGAAGCAAGTATATAATAACTAGAGGGAGAATCCTTTAGCTGAGAATTTAATAAGTTCTCATTGATAGATAATTCCTTTTGAATATCTATTTCTAAGGTTCTACCCTCAAATACTACCTTAAGTTTATTTATCTCGGTTTTCATCTTTCAACTTAAAAACGTTTTTCATATCTTCTGCAGAATACTGACCACTTTCGATATCTCTCTTAACTTGTAGGAAAGCAATCTTAGCCCTAGAATCTAATTTGGGATAACTAGTAAGGGATTGATATTTATCCAACAGATTATATAAAGAGTATAATCGTAAATCGCAAAGGTAATCTATACCAGCAACTTCAAGTAATTTCATGAAGATTACATAAAATCTAAGAATAGTATCATCAAAGCATTCTACTGTTTCTTCATCCATCTTAGAAAGTGAATGAGTTCTGAGTGATTCTATGTTTGAATTGAGAAACCTTATGTGTTTTCGGATAGAGTTTATTAACCTTCGGTCTTCATGATGAAGTGTTTTGTGTAATCTATCCAAAATTTTATCCATTTCTTGGAATGATTGTTCTAATACTCCGGATAACATGTAAGTTACATTGATTACCTTGTCAGCCTCTTTCTTTAATGTGTCATTTTCCATAATCTAAAATTTATTTTATTTATGTGGACATAGTATCCTCTTTCTTCACTTCTGTAGGTGATTTTGGATTTTCTTTATGACTTATCTTAAATTTACAGCTTGGGCATTCTACTACTCGTATAATCTCATAACCCGTAGGAGATTCTAAAAATTCACTACGTATTTCACAAGCATCGTATTCAAATTCGCAATCACATACTGGGCATTTAGCTCTCCATACCGTGGGTCCGTTTAAAATCTTCTTCATGATTTTCGTAGTTTAACATTATGTTTTCTTAAAATACTATAAAGTAGTTTAGTGGATATCCTAAATTCTTCTAATATATCTTTTCTGGGTATTCCAATATTGTATTGATATATCAACTTATTTTCATCCACCTTTTTCTTCTTACGAAATGGGAATCTACCATCTCTTATACACTGTTGAGTATTATCTCTTGGAGTACCCCAATATAAATTACTTACCCGATTATTTAAAGGATTGTTATCCTTATGACATACTACTAAAGTATGATTATCATTTGGTAAATAAACTTCTGCAACTAATCTATGTCGATATAAATTAGCTCTTTTACCAGAATCAGATATTAGATTATTAGATATATACCCAGTACTCTTTGCTACTGGTTTTATCAATCTCCAAGTACCACTATGAATAGAATATAATCGGCCATTCTTACATATGTGATATTTAGAGAATCCTTCAATAGGCATATTACTAATGTACTTTCTTTTCATATCCCTCTTTATATTTCTTTATCTCCTTCTTGAATATTTTAGGGTAATCTTTTATCTTTATATGTTTATATTTCTTATGCTCTTCCATGTATTCTTCTACTGAAAAATCGGGTTCAAGCATTTTCCTATAATCATAACCTGGGATAAAGGGTAATTCTTCTGCCATCGATCTACCTATGACAAAATCCATTTCCATATCTAGATCATCTATCTGAAAACCAAAATAGGGTTTAGTTAATGGGTTTCGATAAATTTGCCACATCTCATAAATACTCCATGTGTTTATGTTTTCTGGTTTAGTGATTTGGTAATTAGCATCATGAACCAAGCATACTGATTTTGTAGGAGGTAATTTTCCTTGTCTCATAAGATAGTATATTAAAATACTTCCAAATAAACACATATCCGATGCTGCAGATTGACAAGGGAAATTCAAGGCTAATCGTAAAGCATAAGCTTCTTCTCCTCTATCTGAAGAATATATTTGGGGTAATCTTCGTTTTCTACCAAATAAAGAAACTAAATAGCCATTCTTTCTAAGGAATTTCTCTTGTTTCTTTAAGAAGGTTTTTAGCTTAGGATGTTGACCAAAGAATATATCCATTTCCTTTTGTGCTTCTTCTGGTGTAACTATGATACCAGATTTTGGGTCAGATAATTTTACTGCTAGTAATTTAGCACCAATTCCATAAATAAGTCCAAATGCAATCTGTTTAGCTTGCTTTCTCCTTACCTTCCATATCTTATGATCTGGGTGATTTTCATCCTCATATATTTTTAAAGCTTCTTCATAAGGAACATGATATTTGGTAGCAGCAATTGCCAAGTGAGGGTCCTGACCAGAGTTAAAAGCATTCAGATAAGTTTCATCTCCAGATAAGTGAGCCATGATTCTTAACTCTGCTTGACTAAAGTCACTAGCAATATATAGAGTTCCTTTTGGAGCAACTAATTGCTTCTTTATATTTGGGTCTACTGAAGTCTTAGGTATTTGTTGAGCATTTGGTTCTGCTGAAGATAACCTTCCTGAAGTAGTTCCATGAATAAGGAATCTTCCATGTAATCTATCATCATCTTGGGTTTTCTCATGCCAACCTTCAATATAGGTTTTATACATTTTCTCTAAACCTCTCAACTCTAATAAACTATCCAAGAATACTGCCTTTGGTGAATCAGGTTTTTTGACAGTTAATCTTAAGTTAGTAAGAGTTTCTTCATCAGTACTTGGTTTACCAGAATCATTCTTTTTGATTACCTCAAAATTAAATCCTTCCTCTGAATACATTAATTGAGGTAAATCTACTGAACTACCTAAACTTACAGGTCTAATTAACTCTAATTCCTTTTTCGTAGTAAAAACTCCTGCTCGTATATTAGCAATCTTTTGTTCCCTAGATTGTATCTTTCTCTTATCTACTCTAGGGTCTAAATTTTCTATCTCTTCCTCTAATTTAGCAATGTATTTTTCAATCTTGGATTGATTATATCGTTTAGTAAACTTCTTTACTTTAGGCAAATTATATATTGCTTCCTTAGCTGCTTCTATCTTTGGTAAGTAGGAATCTAACAATTCTTGGTTGAATGCCCTATCTATATATAAACCATTCTTTTCTACAGAAGTTAATACCCTAGAAGCAGTCATGATTAAATTACGATAAGTATTATATAATCCTAAGTCAATTAGCTTCTTTTCAAAGAAAAGCATTAATCGGAGAGTATAATCAGTATCTTGACATCCATAATGACAAAGTGGTTCTAATTCTTTTTTATCCCAGGGAATCTTATCGAATTTATCTTGCTTTTCATAATCTCCATATTCTGGTAAATACCTTCTTACCATGGACTTCAAATCATTGGGTTTTTCTTCATTCAAGAGATATTTAGCAAGCATACCATCCAAACATGCTCCTCGATAATAGATATTATACTTTTGAAATATCTGGTCATCAAACTTGTAGTTCCAAGCAACTTTAACTACTTCAGGATTTTCGATTATCTCTTCACCAAATTTACGAAGCATCTTTTTCCAATTCCAACCACTAGAAGTATACTTCTTTGTTTCGAAATGATCTAAAGGTATAGAACATCCAAAACCCGGTTGAAAAGTTACTGATAATATAGTGGGTTTAAAAGATTTATTATATATTGGCTCGGCATTTGTTTCAAAGTCTACAGAAGCATAACCAGTTTGCTTACAGCATTGGATAAGTTTCTTTAGCTCTTGTTTATTGGTTATAATCTTATATTTCGTTTCCATACTAGAAGTTTTTAAATAACAAAAGGAAGTATATCTTCCCAGACCTACTTCCTTAAACCTGATATGAGTTACTTTAAATCATTTTGCGAAAATGACATCAAAACAAATAGAAATAAAGTATGTATTATATGATAGTATCCTCAAATACTCTTAGAGAACTGGCTAACTTATCCCAATCTTTTTGATAAGTATGTAATGAGTCTATGGTGTGATACAAATAACCTGGTTTTACTCCAACCTCTTTAGCTACATATTCCATTAGTCTCCATGCAAGGTATACATCATTACCAAAGTGAGTAACAAAGTCCGAACTTCTTTGGTGATAGCAAATGTGTAATACCTTCTCTCCCTTACTATTCTCTCGGATAAGGAAATCGTAGTACATAGAGCAGGGTATACGTTTATTACCATGGTAATAAAGAGTATCATCTTCACCATTACCATTAAATATAGGTAATACCGCTTTACGAGTATCAGAATCTGATCTTAGTAATTGTATGGTATAGGGAAGAATTGCCATCCTTTCGTTATAGGTATAATCAAATTTACCATCTACCAAAAACTGTTCCCATAAGTCTTTTCTTAATTCCCAAGCTTTGCCCGGGTTAATTACCTCAGAAGTATTAATCCTTTCTTGGAACTCAGCATCTGCCCATTCCCTAGACCTTGAATAGAAGAATAACCACGTTGGATCTTGCAAAGAAGTTAAGCAATATTGTTGGCAAATGATCTCTTTAGTTACAAAATCTTCATTACCTTCAATATTCTTATTCTGGTAAGTCTTTGGTTTTACAGTTTGACCATAACTGTTGAGTTCTCTGCCCATTTCAGACATTAACTCATAACTACTGCTATAAATTCTCATTTCTTCTGTTTTAAAAGTTTCTTCTTATATGCTTTACGTTGAGAGTAAGAGATTACATTCTCGGGATATTCAATATCTTCATATTCAAGAAGTAATTCCTTTGCTTTCATAGATTTATATGTTTCCTTATATAAATCTGGTCGAAGCACTTTAAAACTTCTAAAGAATACCTTAAAACTAGAGAAATCTTTCTCTTTACCATTTTGAAATTTATCGAATACCTCATTCAACCTCTTTATCCAAGAATTTTCCTTATCAGTTCCCTTTAATACCTTCTTCAAAGGTTTATGAGTATGATACATCAGAAGTGTTTCTACATTCCCATACATTTGAGTGGCAAATAAATTGATTTGTACTGATTGTTCTGGTCCGTACACATATTCCGCCATTCGTTGTATTAGTAAGAAGTCGAAGATTAACCTTTTTGTTATCTCGGATGCCCTGATTACCATTGTAATAACAGGTATGTCTTCCCCAAATCGTTTGGAGAATGTAGCAGCAATTAAACATTGTTTACCGTTATCATGATGATTATTAAACATATAAGTAACGTTGTAATTCTGATTATACTTGGTTTTTAGTACTCTCAGCTTACTACGCAATAAATCAAGCTTATTGAAATCAATGTAATTGTTCAGTAAGCTTGTCCACTTAGTCTCTTTATAATTGAAACATCTACCATAATCAAAGTCTGGGTCTACCCAAGCTTTACGTATTTTTATAAATACGTTATATACCACAGCTACTCCACTGTTTGCGGTAGCACCTTTTGCAAATAAAGATGGTTCTAGTCTTAGAAATCCTTCATTTAACTTTTCCCATGCTTCTTGTGAAGTAGCAAATTCTAATGAATGGATTTGCTCTTCAGTATTAAGCTCTAAGCCATTTAATTTTTTATTCCAACCTGACACAAATACCTCCTTTCATTAATATTGTGTAGTGATTCTCCATTCATTCAACCGTTCTTTCTTGAAATACAGCTCGTATATACCCAATGGAGTAAATCCCATTATTGATAGGAATCCCATATAATAATAGAATGCCTCTACCATCCTATCCTGGAATTCTAGTTCTTTAGTTATTACTGGTGACTGTTTCCATGTACGATTCTTAAGAGTATTTCTAGCAAGATTCAAAACATACACTATCTGAAACAAAATATTTTTCTCATCAGTATGCAAATTTGGACTCATTTCCTTGAATCCCTTTATATACTCGGAAGTTTTATCCTCAATTGTTTCGGATATTAGCTTGAAATTTTTGAATATACTACTAACAGCATCCATCTCTAAAATCCTATGAATACCGAATGCCATTACGTCTTCTAAATTTTCTACTGCCTTTTGCCCTTTAGTCAGTTCTTTGTTTGCCCAACTATAGATATCCTCTGGCAATATATTAGCATATATCAAAGCTGATAAGAAGAATCCTATTGCATCTGCTTGTTCTTCATTAGCATTCTGTAGATTGTTGATTATCTGAATCTCTTCTACGTCAGTATATAAATTGGTATTCCATCCCTTGTTTTCTAGAATATCATTTATATTAGAAGTAGATTCATAACCCTCCATTAACTCCTCTACTACTTGAGATATAAGGGTTTTCATAAGAGATTGATTTTTAGTACTGTTAATATCCATGGGATATTCTGGTAACCTTTCTAAGGGTTTATAACAGTCTAATTGACGATAGCCAATCTCATACATATTCTCAAGTTCAAGCCCCTGTTTGATTTCAGGGGCTTTTTCTTTCAGATTAGAAATATCCATAGTAACTATTCTTTTTCTGGTACTGTATGATAAGAGAATAAATGTAATACTTGAACTAATACACTTCCAGCTTCGATTCCAATAATCTCAGAAGTTGGGTTGAATACACTTACCACTACTTCATCTCCTGGAACTTGACCAAGTACTTCTATACCGTATACTAGACCACTGTTGATAGAATTAGTTTCTTCATTTGCAGCTTTCAGTACAGACTTAACTGGAGTGAATTCTTCAATATGAATACCGGTTGGGATTAATAACCTGGTGTTCTGACCAAGAACGATAGTTTTAATATGACCCTCACTGTTTCTATCTAAGTCGAAAGATACTTTACCGAATCCTTGTGGATTGAAGATTCTATTCAACCAGTTCCATTTCTGTTTGATTACTCCGTTATTGTATTCCATGAGAATATCAATCGTAAGATCTTCAGGAAGATACAGATAGAATCCCTGGTCTGCTTTCTTGGGATATTTTACCTTTCTTGATACGGTATACTTTATATGAGAGTTCTCTATCAGTTGAAGTCTCCTTTCGTGATCTTCTACTTTAACTTCTAGAGTTTCAATACGTTCCTCATGATTATTTAGTTTAGATTCTGCAGTATCTAATCTAGTATCAAGATTATGTATCTCAGTAGTATGACCGTTCACTACACTGTTTAAAGTTGAATACCGATTCTCTAATACCGATATCCTATTCGCTAGTTCATCTAAAGTTGCCATATATTATGATTATTAATTGGTTGATCCGAATCCATTGTTACCTCTTGTTCCCCAAGTTGAAGCATCATTGTAGAATTCTCCATAAGTTACTTCTTCGGGTTCCGTAAGATAAATAGGTACATGAATAAATTGTACTAGCTTAGTTCCAGCTTCTATTATTTGAAACTCATGAGAAGTATTATATATACCGATATGAATCTCTCCAGTATAGGGAGAATCTACTATCTCGGCAGTATATATAAGCCCCTTCTTGGTTGATATACCAGATTTGTTTGCTGCCATCAGCATAGAATCTTTGGGTTCTAATAAACCTTTGATACCCGATGGGATAAGTATTCTGGTAAATGGAGAAATGTAAATTACTTGTACCTGGTTACTTGAATTATATTCAAGTGTTACTTTACCAGGTTCAGGTATTTCACAATGGAATATTAACTGTGGATTAGCTTTTACTAAATCCTGTAGAGTTAAGTCTTCAGGGATATAGAAATCTAAACCTGCATCTCCATCATTTCCTCTTGATGGAGATTTTACGTCTCTTACTTTGATAAATCTTAATCTGTTCATATTATATTGCATTGTTTTAAAAGTTGACCATAAGTTAATGTTGAGGGATCTCCCTTGTGAATTCCAAGAGAGTTCATTATCTTTCTTACATCCCTGCTTCCATTGCCACATACATTAGCAAGTATATCCTCTTGTTTCACATAGTAATTTGGGTTGTTAAGGTATACCTTGAACATAGCCCATATCATTTCTATTTTTTGCATTCTTTATAAAGTTCTCTAATACGTTTTCTTGGTACTTCGAATTTCTCAACGGTTTTGGTAATAATTTCTTTTCTTTCTTTCCCTTTCCGAATCAAGCCTCGGATGTATTTCTTGATTCCAACTGTGTCTTCTAATACATCCAAATCCTTGTATTGATTCTTCTGTTCTAGCTCTTTCCTTGTGATATTCATATTCTGTGACATCTTGAATGCACATAATTCTGAGTCTCCGCATAGTTTACATTCTTTAGTTGATAAGTCATAACCAATACCAAAACATGGGTCTGAATTAGAACCTAGTTCTGCAATATTAATAGGTTCTAAGGGATCCTGATTCTTGATATCAGGTAAAGTTTGTTTCTTCTTTGCCATAATTTCCAATTTAAAATTCTTTATGATAATCTCTTATGATTTGAACATCCATCAATTCATCCTGATACAGAGCAATATATGAATGTCCTATACCATTTATAAATAGTTCCCTGATAGACAGAAGAATGGGTGGTATATTTATCTGATGAGTATACGTTTGAACAGTGATTACTAATCCAGATTGGAAATGAATCATGAAATAATATTTAAACTCATCGATCTTATCCCTGGATTTTTTGATAGGAGTTATATATTCTATTCCTATGCCATTGAATATATGTTCTGGAGGTATTACAGAACAATTGAATAATGATTTGATTTTTTGTAGAATCTTCATTGTTTATGATTATTAATGGTTAATGCCTCTTAACGTAACATGTAATATACCTTTCCTCCTACGGAGAAAAAGTATATACTCATAGTCAGAAATTATTATCCTTGAAAAGGCTTATGTCTAGGGTACTTATCCCAGAGCTTACTTAACCGGATAACTTTAAGTCCTTGATCTTGATAATACTTTCTTCTATGATTCCCATGCCTACTTAAATAATTCCCAGGATAATGTAAATCATCTAGGTAAACTTTGGATTTGGATTCATCCTTTCTTACCAATCGTCCTAAGAACTGAATTGATTTTTCTTGAGAATCCATACTGGCAGTATTCAACAGATATCTGAGCTTAGGAAAGTTTTTACCTCGAGCAATAATTGTAGTTGATACAAGGATATCTATTTTACCCTCCCTAAAATCCTTCATTATCTGTTGTCTTAATTTAGTAGGAGTATTAACATGCACATAAGCAATATTATGGGTATTATCTAGTCTTTCTTTAAAGAATTCATATAGATTTTCACAATGTGCAATATGCTTACATACTACGAGAGCAGGATATCTACCTTGATTAAGGTTCCATTTCAACCTATCTAATGCCATGGTCCAGGCAATCTTATTATTGGTAATGGAATCATCATATATTTCATTATAGGACATACAATCTGATTCCCAATTACCAAACCAAGGTTTACCTTCTACTGTTTTTACAATTGTCTTTGTTGAGTATCCTTTCTTAATTGAGTCCTTAAGTTTAAACTCTGCTATTACATCGCCAAAGAAACAACGTAAATTCATATTCTTAACTTTATCCTTGGCAAGCTTACTCATATAAATGGTACCAGATAATCCGATTCTAACTCGGGTATTAAATAACCTAGTGATCACATTCTGATATTGCTTACTACCTCCTTGGTCAGCCTCATCAATTAATACCATATCAATCTTAGCAAGTTCATTCTGATAATATCTCATATTACGAGAAATAGATTGAACCATACCGATGGTAAAATTACTCCAGTTTAAAACTTTACCTTGAACAAAGGTAATATCTTCTCCCGGTAGATATTGCTTAAATTCATCTCTAGCTTGATTTAACCAATCGGAGTCATTAGTTATAAGCAAAGTCTTTAATTGCTTCTTATATGATAAATATAAGGCAGACATAATCAGAGTTTTACCTGCATTTACTGTATAATCTAATACCCCAATCTGAAAAGGTGTTTCACCTAGTTTATTAGATAAGATTGCCTTAACAGCTTTCTCTTGTTCGGGTCTTAATTTATACTTACCTATCTGAGTTACAACTTTACTGACTTTAGGTAAAGGTTGTCTCATATCTACTATGATAGGCTTAATTCCAAGTTCAATACATCTTTTATATACTGAAGGAAGTAAGCCTATCTTAAATTGACCAGTCTTGGTTATATACTTTATTTTGCCATCCCAGTTTTGCATACCCCGTTGCCTAGTACGGAGGTAAAAGGCATTGGGGTGTCTGATAGCAAATTCATTATATAACTTCATTGCATATTTTAGGGGTATATCTAATTCTGCAACGTTACAATTACGAATTATGATTTTCATATGATTACTGTTACTGATTTACATTTCTTAGGTTCGTCATCGGAATCCTCGTATTCTTTCAGAGCTTTCTTTAAAAGAGAAATGTGATATTCTTCATCAGCAATGAATTTCTGGATAAGATAGGTAACTGGAATATAATCACTTCTCTTTATATACTCTTCTTTTTTATTCAGAGAATCGAATACTTTATAATATTCTTCTAGAGTTTCTTTTTCTGCTTGTAATGATAATCTTAGAGCAGATTCTGCTGAAGTACCAAGATCTATTAGGGGATGTACAGTTAACTGATTATTTCCTGGTATATCCGTATCCATTACATCGGAAGCCTTTAATAAGAAGTCTCCCAGTTTATCATAATGTACCATTTCTACTAATCCGATACCCAGCATCAATTCCCCTATTTCTCCAAATCTAGCCTGATGCTGAGTATACATAAGGATTGAGGTTAATTCTGAATACCGAGTATTTTTATATAAATCATACAAGGGCAAGATTATTTCCTTAGGCCATTTCTGAACTATAGAAATATCGGGGTATTCTACTTTGCTATCGGAATAATCCAAAGCATTTACAGTGGCTTCTGCCATCTCCTCTAAACGATTTTTAAAAGCTTTCATAATTTATTAATTTTTGACCAGAGGCTTCCCTCTACTTTAGGTTCCTCTGATTGTGAATGATTCTTATGTTTAAATAGGTATTTATTATACCTTTCGATAGCCTTGTCATTATACATCTGACTAGGTTCAGGTAAACCATTACACCAAGCAAGAGATTCGAATTGAGCATCGATAAATTGGGTGGGATCCCATCCTTTCTCAGATAAGAATTTATCTAGCCTTACAAAGTGTATATACTTATCTGGTTGATTAACAAATGATTCATATATACCAGTAACATCTGCTACCCTTTTTATGAAGTAATCATGGATAGCTTTAGCATTACCAGAATCATCTTCCATTTCCAATGTAGCAGAATATAAATCTGAAATCTTTTCTGACATAGAAGATAATCTGTTTAGGAGGTTATTATAATTACCGTCCATCTTCTTGATACCTAGTTCGATATATTTAATAAAACCTTCCCGGGTATCCAATTGAAAATCTTCACAGAATTGATTACAGAGCTCAGCTATCTTTTTACATACCGCCCAATTTCTTGGTTCTGTTTCTCTTATTTTTCTAACTCCTCTATGCTTTAGTTTTATACGAGTTGCATATATAATATCAGCAACTAAAGCAGCATCTCCCTTAGATGCTAGTAAAATGTTAGAAACTTTCTTAGTTGTCTTATTGTTTGTAACAACTACAACTCTAGTATTTATTGCTTCCTTACGGGCAATAACAAAGAAAGCATCAATCGGAAAATTATATACCTCTAACTGAGATAGGATTTTTTCGAATTGATGCTTTGTGATATGAATAGAAGGGTCTCTCATACTCTTTTCTTTCTAAGTTTACCGCACTTCTTACACTTTAATAGGATTTCCCAATAAGTTACATATTCAGTTTTATGTAATACCTCCCAATCATGGAGGCATAGGTATTTGGCTCTTATAGCTTCTAATAATTGTTTCATACTTTCTTATTTTAAGTTATATATATTATAATAGGAAATCCTCAATCCAAGGAGTTTCTGAGTCTGATAAATCTAGATACTACTTTAGGTGATAATCTAACTTTTCTACCAATCTCTTTATAGGTATAACCTAAAGAAAATAATCTATGTATTCTCCTTTGTTTTCTAGGATTATTACTTAGTAATGATCTTGGGCTATTTAAACCTGAACCATAGGGTGGCATACTATGTTTACCATTAATAATGGAATCATTCACATTATCTTTTTGAGTACCCCATCTAAGATTATTTACAGTATTATGGGTACCTATATCATCTAGATGTCTTACTATAGGATAACTATTAGGATTAGGTATATAGGCTAAAGCTACTAATCGATGAACTCCCTTACTACGAAAACCAGTAGGAGTTCTTAATCTTATTTGCTCATGACCAGTTTTAGTAATAGCGGTATATCTTAACTTCCAAGGCCCCTTTTAGAAGAGCCACCCTGAATTAAACAACTATACACCTTACCATCTCGTGTAACATGATATCCTGGGTATCCTGGAATATTCTCTTTCATAGGCTATTTTTTAATTTTACTAAATCATTATAAGATTGATATCTTGTTTGATATACCAGTTTCATAACAGCTGGTCTTTTTAGGTCGTTACAATCTTTACCTTCAGGCAATTGTATAACTTTGACCTTTTTATAAGCGACCAATTTGAAAGCCAGGTTGATTGAATATTTGATGGCATCAGGATCCAGGAGTAATATAAATCTATTAACTGGAGATTTGATAAGCTGGTTAACTTGGTAAGCACTGATTGCCTTACCCATGGTGGCAATAGCCCTGTCTCCCATAGTAAGTGCATTGATTGCTCCTTCACAGATAAATATCGAACTATACATGTCGAGGGCATCTTGATTGAAGATAATAAATTCCTTTCCAAGTCCCGTAATATCTTTATTTGGATTATTGTATCTTGGGCCCTGTCCAATAACATTTCTCGCATTGTAATACCTGAGCGTGCCCTTATAATAATATGGTATGATGAGGTACCCAAAAAAAGGTCCCTCAGTGGCAATATATCCGATACCGTGTTTTGATAATTCTTCGATAGTGAACCCACGGCTCGACATGTAACTTCTAATGCTTCTTGCAACTTGTGATGTTCCTTGATTAATGAGTTTAAACCCATCTGGAAGATAGACGGGCTTAGCATCGGATAATTCAATCTTCTCTTCTGAGAAAGCTTTGTCTGTAAAGTTTCCATTATCTAGAAATTTTAAAAGTTCGGCATAAGTATCAAATCCTTCAACATCCATTACTAGTTGAGCAGGATTCATATGATAATTGCATCTAAAACAATTAGTACGGTACATAGAAAGATTAATTCCCATCTTATGTTCCCTATGACAGAAGGGGCATACGGGTAATTTCATCCAACCATGTTTATATTTGTAAGCGCCCAAGCTCTTAATAAAATAATTGTAGAGCTTGGTTTTAAATTCATTAGTGATTTTACTCATGGTTAAAATGGTAATTCATCATAATATTCTTTGTATCTCTTATACAATCTCCTGAGTTTGTTTATATCCTCGCATCTTCTTACCATTTGATCAAATGCACAGCTTACTCTAATCCTAAGTTGTAAAAGTTCCTGATATTCTTCATATTGCTCCTTTGAAAGGAAGAGTTCCCATCCCTGCCACCTAATACCTCTACCATTTTCACTACTGAACTCTCTCAGATCTGGAGTAGTATTACTTAAAATAATTTTTTTTGGACCCACAGAGTATACTTCTACAAATTGTGGTTTACACCTTGAATCTGAAGGTACTAAGTAAACCTTCTGACCTTTTTGAATTCCTTCTAATCTCTTAATCATAATCTTAATGTTTTAGGTTTATATATCTCCTTGTTTTTTATTATACTTTTCTTCGTTAGCATCAGGATTCCCTTTCTTCTTGAGAGATTCCTCGAGCTTATCCCCATAAAGTTCATCGTACTGTTTACGTTGTTCTTTAGTAAACTCTACACATCTTTGCCTTTCAACATCGCATTTGAATAATGCCCTACCACTAGGTAAACCATCTCTTTGTACTACTAATTCACAACGAAGTATATCATCCTTTTCTTCTTGTTCAGTAGAGTTAAGACCAACTATTGTATGAGCATTACGAACAATTGCAATAGAACCCGATATATCATTTTCATCATATCTAGTAGTTCTATGTTTCTTACCCTCTCTGGTAATATGGTGAGCAGTCCATACAATATCTAAATCCATTTCTTCTGCTAGATTCTGAATATCTATATATACATTTGATATACGGTCGAAGTCTTCTTTATCTCCAGCAATTGAAGCAAGCTTTCCTGCATAATCCACCATCAGTACTTTAATATTGATACCCTGGTTTCTTAGCTTAATTATAAGTTCCCTTATATAATTACAATCGGTAATCATTGCAGGAACTCTTTCAACCACTAATTCAACTCCAAATCTTGCAAGTTTACGAAGATGTTTAGCTTCGAGTTTATCATATTCACCAGAGTATAATTCCTTCTTAGTTTTATTGATAGAAGACTGAATAAATCGGTCCATGATTTGTTCTTTACCATTTTCGGTATCTACATATAAAACTGATTTCTTCATTCTTAAATAACCTCTTGCCAAGTTTACCATGAAGAAAGTTTTCTTAGCTTTAGGTTTATCAAGAATAACATTTACCGAATGTTCTGGGTAACCTCCAGCATTGGTAATATCATTGAGTTGTCTAAATGGGCAAGGTATTACTGAAGGTTCTGCTTGACGTTTGAATTGTCTTTCTGTAATATCCCTTATCATAAAGATGGGTTCATCATCTTTCTTAGGTTTTGAGTTTTGAAGTATCTTTTCTATCTTCCTTGAATAAGTTTCGTATTGTTCGAAATTATCCAAATCGAAAGAATCATTTAAGTTCTTCATCTCTACATAGGTAGAAAATTGGTATATCTTTTCTCGAATGTATTCTGAATCATTTAGGGGATTTGAATATAGGTCATCGATTATTTTATGGATATTAGGTATATCATCCTTAGTAACCAGGTCAACGTAATTTTTAGATTCAAGTAATTCTTTTATAACCTCTTTAAGGATATTCTTAGAAGGCATCTTGTTTTTCTTTTTGAAGAACTTAAATATGCCCTCGGCAATTAAAGAATGCTCAATCAGAACTAGGTAACTTGGTTTAATCTTTTTGATTATTAGACCTCCCTCTTTATCCTTTAAGAGATACCTTAGGATTTCTAATTGAAAGCTGGTGTCAAATTCAAACTTGGTATTATCTTTTTTCATATTGCAATATAATTAAGTATAATCATATAGATTTCTATAGTCTCGGTTAGAGTTGTACATATAGACTCTCATCCTAGTACTCACTAATCCTCAGCTTCTAGGTGAACTTTATTAATATATTATTTTATATTTGATTTATTATACTTATATTTACATATTATTTTAAACATAGACTTATGAAGATAAAGGAAAATGGCAACAACGGGTCAGAGATACATAGGTTGAAGCCTATGCAAGAAAATTATGATAAGGAAACTTTTGATAGGATGTATAAAATCTGTAAACCAGTTATCAGACGTCTTACTAAGCAAATTGATAATAGGAGGTTTAATGTTACACCCGATATCATAAGTTCTTATTTCTGGGATAAGATGTTATTTGTCTTTAATAAATATTACGGTACTTGTGAAGAAGAACATTTAAAAGCAAGGATACTAGCTTCTCTCAGTACCTTTAAGAATCATTTATTAAGAACTGCTTATGGAGAGGGAGCAGAATATCATCAGAATCTTTACCAATTAGAAGATTTATTCGATAATGATAAAGAACTAGAAGATGATACAGAAGAAGAGAAAGCTAAAGGAGAAATGCTTGATATGTTATATAAATATATGAAGAAGAACCTATCTCCCGATGCTTATTTGATCTTCGAGATATTGCTTAGTCCTCCTCCCTATATTAAAGAGAGAATCAAGGATGGTTCTCGTATCACTAACATTTTATTAGTAGAGTTTTTTGATATGCCTAGAACTAAATCTTCGGTAAGATATATCTCAGAACTTAAAGAAGATATAAGATATTGGGAAGAGAAAGCTAAAGAAGACTTACATTACTAACATAAAAAAAAAGGGAACCCAGTGCATGAGGTTCCCTTTCCAGTGTAACTTATTTCCCAATAAGAATTCCACTTGTGTGTTGGACGAAAGCGATTAGCTGTTCTTTAAATATAAAAGCCCTAATGATTTTAAAAGTTTATATAGAATTATAGTTTAATGATATAAGCTAGTACGAAATAAGGAGGTCTATTCTCATGAGGACTACCTCCTCCGGTTACTTGAGTATCTGCTGAATAATCTGAGTCAGGCCTAGTATGATTAGGGAATGGTTGATTCTTAGCGTTGTCCCCCCATTTTTCTTCTTTAAACGTAATCTTATGACTATGAGGAGGTATTTGGTCTAGAGTAAGGGTTACTAGGGCTTCTCCTCCCATGTTACCAATGGTATTATAATCCTGATTACTTGGATCATACCCTACTACAAATCTACCCAATAGATTAGGTCTACCAGACATACCATCACAGAATGCCCAACCATCTGGAGGAGTAGTACCTGAAAACATAGCGATTAATCCAGTGGGAACTGAAGAAGCCGAGTTTTTAATCATTTCTATAAGCTCATTCTTCAGATTAGTAAGATATTCTTGTAGATTAGTTATACCATTAGTCTGGTCATCTTTACCTCCGAATCCTTCCAGTACATGTTCTACTCTTTGAATAGAATGGGTCATGATCCCATTGTAGGCTGAGTTAAAGGGTAGTGGTTGAGGGAAACAACCTCCATAAGGGATGATTGCATAGTTTTCTGACTCCTTCGTATTAGCATCAGTACCAGAACCATATACTCCAATCAGTACCATGGTATTCTTACTATTTCTGTAGGGTTCACAAGCACCCTCTACCTGAGAATTAAGATAGGTATAATTTAATTTCTCATGTGAAGCAGGATTATTCTTTACTATATCCCAAGAGATTTTGTCTTCTGCTAAGGGATAGTAAGGATTCTGTGATTGTTTATACAGAGTATATAAGCTTTCATAAGATGAAGACCAATATGCTACGAAAGTAATAGGGTTTTCAATTGGTTCTGATACTTCTTGATGAACTGCGAATAAGAAGATATCTGAATTAGCCCCTTGAGCACCTTGGATATTATCTACTACTATCTCTTCATCATCAGAGATGAATATATAACCATCCCTAGAAATACATCCGAAGTTTATCTGAGGTGATTCTCCATCTTCAGAATTCTTTACCATATATCTAGCAGTAATTCTATCTGCTACATCATTCTTGAATACCTTACCATTTTCTGCTTTAGCTTGAACTGATAGCTTATTACCAGATACCTTAACTGAGCCGAATCCACAGAATGGGCCAAGAGCAACAGGGGCAGCAATTGCTTCTGCTGCCTCCTTAGATTTAATCAAACCCTCATATTTAAAGTACGTTTTCATTGTTACTATTGTTTTTAGATTGTTTATAATTCCTAGATTGTTCTGACATATCCTTGAAAGCTTCAGATAAGTTATTGAACTTCAAGGTTACTATAGACCAAAGTATCTTCCAGATACTGTATCTCTTTTCTACTCCGTGTAATGTACATATATGACCATAAATAGAATCCACTTCGAATCCATAACATACTACCAATACGGTTATAGATACTACTAGGGGATCTAACCCATAGGGTTCTCCAATAGCCTTACCAAGAACTGCTCCCATTAATAAGTAACATATATAATCTATTATCTTATTAAAAGTTCTTCTTCCAGCTCTGGATTTTCTAATGGGTATGCCCTTTAACTTACTAGCATTCATTCCAAACCAGAAGTCGGCAATTATCAATATGAATGCTAATAGGATCATCCATCGAAGGTCATATAACAATTGAAGACACTCTGTAGCAAAAGCTACCGTAAATCCTTTAGATACTATAGATGTAGTGGATGTTTCAGTATACATGTCGTAATATTGATTTATTCCTGAGGTTTCGGGGTTATTCTCCATGCTGTATTTTCGGGTATACCTATTTCGAAAGTTTTACTGCTAATATCATCAGAGTTCCAAACCAATTCATTTGGTTGTACATCAAAAGCTAAAGTAACTTCAAATGTACACCTTACATCGGTTTTGTTAACAGCTTCAAATATATAAGTACCAGGATTAGAAGTTCTAAATTCATAAGGTACTGGATGTGAATCGGCTTGACCCACTAATCTTACATCAGTTATAAAATCCTTATGATTAGAAGAACATACCACAGTGGTATATACTTCTCCTTCTCCTTGCCCACTTAGAGTAGCTCTTTCAGGACTACAACTTATCTTAACTTCAAGATTATAGTCTTTGATTACTAATGTAGCCTTCTTGTCTTTATTACCCTTACCAACAAAGGTATAGGTACCCGCTTTATCTAAAGTAATAACTTCTTCGAATTTATACTCTGCTCCGGTTTCCATAAGTAATACTGAATCATATTCCTCTATTTCGAAAGGCATTACTCGGATAGTAACCGACTTACCTTCAGCAAGTTGATATGATACATTTACCTTCTGGTTATTTGGAGTATTAGCCCAATCCTTTGGAGATATCCAATTAGGATCTGAAGGATTTACTGCTTCGATATAAATATAGGGATCTTCTGGTTTGGTATAACTATATACTGACCAAGTAGTATAAACTGAAGGATCTCCCTTACATACAGCTTTATAACTTCCCGGTTTATTGCATGAATAAGTAGCACTAGCTTTACCATTACCAGATTTATTCAAGGTAATATCGGTTAACTTAGTATTATCACAATAAATACTAACTCCATAATCTATAAGATTATCGGGATCATCAGAGGGAGTTACTGATAAGTAAAGTTCTTGATTTACAGATCCACTTCCCATCTCTAAAGATAAAGTTTGATATTCTTTAGATAAATGATAAGTGAATTTAGAGATACTGGTATATACGGTAAATATTCCTATACCATCAAAGTTCTCTAAATTATCCTTAGTACAAGCAAACTTATAAACTCCAGTACCAAATGTTTGGAAAGTATCCCCAGATTTATACCTAGTATCATCTTTACCAATCAAGTAACATTCCAAACCTTCCTCATCATAATCATCTTCTATAGTTAGTATGGTTTTAGCTAAACTAGTTACATTACTTGATAGCTTGAATTCTTCTGGAGTACATTTAACCTTGTATTTATTAGGTTCTCTAGTAACAACCAGTGAAACTCTTTTTACTGGGTATTCTACAATCTGGAATTCATAAGTACCTGGCTCTTTAAATTTATAAGTTGAACCAGAAGGCTTAACTTCAGTTTCCCCAACCAATTGTATATTAACTGGAGTCTGTTTACCTTCTTGATAAAGAGTAGCTGTAACTGTAGCCGATACCTCCTTATTAGTTGGTGTAATATGCAGTGTAGTTGGATTAACCGATATATTATAGGATTTGACTACTTCCTTTAATTTTACATGAACTTGGGTAACTTTAGTCGGGTCTCCCACACTTCTAAAATAATAAGTCTGATTACCTATAGTGGCATTAAAAATAGTGCCCTTTTCATATTTCTTGTAACCCCAAGTATTACCATCTCCAGATACCTGATACCTTAAGTCGGCATTTTGATAATTACTAGAGACTGTAACCTTAATGGGTACAGAGGTTATATACCCAGGCTGAATAGTGTTTATATTTGGGTCTACAAAATCGGCTGTTATCAGATAATTATCATTTATATTAAAACCATAATCAATAGTAGCTCCTACATGATAAGGCTTAAATCTATCGATTATATTTTCTATAGCTTTTCTGAACTCTATAAATTCTCCCGAGTTATTTGAATAGCCATGTCCAGTTATATGGAAGGTTACATTGATACATTGACTACAACCGTAAATGTTATCAAAGTTAGATTTATCATAATACTGATCTTGGTCAAAGTAAGGATGTGTTTTTAACCAACCATCATAACCTGATTTAGCGGGGTCATCAATGGTACAGTTTAACCCATACATTCGGAATAATATTTCAAAGAACTGAGAAGTACCTCGTATCTTTATCAGAGATATAGAATACTTGAGTAAATCTCTTATCTGTTTAGTAGTTAAAGCTAAAGCCCCTTTCTTAGGTAAAATCCATTTAGACTTAAGGCTATTTAATTCAGCTTCACTTAACAGACCATTATAATAAGTTTTAAAAGCCCCTTCATCAATATTATTCCACCTTGCAAAAGGTAATTGCCCAAAGCTTTCCCAAAGGTAATTCAAATAAATCTCTGGGCAGGTATCAAAGTCAGTTATTCCTAGTAAACTCTCAATATCTGCGGATATATTATCTTGAAAATAACTTCCACAAATTTCTAGGAACCTTTCTAAGATACCCTTTCCATCTACCTTATAAGTGTCTTGGTCTTTATATTCAAAAGGTAGGAAATCTATAAGTTTCTTAAGGTCTATCATATTAAACAGTTTCGTGAACAGTTAAAGTTAATTGAGAAGATTTCTGGAATACAGGTAAGTTATATCCAGGATCTTCATAATCCATATTAGGTTCTGAGATAGTAATAGAATAACGATATCCCTGTTGATAGCCATTTGCTTGTATGTCCAAAGAGAAAGTGATACCATTATTTTTATCAGTGATGTTTATAGTACTACCTACAGAGCCAGTAGTTTGGAATCCTCCACTTGAAGCTTTTACAGTGTATGAATTGCTTCCAGTAAAGTTTATAAAATAGGTCATGGACCCATTAGCTTTCTCTAATTTAAACTGACCAAGAAGTAATTCCTTGTTACCATATATGGTAACAGGCCAAGGTTTAATATAGAACTTCTTGATATGTAAGTAATCTACCATAGATAGGTTATCAATCAAAGCATAAATATCTGAGATTCTTACTTTGCCCCCAATCTCGGAGTTCTCAATAGAATAAGCATTGTATAAGGCATTCAGAACTTGAGCTTGGATTTCGTTGGTCTTATAAGATTTCTTACCGGTTACTTCTATCTCTAAGGTTATATCTACTAATCCTGCAGATTTAACTTGAAGCCAAGTAGTTAAGGGGGCTCTCTGTGATAGTTGGGTATAAACCTTGTTTATCATAGCAGAATCAGCTACTCCACCATTATCAGCACTGATATATACTGTAAGCTTTCTTCCACATTCATAATCTACGGCAGCTTTATTTACTCCATCTATTAGCATAGCTAAATCTACGAAGTCCTGTTTGCTTACAGCTACTCCAAGAGTTTTAACACTCAAGGGTATATGTTCTTTTAACATACCAAAGTTCTCATAACTAGAACCTCCTCCTGCAGCATATTGATTACTAGTGGTAGCCTCAGATATAGAAGCTTTTACTATGGCTGGAGTTTGTACAATAGAACCAGCTGGTACATTACCTTGAATACCCGTGGTGATATAGAAGCTTGCTGATGTTACCTTTTGACCTGCAGAAGGTATAGAACCAAAGGTACCATCTCCAAATACTATTACGGCAACTTGGCTAGCATTGACAGTTACCATAAAATGTTTATCTGAAGGTTTAGAATAAGCAAAGGTATCTACTAAAGTCCAAGTAGTTCCATCAATAGATAATTGCATTGTACCATGCTCATAGTATTTACCATCGGGTAATTTACCTATTGTGATTTCGGGTCTACCTTCGGAAGGTATTACTAATCCCGACAATCCAGACTGATTATATTTCTCATGTTGAATCAGAGGTATTTTACAAGTAGTAACATTAGCATACCAAGTTACATCTCTAGCAGAAAGCCAGGAGTTACCGTTAACATCTGTAAAAAGAGTTTCTTTTGGGATAGTTAACCTAGAAGCAATATTACTACCTGTAAGATCGCGGGTTAGGATTACATCTACTGAAGCAGCTACTGCTCCTCTTGGGTGATAGTCCACCAATAAGCCATGCTTTACTACACTATCATAACGCCGAGCCGTGGATAAGAAAGATTCCCTACCCACGTTATCAATGTAATAATGAAGTACTTCAGCAATAGCTGCAAACAGAGATAGGATAATTATCAGAATATTACCTTCGGAATAATCCGTGATAAGAGTCTGACCATTCTTATCCTTGATAGTAGTAAGAGATTCAATCAACTTAGCTTTAATCTGTTGAAAGGATCTCTGATAAGGGTTTAGCCATTTATTCGTTATCATATTAGTAAGGTTTTAAAATATTTTCAGACCTATCATAACTAATACCCAATACCTGTTGGCTACCAGTTTGATTAATTACATAATTCATTTCGATGAAAAGTTTGGTACCCTCTAACCTCATATTCAGACTTTTAAAAGTAATCCTAGTTTCATAGGTAGAGATGGCTTTCTTTAAGAAATCCTTTACCAAGAAAGCTAAAGCCTGAGTATTAGGTTCTTCTATACATTCCCATAGCCTAGTACCAAAATCTTCTTGCCTGAATCTTTGACCTATATCATACCAAAGGAGAGCAGATAGGTTATTATGAACAAGTTCAATATCTCCATTTACTGGATACCAACCTTTCTCTCCCTTTTCATTCTCAGTAATCCGTATTGGAAACAAAGGACCAATACCGATAATATTAGTGTATAAGTTATTTGCCATTAGTGTACAAATTTAGAATCCTCATAATCTGTTTTATTAAAAGTAGAAAATGGTTTCGTGACTGGAGTAATAACAGGTCCACTAACTGCAGGTCCCGATTGAATACCAGAGTGGGTATGAGAATTATATTGAGCTTTTAATGATTCTATCTCTGAAACTAATTGGTTTAGTTTCTGGGTTAATTCATTGATATTGATTATACCATCATTATTACCTTGGTTCACTATAACCTTTGAGGCATTCACATAAGCTTGAGCTTTAGAATTTATACTTACTGGGCCTTCAGCATAGATAGTAGCAGACCCATATAAGTACATCTTGAGTGATCCATCTTTATCATTTAACCAGATTCTATTCCCATTAGGTGTAACTATACCCATAGTATCAGGATCATCCAGGATATCGGGTATTTGGTTTTGAGCCCAACCATGATATTCCCATAGAGGTTTACTAGGATCTCCATATTCAAAGGTAATATATACTATATCACCATTCTTAGGAGCCATCATTTTAAAACCAGACCCAGTAGATCCATGTTGACCCTTTGAATAAGCCCAGAGTACTATTCCTCCCATTACTTCAGGTATAGCCACTTTTATACGATTCATATGATCGGGGTCTGTGTTATTAACTACCATGGCCCTGTACACTGAATAGTATCTTCCCAAGGATTCTAATCCTTGTTCAGTTATTGTTTTTGCTGATTCATAAGCCATATTATTCAGTTTTAGAAAAGTCTTGGTTCATCTGTTTAATAATGTAATCTATATTGAAATTATACTTTCGATATACATCCTTAGTAGCTTCTACCTTTTTACGTTTAACATTAGTAATGGTAACTACATCTTCTCCATCCTTACCCGTAGATTGGTATACAGTTCTTTCTACTTCTATGATGCCATCATTACCTTTAGTAGGAGTATTAGCATTCTGTTCCCTATAGATAACCATATTTTGAACAAACTTTCTTTGTTCTTCGGTATTACCATCCAAGGCTTTGAAAGCTTCATATTCTGCCTTAGTAGCATTTATGGTAAAATCAGAAGAATGAGCATCTCCAGCTTTATTTTTACCTACATCAGTGGTTCCTTGACTTCGGGCATTATTAGATACTACATCTTGAGTATTAATATTACCAGCAGCAACTTGAAAGCCAGCGGTTCCATTATTCCTAACTAATTCTAAGTCAGTAATATATCCTGTACCAGCATCCATTCTATGAGTACATTTCTTTATATACCAATATCCTGACCACCTTTTACCAACGTTCAAAAGCTGAAGTACCATAGAGGTTTTTAATGAAGGTCTTCCTACTACTTGCATTTGGCAGACCAGCTTTTTCTCGGTTATCTTTAAACCTCCATTAGCATTTATCCTCATTGCTCTTTCTCTATTACCTACTCCTCCAGTTCTATCATATAAGTTAGTAAGGGTTTTCCAAGCGGGTACTTTCAAAAGCTGTTTTACCTTTTTGAATACCTTTACTCGGCTTCGATAGTACCCATGATTATCTCCAGGACCTCTACCAGCTTGGACTGGATTATAAGTTTGAGGATAATAGGATTCTTCATGAAGGGTTAAGGGATAGACAATGATATTTGGGTCTTCTTGCATTTTAGCTAATCCCTCCTGAGTTTTCCTTTTCTCTGCATTCAGTTCAGTCATACTATTCACACGACTAGAAGACTTTAATTCCCCAGAAGAATATGAACGAGGATCTTCCCAAACTTCAGTCCATACCTCAGTGTATTTATTTTTGAATACGAAATTTAAACCCTGGTATACTTGTTTCATTGCAGAAGTAAGGTCCATTCCTCCCGCTACTAGTGCATCAATAGAAGATTTTATATTAGTTAGTTCTCCTTTAGTATAAGCTTCCTCTAGCATTTGAGAAGTAGCATCCCTTAATTCTGTATCGGACATAGACTCTAATCCACCACCTGCATCTAAATAACCAGTACCCTTAGCATCATATTCTTTCTTAGCAGATTCAGTCTTTAGTCTTTGAGCTTGTTTTTTGGAAGCTAATTCTTCATCTAAGGATTTCAATCTATCTTCTTTCCATTTCTCTACTTTACTATCAACATTGGGTTTTAAAACTTCTGGGGATCTATGAAACAATCCTGGGCTTTGTACATCTACTGTAGATAGGGCATCCAATTGTAGTGGGTCATGTAGGATCTCATTTTGTTGATCATCAATGTAACTTACCTGGATTTGCATTTGCTTATCCTCAGGTTTTATAGTATTACCCAACTGCATCATATTCTGCTTAGTAGACCTCTGAGTAGTAAAGGATACTCTTAATACTTCCCCATTTTCAGCTTGGAATATGTAGGTATGATGTGGAGGTTGTTGAAACTTACGATTATGTATGTAGATTACTCCATCTCTACTATCTACATACCAAGGACCATTACCATAGGCAGCCATCTTAGCTTCTAGTTGAACTAGAACATTATTACCTATTGTACCTAAGTTAGAATTAAGTACTTCAGCTAAATCGTCTGGCATACCTACTTGACCTATGCCACTAAACTGATTGGCATATAGAATGGTACCCTGTACTTCAGGAGTAACTTCTGTGGGTACCTGTATAGCTTCATAAGCTTGATTACTTATTATATTTGCCATTACTCAAACCTTTCTATTATTACTCCAACATTTAATCCGCATCCTGAATCCAAGAATTTAACCATACTATCATCGGTATCCTCAGTAGGTTTATGAGGGGGCATAAACCTAAGATGATTCGTGCCATCAATACATTTGATAGTTATATGGGTACCTGTAGAATCAAAGATACAATCGAAATCTCTTACTTTGATATTTATAGCTGGGCTTGATACAAATGTACCATCACTAAAAATATATCCCCACTGTAAAAAGATATCTCTATTTTCCTGTAAAGCTTCTACATCTACAGTATCTGGATTACCAGTATCAATAGTTATTGTAGCTAAGTTTTCTTTTTCTTCATCATATACATATGACCAGCTACTTATATACGCTCCTAAAGGTATACCAGTAAGAGGGTTCATAACTGGTATACCTTGATTATCAAAAATGGCTAGGTAAGGAGTACCTGTGCCTTTATATAATATGGGATTATTTGCTTTAACTTCCATAAGCCGGTATCATTAATACCATTCCACCTTTTAATTCAGTGAACGGATTTATTATGTTATTATACTCAGCAATAATATACCATTTACCAGAATCTCCATAATACCTATAAGCGATATTCTGTAGAGTTTCACCCTCTTTCAGGGTATGCTGAAAGTCATTGGGAGAAGAGGGTATAAGTAATGGGTAGGATTCTAAAGAATAATCTCCATCTCCATAATTCAGGGTAAATCCATTATCGTATGGACTTGCTCCAACTAAATAAGAAGTTATATCCATGGTTACTTGATTTTATCGGTTGTAAAAATACCCACAGTCTTTTCTGCAGCTTTACTTTTAACAATATCCTCATAAGATAAACTATATGAGCTTACTCGTTTGAATATTAATTCTTGAGTAGCAGTAGCAGGATACAGATTTAGATCTTCTCTTATATCTACTGAGCCTCTCATACGTTGTCTAGAAGCATTTCTAAAATTAGAAAGAGAATATGTGGCAGAAGTAAGTATATAATAATGACCTTCAAAAGTATCAGAATTTCCCCACTGAATCTGTAAGATTGGAGGAGCTGCTTGATAGGCATTGGATTTACTCCAGGATTCTAATAGCCTACATTTAGTTAATACTTCAGCAGGATTATCCGGATCATCACAGTACCAAGATACATTGAATTGTACAATATCTTCTGAACCAGTATAATGATACATAGGAGTATTTCTACCCATAGACTTAATGGTGGCCCAAGTTGTTTCTCCTCTAAAATCAAAGCTCAGGGGTCTATTCTGTAAAACAATATATTGGTATGGGCTAACATTAGTATTATATATGATTACCTGATTCAGTTTTCTTATATCTTGGCTTACTCCATAAAGTTTATTGTTTTCTACTACAGTCCTACCTTGAGCAGGATCATCTTTGTCAATCTTAAGATTTCCATGCTGAAGTTGTAATCTCCTAATGCTTTGAAGAGAACTGTTAAGTACTGGGTTCTTGGAAGATCTTTCTTTTTCTCCCAAAGCCCCATTAGGATTAAACAGTTTACCTCTTGGAGCAGTATCCTTAGGTAAACCCGAAGTTAATCGGTTAAGGTGTATCTTAGCTCTCCATAATTTATTTATGGGACCGGTAAGTACTCCAGCAGTATCTTGGGTAAGATTATTATATTTCTTAACAACCTTACCTGCTAGTTTTCCTAATATTCTTGCCATAATTTAAGGTATTAATCCAATTTGAGTAGCATAATTAACTCCTAAAGTTTCACCTGGAGCTACAGAACCAACTGGTGCTCCATCAATAGTAATGTTAACAGTACCATTGGGTTTATCATTCAGTAAAGCTGCCCTGATAGCTCTTGCCATTTTCTCGGTTAAATATTCATCACTAGTTAGAGTTTCCTTTGATAGATTAGAATCAGTGTTCTTGTTTAAGGAATCTATTAACCTGGGTAAATAATCTGCTACAAGAGGTAATGCTATACCAATGGTCATTCCCCAAGAGCCTCCCAAGAATCCAGCCAATCTACCGAATAAACCTTTCATACCTAACCTAGCTACTGCAGGTCCGGCAGTAGGAGTAGGCGGTTTAGTAGTACCTCCCCCAAGTCCTCCCAATGTTGGCCCGGGTATTCCAAACTTCCTAATACGTTTACCATCAGGCCCATACCAACCTCCTCTGGGTCCAGCAGTCCAACCGAAAGCCATTGCCTTTTGAAGGTAATATTGTTCCCTCATAATCTGAGTGATATGTATTAATCGGGTCTCCAATACTGCAGCTGCAGCTGCAGACTTACTAACTCCACTTGCTGTAGCCTGAGATTGGGTATTGGTTTGTTGCATATAAGTAGAAAGCATTCTGCCAGTAGCAGCTAGGTACCTATAGCCATTTACTACTAAAGCCGTAATTGAACCCCAAGCTAATGCTTTAACTACTATCTGACCTCCTATAGTACCAGCTATTCCTTGTACCCATTGGGATATCTTAGTGAATACAGTTAATATTGGGTTAAAGACGTCGGCTAAAGTTGACCCTATATTTACTACTAAGTTTTCAAAGTTAGATTTGAAAGCTTCAATGATACCCTGTGGAGTCTTCAATCTTTCCTCAGTAACCTGTTCTACTATGCCGGAGTTCTTATCATATTGTTCTAAGATCTTAGTCATCTTATCAGAACCCGACATCATATTTCGAATCTGATTAGAGATATCACGAGTACCTCGAACTCCGAAGATATTATAGAAAGCTTTAGTTCTTTCCAGAAGGGGTTTATTCATAAGAGCTTCTCCAAACTTACGATATACCTTATCTAATCGAATAAGATTACCTTCAGCATCAAAGAAATCTTGTGGACTTAAACCTAAGCTAGTTAATGCACTAAACCCTTTCTTTTTCTGGTCGGCTAAAGAAAGTTGCAAATAACGAATCATATTTGCTAATGCAGTACCAGCGGATGAACCCTGGATACCCATATCTCCCAATACACCAATAGCTGCAGCAGTCTGTCTTAAGTCATATCCCGCATTAGCCATATCAGCTCCAGCATAGGTAATAGCTTGAGCCAAATCAGTAAGAGACATATTTGCATTAGTTACAGCAGTATATAAGTCATCTGTAACCTTAGTAGCCTGTTGAGAAGGTATAACATACATTGACATGATATTAGTCATCAAGTCAGCTACACCTCCTTTACCTCCAAGAGGTTGACCAAGGATAGAGGCTAACTTAGCAGCAGGCCCAGTCATATCTTTTATCTGTTCTACTGTATTACCTGCCATTGCCAAGTACCTCTGACCAGAAGCGATATCTGCAGCAGTCAAGGGAGTAACGGCATTGACTGCTTGAGCTAATTGCATCATTTCGGTTTGTTGCTCAGCTGTAGCTCCTGCAATCTTTGAGGCCATAAATATGGTATCTTGGACCTTTGCAGAATACTGATAAGCTTCTGCCATACCTCCAAGGAATTTCATACTGTTTTGTACAGCATTACCTGCACTCATCTGAATAGCCCTGTTCCAGTCATTCATATCATTCATCATATTGTTGAATGATTGTGAAATTTTACCGGTTTCAGAGCTAAACTTATCTCGGAGTACCATTGATACCCCGACTTCTACTAAACTTTTTGTATCTCCTATCATGTTGACATTTTCTTCTTCATTTGTTTATAATAATTCTCAGCTATGAGTAGGAATTTCTTTCTTTTACGAACGGGTAGACACAAAAAGGTGAGATAGTCTAAGACTATCTCAGCCCGAGTAATGTATATGTAATCTTCCTCTAAATTATATCTCCCGTCAAGTAGAAAAAATCAGGAGCAGCCATGATTGGGTAATCCATCATGTTCCCAGTTTCTGGATTTTCGATTTGAGTATATCCATGGAAGATTGGGTCTACTGTATTTACCAACCGATGAATTTCTGCCATATCCCTTGATGAGAATAGAGAGAAGTTTTCTACTTTCTCAAATTTATCATCTACCTTTAACTTAAGGTTACGAAGAAGAAGAGTAGAGTGTCGAGTAAGTTTACTTGGTGAAAGCTGAACCATCTGAGATTCTTTTTCTCCATCCATCAATTCGAATTGGATTACCTTACCTGAGTTCAACTCCTCTGTATATTGCATAAGGGTAAATCCATCTTCTCCTTTTCTTCCCGGGTAGTAAGGAATGGCATTGGGTTTTTCTTCCATTTCTTGTTCTGTAGGAAGTACGGCATAATCGAAAAGAAATTCTCTCAAGTCCTGAGAGTAAGTTACAGAATCCTTGTTATCCCATTTATAAGTAAATTCTACTTCCTCTCCCAAAGAGAAGATTCGAGAATTAAATAGGATACAGTATCTATCCAGCAAAGGTAACTTAAGAGCATCCTCTATGGTTAATCTACCTGACTTAGTAGCATTCGTTTTAACTACTATTGCTGAAATATACTTGGTAAGATTCATAAGATTCTTTGAATCTACCGGGTTGGTGATAATTTCTTCATCTTCACCATTCTGCTCTCTGATTTCGAAAAGTCTACCAGAAGGAGCAGTGAATACTAAGGTTCTTAGTGTCATATCCATTTTATCTAATTTTTAAAAGTTCATAATTTCATAGTAGCTGTAAGTATCAACAAGAAAGGGGTGAAACTCCTTATCTAGGAATCCCACCCCTCCACCTAAAACTCTAGTAAGAAAATGACTAAGAGAGTTAATACTTATCGCAAGTACCAACAGAAAATTCGATATTTTCTATGGTGTTTTCTGAAGCCATACGATCTAAGTCAAGGCCAGTTACTTTACAAGGCCAAACTTCTTCAAGCAGCCAAGTATTTAGGACGGATACTCCATCTTCTGCAAGTTCATTTACAATAGCAGTTTCCCAATATTCACTAGGAACTAATCCGCCTCCAGCTATCATATCTTGGCAAGAGTATAGCCAATCTTGAAGCCAGGTATCAGAACCAGCAGTAGTTAAGAGTTTTTCTACTACCAGATTACCTACGGTAACTCTACCAGCAGTTTTTACATCTCTGTTTACATCTCCATGAGCAACCTGGTCAATCTCTATATCCGGAAGTTGGCAAGTCTGGAATAGGTATGTATTGATGGGGTGTTTTGGGAAAGAGATGCTCCATAGGAATTTCTTTCTAGGATTCTTTACTTTTGCTCCCATATTTTATGATTTTAATGTTATTCGTTTTCTGAAATGTTAACTGAATTAGAAGCTGCATCGATTACAATGTTAATTGTAATTTCTTGCATAGGAACAATATCTTTGTACTTCAGGATTACTTTATACTTACCCTGACGGACATCAGCTTCATTATTTACAGAGAGTTCTGAATAAGAACCAGCATCCTGGTCGCCCATCCATGTGTACTCTGACATAGCATTTTCATCTACCAGATTATCCAGGATTGGTTTTACCTCAAGATAGATATTCTTCCAAGTACCCCAGATATTGGGTTCTTCCAAATACTTATTCAATATAGGACGAAGAGTCTTCTTCAAGTACAAATTCAATCTTACAATTGAAAGGAATCTTTCTGAATCCTGTTTTACTTGAGAAGAGAAGCAATGCCATAACATGGTTTGTTTACCAGAAGACGGAGTATCTTTGATTACAATCATGTTGGCATACATCTGAGCCAATTCGTTTAGTTCATTATAACGAGAATCACTACCATAGTTAGGACTTACTGGGCCCTGACCATCATAGATTACTCCACGATTCATACCGGCAAATGACTTCCAAGGTCCATAGTTAGAAGCAGAAGTATCACCCAAACCGAAGATGGTACCCAATACATCTGAATTAGTAAGTAACCCGAATTCATTGTAGTACTTGATACCACCTGCAAAATAGGCCGCATACCTAGAGTTACCGATACTACCCAAACAGTTATTAATCCAAGTGATAATGCTCTGCTTATTTCTAGGCTGAGTTCCCTCAGAATAATGGGTAGTATATTTAGGTACTTCGATGTAATAGGTATATTCTTGCAATTCAGCACACATATCTTTAGCAGCCTTATGTACTTTTAAAACATCTTGATCTGTTTTCAGATGTTGATGAATATGAGAACAAGCTAACTGATAAACATCTGTATAATCCTTTACCAAATCCAAAGAAGCAATCCATTCATCTGCAGTAGGGTCAGCACCAGCAGTACCCAGTGTACCATTGAACATAGTCTCAGTACTAGTGGCTTCTTTACCTCCAACTTGGATAGTTAGTGGATTCTCAGTTTGATCAATTGAAGTCTGAAGCCAAGCTACCAGGTTTTCGAAAGACTTAATCTTATCGGTAGTGGTTACCATCTTAGGTTCCAGGTATGCAGAATTACTAGCAAAGTTGCTTAAAGCCAGGTAATCTACAGAAGTTTTATTCTGAGCATCCTTAGTTTTATAAGTAATTACCGGACCTGATTCCAGGATGGAACCATTGGCATCGTATATGTTATAGAAGATGGTATTCACTGATTTAGAAAAACCTACTTTAAAGGTTTCTCCAGAACCAATAGGATCACCATACCCTTTAGTTACCAAACCAAAGCTTACATTAGTACCTCCAGAAGTAAATTTCATTACTTCAGAAGCTTGAACTTCTCCAGGTATAGCAGAAGCTAATTCAATCTCATCTTCTTCTAATACTCTAGAGTCTTCTGCTTTAGTAATGGTACCCTTTTTAGCACCTGCTCCCAATACACGAATAATTCTTAGCTTAGAACCTCCTACTAAAGCTTTCTCTATGTTAGATACAGAACCATCAGGTACAATCTCTTTACCAAATATTCTTTGGAATTGAGAGAAAGAAGTGATTAATTCTGAAGGATCATCATAGGGACCTTTTTCAGTTCTAGCCAAGAAACATGATACTCCTAAAAGAGGAGTAGTCTGTTGAACATTGTTGTTCTCGAATTTAAAAACAACGCTTGGTGATTTTGACATATCCTTGTGTTTTATAGGTTATACATTAATTTAATTAATACCAGTAAGTATCGTTACCTTACTGGTATTATTAGAAAATTAATCCTCTTTATTCTTAAATAAACCTCCGATAGCCTTAATCACATCATAGAAACCACATCCTGATAAACCAGCAGCTAATCCATAAATTAATACCTGGTAGAAAGGATAGTTTTCCAATAATGGTGTAAGTTGTAATCCCCAAGCTATAAGACATACAAGAATACCTACTAAGGCAGATATACCAATCTTAGCAAGTTTGTTGTCTTTGATAGCTGGGATTACCTTTAGTATCTGAGTAACCAAAGATGATACCAAAGTTACTATACCCGTAAAGGTACCCAGATTGATTACGAACTCTGAACCAGTTGAAGGTTCTACTTCTGCAGCAAACAATGACACTGGTAAAATGAGTGCCATCAGCATAAACACTAACTTTTTCATTTTAGTAAATTTTTGAGTTAAACATGTATATTGAGATTGAGCATCTCCTCGTCCTTTTGGTATTCTGGTCCTAGTAAAAGACTTATATCTTTTATAGGTATTAGATCCCCCATTTCTACCAGTTTTTCTGGTATAATACCATCCTTACATACATATTGGTATACCTTTTCCAATAATCCATGGGATTCATCTGGATGGTCATAGAAATTACCAATCTCTATAAACAGATTCCCAGTAGGAGCTATCCTACCTTTATCCCATTCTTCTAAATCATTGAAGTAAGGTCTTATATATCCCCTAGTGGGTAATGCTTCATGAAGAATAGAGTGAAGTAATCTCATATCATTCTGAGTAGTTGCTACCAGATGAATATCGATAGTGATATCCTTGGTTTCATACGGGAACTCTGACATCTGATAATTGCCTGCCTCTAATTTATCTCCAATGATATATTTCTCTACTCCAATATCTCCAGGATAATAAGCAGTGCTTTCTATAGTTATCCTTGGACAAGTTTTAGGACCTCTTACCTGGTTATTACCTATACCGAATAAATAAATAAATTTGTCTATTGCTTCCTTATCTTCTTGGAATCTCTTTTCATTCTCTTGTGATAAAGGTAAATAATCCTCAGGATTAAGTCCCATCTTCTTTTCTAAGAGAACATTCAATAAGCATATATAGAAGGTTCTCTCTACTATCTCTTGTGAATTTACCATAATTACCTCCTATCTTATTTTCATTACATAAGCCAATACATAATATGGTGGCCTATTCTCATGAGCACTACCTCCACCAGTTGGCTGAGTATAAGCTGAATAATCCGAATCTGGTATTTTATGATTAGGGAATGGTCGATTCTTAGCGTTGTCCCCCCATTTTTCTTCTTTAAACGTAATCTTATGACTATGTGGTGGTATTTGATCTAAAGTAAGAGTTACTAGGGCCTGCCCACCAGTATTACCAATACGTTCGTATTCATAATTTCTTGGATCATATCCTACTACAAATCTACCTCTTAAGTCTGGAACACTTATATAACCAGCTTTAGTAGAAGCAGTATTATACTTATCTCCAATAGCTTTATATAATTCTGGGTATTCTGCTATACTTACTTGACTTCCATCACAAAGTACATAACCTTCAGGAACTCCAGAACCAGACCATAATTGGATAAGACCAATATCCCCTCCAGCAGTGTTCTCTTTTTTACCCTGTCTACAAGTTACAACTACAGTTTTACCTGATTCATCCTGTATGAAAATTACTTGGCCAAGTTTATCATTATGAGTATTATCGTTTAAGCTCATGATAAGAGTAGTACCAGAGCCAGATACATCTCCTCCCGAGTTTTCCCTAGTATAATTTACATTAACTGGATCACCAACTTTCTTTCCATTGATTACCATTTGTTTAGTAGATACAATAGTAACCTCTTTACTTTCTCCTGTAGGCTCAAAGTATAATTCAGTGGGTGAAACTCTGAAAGTGTATTCATAATTGCCTTCCCCTTTCTTGTGGATAAGCTTTACTTCTTTAGTTGACCCATCTACGGCTTCTACTGTTAAGATCTGAACTATATCTTTGTCCGTAGCATTCTTTTCTTCTGGTGTTACCGTTATAACAGTCCTACCTGAACCTTGATTTTTACTTATTGTAAATCCCATTATCTATATTTCCTTATTTCTTTACGAAGTTCTCTTACTATAGTTTCCTTCAGAACCTTCTTACCACCTACTTGTTCGAAAGCTGGTGCCCATAGAGGTCTTGGAGGTAAATTACCACCTCTAGAACCATATTCCAACATGATAGCTACTTGGTTCAGTGTTCTTTTACTAGTCCTATCACCCTTTCGGGTTTTCTTAAGGTTAGTAGGTATACCTACGTAAGTTCGATTCTTCTGTTTTACTATTTGTACTGATCTCAAATACTGACCCGTATAATTCAAAAGGGTATGCTCTCCATATCGTTTAATAGTATTAGCAGAGTGAGGATCCCAATGGGTTCCTCTTGGGGGAGTACCTGTTCTTAGGCATTTTTTCACAAGTCTGAGAAGTTGATTGCCGAATTTCTCAGTAGCTCTATCATAAGCATCCCTCATGATAGAAGGAGTTTCTGCAATTAACCTCTCAGCTCTAGCCTGTTCTTTTGGGTCAGTATATATCTGTAAGTCTCCCAAGGGAGTACTTATAGTTATGTTTACTGACTTACTTGCCATCTGGATTTTCCTTCGGTTTATTCAAGCCAAGTGAATCCATCATAAGGTTTATGGCTTGCTGTTGTGATTGTAATACTGATACTACATCTTTCCTGAATGAAGCGAATTCTTCATTGAATTGACTACCATTAGTGGGCTCCTTGTTTTCAAACATAGCAAGGATATTATCGCATTCCTTTATTATGTTCTCGTATTTACCTACATTATTAATAATACCAAGAGCCTGTGACCTTTGCAATGATACTTCGTTTACAATATTACTTCCAATTAGAGTGTAGTACACATTGTTATAAATACCCTCATTCCCATCCGAAGGTAAATATACTGTTACTGTACCAATGGAATCTTGAAGAACAATTTCTATAAGATTAGAAAAGCCATCACCATTTTCATTAGCTCTGGGTTTACTTTCTCCTACCTTTACTACTTTAGCTCGGTCAAAGATTGGGTACATTGATCTTCTGTCTCTTTCTAGAGTAAAGACTGAATCTCCTCTTTGTAATGATTTAAATTTCATTTCTTCCATACTGCATTATTTTTATTGATTAGACTTAATCCCATTTGAACCATACTGGGATTCTGTTTCATAAATTCTACTAGGTTCAAGAAATTATAGTATCCATAGATATCTATCAGTCTTTGTGCTTCATCGGCTACTCTCTTTGCTACCTCTAAATTAGGAGCCGGTAGTTGCATTTGGAGAGTAAAGGTTTGTAGTTTATTATCTTCTTCCATGTTTCTTACTAGATTAAAACGAAAAAAGGGAAATACCCACTACAGGTACCTCCCTTTTCCCTAATCAACTTTAATAGAAATTATGCAGTTTTATTACCTAAAGCCTGTACTACCGAGTTAATAATGTTCTGATCTCTTTGAGCATCAACTACTCGATTCAGTCTAGCAATTTCTTGGTCTTTTGCAGTGTTCTCAATCAGACACTTAATCTCTTGCTGGCCTTTCATTACCTCGCAATGATTACGTTCTGCCTGAAGAGCTAATCTGTTTTCGGATTCTCTAACTAAGCTCTTAATTTCACAGCAGCAATTTGACTGTTGATGTTCCATCTGGCAAAGACGATCCATAACCCGATTGAACCCTGCTCCCATTTGATCACGAGAATCCCGGATATCAGAATTAGTCTTATAACCAAGATCACAAAGGCCACGTTCAGTAGCAAAGCGATTGTTAAGTACTTCTTTACCTACACCCTCTACTTGTCTAGAAACTCCTGCAACTTCAGAAGTAACTCCACGAGCAGCATCAGATATGTCTTTGTAAATACCAGCTTTTGCTTCCTGAACAGTAGATTCCACTTTTTGGATATCAGCTTTTGTGTCATTGATTTTGTCCCACACAGAAACTGCAGCAGCACCAAAACCACCACCTACTAAAGCTCCACCGACAGCACCCCAACCGGAGCCCCATCCTCGATTATTACAACATTCATCACTATAACGATTACGATCCGCAACCACTACAGTACCTTCACCAGATTTAACTTCCATAGTGATTTAGTTTTAAAGTTAATAATTAAATTTATCTATCAATAAATGTACTAGTGTTGTGTTTAGGATTAAATTGTCTAGATGGGCCAAGAAACATCCCAATGATGGGTATTATTCCCCTCTTCAATCCTAAAGTTACCAATTGATAACCATAAACCTCTTACAGAATTATAGGCCCATACATAAACATTATCTCCAACCCCTCTATCCTTAGTAGTACTTTGAAGAGAATTCACAGTTATTTTACCTTCTACTGAGCCCACTATAATACCCTCACGTATTAAGCTCATATCATACATAGAGTCAGAAGTATGAGGCATATTAGCCGTATCAAATAATCCCCACGTATCTTGATCATTACCATTTGAAATATTTAAACTTAATTCCAATCTGAAATTATTTATTTTATTTTCTTGAAGAACTCTGAAAATTACTGTTTTTCCAGATGACTTTTGTCTAAGAGTATCGGCTGCTGTTCTTACAGCAGAGCCTGCTTCAGATATATTTGCCATAAACCTAAATGGAGATTGAGAATCTAATGTTAATACCATACCTATAACTTGATCTTCTATCTCCAAATTTACAGCTTCTATAGCGGCTGCAGGTAAGGGGCTACCATTGTGAGTAGAGATAAGATTAAATACATGTTTATTTACCAATCCCCCTGCGGGAGCTAAGAATGTGAAATCGGTGTAATACCCATTACCATCTGGGTCAGTAATATAAAACTCATAGACATCTCCTGCTTCTTGAACTATTGTCAGAGTACAAGTTTTACCAGATTCCCCTTGAGTAAAGGTAATAACTCCAGTTCTAGATGAACTACTATTATTAGTAGCTACCTTAAATGTAGCCCCGGCACCTGAACCAGATATAGTAATCCAATCCACATTAGAAGATAAAGCCCAATTAAGGAATTGATTACCATTCTTCCTAGAATATACTCTTACAGATCTATTGTATGATGAATCTGAACTTGGCCAACCAGAATAAGTAAGAGAAGTACTCAAAGAATCCCCCGAGTTTTCTCTAATACCAAACTCATAAGTTGAAGCACTCTGTTGTACAGTTTGTACTAACTCTCTATCTAAGCCATTAGGTTGATTAGCTCTGATTGTAAGAGTTCTGCTTGCAGGCTTTGAATGCTCAGGTATGGTAATAGTTACTTTAAAGTAATAACCACTCACATTAGTAATAGTTTCGGTTACTCCGGATGGCAAAATAAGAGTAGGTTTAATAGCTTCGGTAGAACTTAAAGAACCGTTAACATATCTAGACCTATAACTTTTTATATAAAAAGAAATATTACCTCCTTTACCTTCAACAGTACCAATGGATAAAGTACTAGTTTTATAACCACTATTCTGTTGAGTACTATGTTCAAATACTATACCGCTACTAGGATAAGTTACCTCAGCCGAATTCTGTGTAATGGTTAAATATACAGGAGTTGCCGTATCGTAAGTAAACTTAATCTTAAAAGTTCTAGGTGATGAGTTAGGGTTTGGTGCTACACTAATACTACATCCACTAGAAGTTTTACCAGAGATGGTAATATCAGATGAAGTTCCCTCAACTACTTCAGCTGAAGTATAAGTAGTTCTAATGTTTTCTACATAAGTTCCGTTTATATATTTATCATAATTGGCATTTACTGTCAACCTAAATCCTGAACCAGTTCCAGGTACATTTTTAGTAGTTGGGGATATAGATAGGTGATCTACATAGGTTACTTGACCTCCTTCCTGAGAAATTGAGATAGTCTGGTCTGTAGCAGTTGGGAAATCGAAAGTAACTGTAAAACTTCTAGCAGAACCACTATTACTTGGGATAGAAATACTATTACCACTAATAGAAGCCGGACTAGAAACTCTTACGGTAGCAGTTTCTGATTCTGTATAACTACTACCTTGACCATTCCAAGTATAAGTTCTACTTGCACTCTTAGCAGTTACATTAGATTGACCTCCACTGTAACTGAAAGAAGTTTTATCTACTCTACAGTTATAACTCCATGAAGAATAAACTTTTCTACCTGCTGCCTGGGTAAATGTTGCCTGTAGGGTTTTACCCGAATACTTCTGAGTCCAAGTTACAGTGATTGATTTACTATTAGTAGATGTATTGTTGGGTACTATTCTACCTTTATTACCGTCGTAATCTGTAGTATACCAAGAACCTTCCGAAGTTTTAGTGACATCATTCGCCAAACTTTGAGAGATAGTAGTATTAACACCGTTTACTTGCTTAACTCGATTAGAAGCATATGAACCAAAGGGGTATGTACCTCCAGTAGCTGGAGCATTAAAAGAAGGATTACCATTCGGATCCCACTGGAATGTATAAATCCATTGCTCGGCATTGATATCCTCTAACTTGACACATTCATTGTTACCGTAGCTAGCAGCATTACTAATTACAATAACCTTGTCAACATTGGAGTCCTTACCATTATTGAGTGCTAACAACTCAGCCTTGGTAGGGCACTCATTAGAGGTCTTACCAAGGCCGGTCTTATTCAGAATAGCACTCCAAGTTGCTATTTCTGCCATATTACTTATTGTTTAATTGTTTCTTAAAGTCTTCGAATTCTTTTCTCAATAACTTAACTCCTTCGAGAGCCATGACACTGAGCATTTCATATTCTACTACTTTTACTTTTACATATTCCTGACCATCTTCTCCGACGAAAGTTTCGAATCTAGATTGGTTAGGTACTTGAGAAGCAGGTATAGTATTCTCTGATACCAACAGAGGTTCAATTTCCTCTAAGCTCTGAGCAATAGTTCCCACCTGGTATTTACCATTCATCTTAAAGTGAACCGTAGGTATATTGCAGATTTGGTCCAAAGTATGATTCAAATTCTCTACTTGAGATTTTAATCTACCATCTGATTCCTTCCAGAAACCAGAAGCTGCAGTAGTTTTAGCAAATACTACTTGGTCTGTAGTAGCCAATCCTAATTGAGCTCTAGTTACATTATGAGGATTATCCCTTCTGTTTGCATGGGTACTTAAGTCGGTCTGAGCTTTTGTACCTGCAGCCTTAGCATCTGCAATAGCAGCAGCCTGAGCAGTAGATACTGGCATATCTGCTGGAGCTAAGTTCTGTACATTACCTAAACCTACTTGGGCTTTGGTTACATTGTGAGGATTACTCTTATTGCCAATATGAGCATCTAAGCTTTCCTTGATTACTTTGTCAGAATCCTGGATTAATTTCTCTAATGCAGTTTTAGCAGCATCAGTATAAGCCTTAGCTTCATTCAAAGCATTGGTAATATCTCCATTCAGACCAGAGTTAAGTTTGTTGAACAGGTCTACGGACATAGTACCAGCTTGTTCAGCACTAGCTGAAGGAAGAGTAATGAGCCAAGATATTCTCTTATACTCGGGTAATATTGATGAATCTTCAGAATTATATCTATTGTAGTTCTCTATTTGTAGTTTAACTACATTCTTATCTTTTAGTGATTCATCAGCCAATGAAGTAGTAACATTAGATACAATCCCCCCTGGAATAGAATCAAACAGTTTCTTATCAGCTGCTGATTGAACTCCAGCTAAGTCTTTAGTAGCAGCAGGGATAGGTTCTTGGTATTCATTAATGGTCTTTGGATCCCCAAAGCTTGAACATTCGAAATTTAACCTAACTTCGGTAGCATTTCTAGTCCAAGCAGCCTGGTCTTTAATATGAGAATAATTCGTTAAGTTATCACTCAGACCTTTTCTCCAATCAGCTAAAGATTTACCCTTAGCACCATCATAAGCAGTACCAGTAACTTCCCCAAGTATCAGTGAAGAAGTATTACTATCTACAAACTGAGTACCTGACCAACGGAATTGATAAGGAGGTTGTCCTGGAGTAATATTCAAATATATCTTACCTGATTCTCCAGTGATGGGATTCTTATGAGCCTCATCTGAATATAATTTGATATTGCTCAGCTTTCCAGTTTCACTGACATCATAAGTAGCATAACCTTCGATAACATCATCAACATAAGAAGGCAATTGACTAGAGGGTACTAATCCATTACCATCCAAAGATGCAAATCCATTAGCCTTACCCTTAGTTGCTACGAAATCATCATGCTTCTTTTCTAAGTTATTGATATTAGTTTGTAACTTATTCTCAAGAGCAGTATCTGCAGCAGCTCTGGCTTCTTCTTCTTCCTGAATCTTTTGCATCTGAACCTGGTCGTATTCAGCACGAGCATCTGCCTCTTCTTTGATAGCTTGAGTAAATTTGGTGTCTAATGCCTGGTCTGCATCCTTTCTATCTTGGATTTCCTTAGCAAGAGAGGCTTCTGATGAATTCTTCAAGGCTTCAATTGCATCTTTTCTATCTTGGATTTCCTTAGCAATCTGCTGGGGTAAAGTTTCATCCAACGTAACCTTATCAGCAGCAGACATAGTACCAGCTTTAGTAGTTGAGGCTACTGGTAAATTAAAAGTGGTATTATCATCTTTATATATACCTTCGTTTACAGTTTTTCGGTTTACTGATACTGTAACTTTATTAGCATCTGAAGTTGCTCCTTCTCCAACTACTACAGTCTGAGGAATAGAGTTAAATAACTTCTTATCTGCTGCAGTTTGTACACCGGCTTTCTCAGCAGTAGAAGCGGGGATATCTACAGTGAAATCATTAGATTTCTGTATACCTTCATCGGAGTTATATGTACTTCTACTTATGTTAGTAGTAACCACACTAGCCTTAGGTGTATAACTAGCTCCCGTGATATAATCATTAGGCATAGAATTCCCTCTCTTCTTATCAGCTGCTGACTGAAGACCGGCTTTAGCATCTGTAGAAGCGGGGATAGCAAACTTACGAGGCATAGGTTCTCCATAGAGATTACCTTCTCCTTTTACAGAACTCTTAAAGTTTACCTCAGCAGAAGTACCATTGATAACTAAGTTCGGATCAATTTCCGTAACCATAGTTAAAGGTAAAGCATCAGAAGTAGCTTCTTCTTTTTGGAGACGTTCATCTAAGCCATTAGTGATACCATTGAATTTATTTTCAAGAGCCGTATCTGCAGCTTTTCTATCCTCGATTTCTTTATCGATACGTTTACCCAGTGCATCATCAGCAGCAATTCTTGCAGCCTCTTCAGCATCGATATTATCCTGGAGAACCTTATCAGCAGCCTTTCTCTCTTCGCTCTCAGTCTTAAGGTCCTGAGTATTCTTATCTACTTTAGCTTCAATACGAATATCCTCGGCCTTTCTAGCCTCGATTTCTGTATTCAACAGTTCCTTGATTTCAAGATAACCCGTATTCTGATTACTTTGTAAGCCCTGAATCAATTCCAAATTACGTTGAATATTAGCAGTATTCTTAGCAATTAATTCATCCTGAGCCTGAGCCTTTGTTAATAATTCAGAACGAGTTTCTGTTACGAAAGTTCTCAGTTCACTTACTGTAGCATTAAGAGTAGTACTTAATTCAGTAAACTTCTGAGTAACTTGTTCATCAGCTGCAGTTCTATCGGAGATTTCCTTATCTATAATACCTTTAAGTTCAGTCAGCTTGTTGGTAATTGTAGTAGCAAAGTTAGGATCATCTCCCAATGCTTTTGCAATCTCTTCTAGTGTATCTAATACTCCAGGAGCAGAACCAATAACCTTTTGGATTGCAGCTTCTACTTGTTCGGCATTCTGATAGTTAGAATCGTTTTCCAACTGAGATACCTTAGTAATGTAGTTAGCAAATTCCTGGATATTATCTAACTTAGCTTTTAATAAGTCGGTAAAGTCATTTGAAGAAAGCTCTTTGCCATCTACTTTATCAACCTTTCGGTCATTCAAGTTTTCAACAGCCTGAACTCTATCTGATACTTCCTGAGTAATCTTATTCTCTAACAGAGTGTCTGCCTGAGTACGATTAAGGGTTTCAGTATCAATATTATTCTGAAGCTTGGTATCTTCTTGTAGTCTACTTTGAGCCTCATCATTGATATCTTTAGATATAGCCACCAAATCATCTTTGTGATTTTCCAGAGCTGTAGTCAGAGAATCCTTAAGAGCTTGTTCAGCAGCCTTAGCTCTTTCTACTTCGGTTTGAATAGCAGTAGTGTTATTAGTTACTTTCTCCCTGAGCTCATCTAAAGAACCGGTTACTCCACTATTGAGGCTATCTATTCTGGTGCTTAAAGCATCATCACCTGCCTTACGATCTTTAATCTCCTGGTCGATTCGAGCATTGATTTTCTCATCTTCATTTACCCGGGCAGTAGATTCAGTATTTATCAAGCCAGTGAACTTATTATCTAATAAAGTATCTGCTGAAGTTCTATCAGAGATCTCCTTATCGATATTCTGCTGTAAAACAGTATCACCAGCTTCTCTCTTTGAAACCTCAGTGTTCAAGTCGATATTTACCTTATCTACCTGAGACTTAAGATTAGTATCAGCATTGGCTCTTGCTTCAGCTTCTGCATTAACCATGCCTTTTAATTCAGCATAATCTTCAGCTTCCTTAGTAATCTGGTCATTTAATCTGTCAGTATTACGTTGGATATTTGCCTTGTTAGCATTTACTTCTGTTTGCAAAGCATCTATCTTAGCCTGAAGTTCATTTTTAACGGTATTTACCGCATCCTGAATAGATAAAGCCAATTCTTGTATCTTGGTAGCATTAGCAGTTACTCGAGTATCTAATGCAGCATCAGCAGCCTTACGATCCGTTTCTTCCTTAGTGATAGCAGCTTGTAATGCAGCATCGGCATCTTTTCTGTCTTGGATTTCCTTATTCAGACTAGCTTGAATACCATCAGTGTTACCAGTAATCTTATCTACCTCGTTATCAACATATTCTTTTAGTTTAGCTTCAAGAGCGGTATCGGCTTCTTTACGTTCAGCAGCTTCCTTATCTACATTAGCCTGTACCTGGGCATCAGCTTCTGTACGATTAGTAATTTCTTGATTCAACTGTTCGGTAATAGCAGCCAATTTCTTGGTAATTGTAGTTGCAAAGTTTGGGTCATTACCCAAAGCATCTGCAATCTCCTTCAAAGTATCAAGAACCTCTGGAGCTTCCCCAATAATCTTTTCAATAGCTGCCTGAAGATCTGCTTCAGTTTGATAACCAGCATCATTGATAAGCTGAGATACTTTTGTGATATAATTAGCATGTTCTTCAATGCCATCCAATTTAGCCTTGAGAATATCGGTAAAGTCGTTTTTAGTAAGAGAATAGCCTTCTCTTTTATCTACCTTACGATTATCTAAGTCTTTATCGGCAGCAATACGTTCTTGTTTTTCTTGCTCTAGTTTTTCAAGCAATTCGGTTTTATCTGTACCGGCCTGAGTTTTCAAATCCTCAATCTTATGGTCAAGGATTTCATCTTGAGCAATTCGAGTTTCTTTCTCGTTATCAATATTGTTCTGAAGTACAGTATCTGCATTCTGACGGTTCTGAGCTTCTTGAGTAATGTTCTGCTGTAAACCATTATCTGCATTCTGACGGTCAGAAGTTTCCTTTACAATCTGTTGGTGTAATACTTCATCCTGAGCAGTACGAGCTGCAGCTTCAGCATTAATCTTGGATTCAAGTTCTTGGTCTGCAGTTTTACGATCACTGATTTCGGTGTTCAGTTTAGATTCTAATGCTACATCTGCATTTGCTCTTTCTGAAGCCTCGGTTAGAATCTTATTATTTAAGTCGGCAATATCCCTAGTATGGTCTAACTGTACCTTATGAACAGCCTCGGTCAGTTTCTCATCAGCAGCTCTACGTTCAGCAGCTTCCTTATCTACCAATTCCTTAGCATATTCTTTAGCTTCAGTTAAGTTATTGTCAGTTTCTACTTCCAAATCACCAACCCGGTCTTCTACCTTTTGAATACGAGCATTGATTGCTTCTATCATCCTAGTAATATCTTGTACTACTTTAAGGATAGTTGCATTCAACGTATTAACCGAGTTAACCAAGTTATCGTTCACAATCTTAATCTGAGAAGCTAATTCGTTTTCACGGTTCTTAGCTCTAGTTACCTCAGCTTCTAATTGAGTACGTAATTCGGTTAATCGGTTAGTGATATTGGTAGCAAAGTTCGGGTCATTGTTTAATGCTTCAGCCAATTCTTTCAATGTATCCAAAGCATCATCAGCACCATCTACTAAGTCATGTATATATTTCTCAACTTGTTCTTGAGTCTGATATTTCAAGTCGTTTTCTAGTTGAGAAACTTTAGTAACGTAGTTAGCATGTTCCTCAATTCCATTCAGTTTTTCTAGCAATTCATCGGAGAAGTTGTTTTCTGACAAATCCCAACCTTCTTTCTTATCTACCTTGTTTGCAATCGATAAGAAGAATGCCCAGAACTCTCTAAGAGTTCCAACAAAACCATGAGCCAAAGAGTCGTCATAATAACCCTGTAATAGCCGTTGGTCAATCTCTTCGCAAGTGTAGTATTTACTAACGTACATATGTATATATTTTAAGGTGTTACTTTATTTTTCCCAATAACAGTTCTGAGTTATTACCTCTGAAGTATTCTTTTTCTTTACCGGCAAAAGCATTTGGGATATCATCGGGATTATCTGGGTCAACATCCCCTCCATCCTCTATATCCCCAACTACTACAGCATAATCAGGTAATTTCCTAACTCTGAACTTAATAACTTGGCCAAAGCCGATATGAGGTATATCTTTATCCCATACCTCTCCAAAGTAATCTTGGTAATTTGATACGAACTTCATACCAGTCATAGATTGCATGGTAGTAGCCGAATTACCAGTACCAGGCATTTCTATGTGAACTCCAGAAGGTCCATTCAAGATTATAAGATTACTGTCCCACCAATCACCATCTACATTGTTAAGCTTGGTGAAACGTAACATTAACATTTTCATATCTTTATGGATTTTGTTCTACGAATTTGATTTTAGTATCTCTATCCCTTTTAAGGATTACCAAGAATACCAAAGCTTCATCCTTAGCCTGAGATACTTGAGTATCCCCAGATGGTTTATATACTATCCCATTAATAACAAATCTATCCTCAGACCAGTTAAAGTTCCAATAACCTTCTTGATTGAGATATCCGATTTGTTCTATGTAATTCTTTGAAATAAGTATAGAAAGGTTCTCATCATCTAATTCTCCAGGAACAGTAGCTTTATTAATAGGCCAGTTCCTAAAAGCATTGTAGTAGCATAAAGCTTCTATGGGAATATTATAATATCTTGGGCTATCATCCTCAGCGTGGTCTAGATATTGATTAACATGTTTAGCCCAAGTAATTGTTTGTCTTCCAGCATCCCAGTCTAAGAAATCAGTGATAATCTTTTTATACCTATCCCAAGAATGGTTCTTAACCATTCTACAAGGTTCTTTTGTCATGACTTCTTATCTATTATGGTTAACGAAGGTTTACTTGTTTTATTGAGAGGAGCTGTTGGATTAGGTCCTCCCAAAGGAGTTGGTTTTCTATGATTTACTACTCTGGGTACTACCAACCGTTCGATTTGATCACAGAATGGTAAGTATATTTCCAACCTAGATGCCAGCATACAAAGATTCTTTCTTAGTTCATCCATATACCCTCCAGGTTGAATCATCTTTGAATAAGTACTCCATAAGCTAGATATACTTTCGGATATCTTATCATAATACTGTACCTCGGTAGGACCTGTAGTAATTTGCTTTATTCTATCTCCTCTAGCATGTTCTCCAGGTGAATCACCATCTTGGTCTGGTCCATGAGATTCAGTGGAGATAATTTCTCTAAAACTGTTTCCTGCAACCAACAGTATATTTTGTATTTGTATATTGAGATAATCCCATACGGCCAATTCCATAATTAATTGGTTTTCTAGTCCCTCATACCATAATTCATCATTATATTTATCTGGTGGTATAATATGATTTACTAGTGGGAAGATATATAATTGCCATTTAGTGATGTATGCAGTTTTATCTTCTATGGTCATACTCTCATGCAATTCTTTAGGTATATACCTATCTATCAAATTGTAAATGGTATCCTGAAGAGTTGTATGACCATAATTACATACAACTACAGTTCGAGTACAAGTCAAATCTAACCCCTCAGAATTAGTGACATGTAAGGTTACATCATAAAACCCAGACTTCTCATAAGAGTAAGATTGATGTCTTCCACCATTGAAAACCTCTCCCTTATCATCGCCAAAGTCCCAGTCAAAAATGGATTTGGCCGGGACTTTGGTTAATACTCTAAATGAAACTTCCAGACCTGATGTTACATATGTGAAGTCTAGATTCTTTTTCATTTATATTCGGATTTACTTATTCTTTGTTTTCTTCGAAATCTTCAAGTAAAACTTCAAGGATATCTTTTACGGTATCTTTCGGGTCAGCTTCGATTTCATGTTTCTTAGCAATCAGCTTAGCTTCCTCGAGAGAATAGGCTTTGGCAATCTTACCAATCTCCATGCCCTTTGCAAACTGAGCAGCTAACTTCTTGTCAAGCTTTTCGATATCCTCATCAGTATACTTATTAACTTTGTTCTTTTCAGGAACTAAAACCAAGTGGCCAGAAACTAAAGCTTTCTGAATACGTTTTGTTCTGTACTGACGAGCAGTAAGTTCTCTCTCTTCGCCTTTTGCAATTGAAATACCAGTTACCTGGTCGTTAAAACTATAGGCATTAGCTCCAACAGTTACAATATAAGTAGTAGCCATAATCTTTTATTTTAGGTTATAATATAAAACCCCGAACAGAATGGATTGAAACTGTTCGGGGAGAAATTAGACAAAAATACAATGAAGAAATCCCGGATATTATTCTAAGTTAACCAATAAATATGGGTCAATGTTCATGAAGCTCGGGAATCCAGCTTCAGAGAATTTCTTGTTAGCTGCCAACAGAAGAACAGCATCCTGGTACATCTTAGAGAAACCAGTAGTCAGAGAAGCATATACGGCTTCAGTCTGATTAGATACGATTCTTTCTGATTCAAGCATCAACTGTTTAGCAGTAAGCTTAATCAAAGCAGCACTGGTATCTACCATCAACAACTGCTGGTCAGGAGTTCCCGGATGAATGTAGAAATCGGCCTTGTTTGGAACCGGAGACTTAATGTTCAGGGTAGCTTCTGTAGTTCCTGAGTGACGTTCTTTAAATTCGGGCAAGTTCAACATTTCGATAGCCTGGTCTTCACCACCAATCATAGTAGTAAAGTTACGGCCCATACGAGCAGCACGAACCCAGATATGCAACAAATCTTTATAAGTAATACCGTTGGTTGTTTCATATACACCAATAACCGGAGCAGATTCAGAACCATCAGCTTTGTTACCGTTCATCAAAACATCCATTGCCAGAGTATCCATAGCATAACCCAACTGAATACCAAAGTCACGGAGATAGATTCCCAATACATCGATTGAAACGTAGTTCTTAACTTCGTCAGTAAGTTTAAATCCTTTACCGATTTTGAACAGAGAAACTGATTTCTGTCCGAAGCTTACATCTCCCAAAGGAATAGTTTCTGCTTCATTTACCTTAGCGGGAGCAGCATCCGACATATTTACCATTGGCATAGTTACCTGCAAACCATTAATTGATTGATCTGAAGCAATGATGTTCGGGTAGAAAGGTGCCTGGCGCATACCAGTTGTAATAGCAGCACGGATGATTTCCGGTACAATCCAACGGATATTCTGTTGCGGCATAGTGAAGATATTTTGCATTGTATCAATCTTCGGATTAATACCCAACTTTTCGAAGAAGGCATCCTGTGATACACCGTATTTACCCTGTACCAGTTCTTCCAAAGTAACTTCAATAGGCAATGTGTTGTTGGAACCCTGACGGTATGCTTCCAAACTTCTTACCATTTCCGGAAGTTCCTTTCTAAGGTCTTCCATTTTCAATTGTGTAAATTCTGTATTCATTGTTTTTAATGTTCTGTTAATGATTAGCGTACCAATACTTGAATAATATCGTTAGCTTCATCAGCCGGTACAATGCTAATGAATTTTGTTTCCTCATCGGAAGACTCTGCAGTGATGAAACGATCAATCAACAGAATATCCGTGGGTTTTACATAGCCACATTCCATAGCCTTTTTAGCTACCCAGTTTACAACCATGAAAGCTTCTACAGCTACGGTTACTTCTACGGGGAAATTTCTTTGAGCCTGATAAGCAGGATTAATGTTATCAGTTACAGCTATACCCAGATAAACCTGGCTGCCACCTCCACCCGGGATATATGGTTCTATATTACCCTCGGTATCCAAAGCTACCGGCATACCCTGATGAATAACTTTGTTCTCTTTTACACAGAAAGCCTGATGCAACTTGTGAGATTCACTTTTATAGATCACCGCTCTGGGAGTTTTTTCACCAAACAGAGTCATCGGTTGATCCTGATTTACCAGCTTAGTAGTAGGATGTGTATTCATATTCTTCTTATTTTAGAGATTATTTCAATTTGTTTGAATAGATACCTTTCAGAATCTCTTCAGTACTCTTTTCTGAATTCTGAGCAGTAGCTTTGTTATCGGATTTATCCTCTGGCTCAGCTGCAGAAGAAGCACGGCTTACATCATGAGAACCGCATTTAGCGCAAGTCATTGGGAATTTTTCTTCTAATCTAGCCTGGTAATCCTTAGTAAGAGAGATCAAAGTTACCATGCCGGTAGTTTCGGCATTCAACATTGTAACGATAGTTTCATCAACTTTGTCACCCATAAGTTTTTTATAGGTTGCAACGGCATTTTCACGGAGAGATGCAATGTGGTTTTTACCTACCTGAGCCATTTCTTTCAGGTTTGCAACTTCTGCATTCAGGTTAGTAACCTGCTCTGTAAGAGAAGTTTTTTCTGTAGTTAAGTTATCCACAGTAGTCTGAAGAGTATTACAAGAATTAACCAATCCCTGAATGGCTGCAAATGCAGTTTCCTCGTTCATCTCTGTACCCTCGGCAAGAATAAGGCAATCTTTACCAAAGATTCTTTCTAAAAATTTTTGTAGTTCATTCATATCTTTATTATTAGGATTTTGATTTCCTTGGTTATCATCATAAGATTGGGAAGTATCGTTATTTTCACTGAACAAAGCTAAATCAGTTTTCATATCATAGAAGAAATACTGTTTAGACTTATCATCCCTATATTCTTCGTATGAAGCCCAAGTTCTCTTGGCAAAATTAGGGTTAATGATTTTACCATCATCCCCAATCTTCTGAGCAAAAGCATCAGCTCCATGAGATACCAAAGAAGTTTCTAAGTATCTTACTACTTCAGTAACGATTCTTCGTACCATAACTCCCTTAGAATCATAGGTACCCAATTTCTGGTAGAATTCATCATCTTCCATATTTGGGTGAGACTTATCCCACTTAAACTGTACTGTTACTGAATTAGAATGGATAGAGGGGGGATCCATAAGAATGCCTCTAGCAATTCTCGGATTTGCTTTACCATCAATCTTTAATATACCATTAATACCTGCAGGAATAACAAAAGAACCATCCTTGTATTCATCTTGCCAGATAACTTGTGATACAGCTCCAATAGCATTACCAATATTAGTCTCATGGTCACAGTTTACTGTTTGTCCTAAGAGCATTCTCATAGAAGCTTTTAATACCCCATTTTGACCAAAATCGGTAGGGTTCCAGTTCTTAGACACAATAGTTGCAGATAATAATCTGAACATTGGTTCAATAAACTCTTCATCTTTAGGAGTAAGTTCTTCTGGCTTCAAGTCAGGATAATAGGTATTATAATCTATTTCTCCTCCCCAAAAACCAAATTGACTAACTGACTCCTTAGAAGTTTGAGCCCATTTATAGAAATTCTCCGAGAAGGTTTGTGGTTCTATAGATGTTGGGATGTACCCAGCCATTATAGTATGACCACTACCTATCACTAAAGAATCCAAATGTTCTCTGTTCTTTTTAGTAATCGGTTTACTCATCTTGATTTAGTATTTTGATCTCCTCGTGAAGGAGCCGGGTTATTTTTATCTCTTGATCTACGAGCGGATTGATTCTTATCATCCTGTCTCTGTTTCTTCTTAGTACCCTCTTGTGGGTCTGAATTACCTCCCTTAGCAAATTGATCTTCCAATGAAACTCTTGGTTCTTCTTCTGAAGGAGAATCATAGCCCATTTCCCAAGCATATTGATATTGAGAAATGATACCTGCCTTATAAAGCAAGTCAAGGTTCTGAATCTTATACTGTCTACCTTGTTGGATTTTAACCTCATCGGAGATAGTAGATGATCCCCAAGTAATGGATATCCCTTTGCAATCAAAGCCAGCCAGACGTAGTTCTAGTTCATAAATAAACTTAAGAACATAAGAAACTATCATTTGGATATTCTTCAGCTGACTTATAAGCTTAGAAAGCATAATACCAGTTGCTCCTTCTCCAATGGAAGCTTGTACTCCAATTAGATTACCATTTACTCCCAAACCATTAGCAACTGATTGCTGGTTCATATTCCAGGGTTTATCAATATTGCTCATCTCTTTTGAAGTAGAGTTCAGTTTAAACTGATGATCATCAATGTAACCAGTTACTACTCCATCCTTCATACCTTCCCTTACATTCTGTTTCAAACGTATTAGCTCTCTATTTAACCTTCTAGTGTAAGCTTCTACATTTTCATTAGGTTTCTGTTGTGGTTTTTCCATCAAAGCCTCTAGAAAACCAACCATACCACAGATTTCCATGATATGCTTAAAATTGGTTTTCATATCATGCTGACCCTTTAATGAGTCCAATGATGCCATAAAAGGAGGTATTCCGTAAGGTTCATCGGTATCATTATACATACCCACATAACAATAGGTTTCTGTATTAAGTTTGATATAATCTTGCTTATTTGAGCCATTCCAAAGAGTGTTCCTCTGATATGGGCTATAAACTCCGTTATTCTCCCTTTTGAATACTATCCTGTCTGGTTTGAGGAATAATACAGTAGCTAGACCCTCAAGCTTTTCATTTGGTACAGCCTCTATTGAGATAGCTCCACTGATCATCAATTGAACTATCATTTTGTTTACCAATCCATCCATACCAGCAGTATAGTTAGACCATTTGGGAGATACCTTAGAAAGATGATCTCTCATCTTATCGGCCTCTTTATCGGTATTATTAGGGAAGGTTATGTTGTGACCAGTATTAGCAAGCTTAAACATATCCTGTAAAGCTATATTAACATCTGGATTCACTTTATATAAATCCCTTAAAAGCTGAATCACTTCAACACGAAAAGAAGGCGTAACCATCTGAGTTAAGCCTTTCAATGTATGAATGAAGTTACCTGGGTCATCATCCGGTTCCGATACTCTACCGGGTGAAATAGGTACCTCCTCTTTTTTACTTGGAGGATTAGCCTTGTTTTCTTGTATTGGAGATCGATTCCTTCTATCGAATCCAAAAAACTTAAGAATTTTCATTTCGGTTGTATTATTACATTAGTTTTTCCTTTTCGTATGTGATTACAAATTGCTTTACCAAATATATCATCATCAGAATAAACATCTCCTTCCAAATCCACATCTACAGCAGAAGTATTATTTCTGTGTTTACCCATGGCTACGGGTCTACCCAAACCATCATATATAAAGGTAGGAGCTTCTTGAACAAAGAAAGGATCCTTCACAATGATATTCTCTTCTCGAATATCTTGTTCTAGACCCTCTATAATTACTGAACGATTCTTTTGGGTAGTTAACCAACCTGGAGATTTATCAACCTCGGGTCTAGACTTACCTTTCTTTTTCAGAAGCTTTTGATAGTAGTATAGGTTAGGGTAACCTTCTGATTGAAGAGCAGAAGTTACTGCTAACCCAACGTCGTTAGATTCTGGAGCTACAACAGCAAAATTAAATAATTGCCCAGTATCTCCCAGTAACCTAGCATATTTATCTACTGCCATTCTTCCCTTATACACAACTTGTTCTTCTCCCAGCTTGTCCATACAAGTGAAAGAAGAATAGTCTGAGCCTCTACCTGTTGCAACGTCTGCACCGATAAAGTACTGTTTATTTGGATCTGGTTCGTTGAATTGTCTATACTGACGATTGAAACGATATTTTAAAACTGGATAATCACTTAAGCAATCTTCGATAGCCTTGATATCTGCCATATCAAATACTGTATTACCTGAAGAAAGAAAGTCTCCATCGATTTCTTGTGCAGTTCTTTTTGGACCCAATGCAGAAGCCATCTGGTCATACCAAGATTGATCCCGTTCTGGGTGCATCTGCCAATATAATCGAATAGCATTGAAAGGATTACCTCCAGCTATAGCATCTACCCATGTTGAATGGTAAAAATTACCCATACCGTATGGAGTAGAATTGATGATGGCTGAACCTCCGGTAGAAAGCGTAGGGAAGGCAGCTGCCCAAATAGCTGAAGCCCACCGAACGATTGCAGCCTCATCAATTACCAGGAGAGAAAGAGATTCTGAACGACCGGCTTCGGAAGATGTTGGGATGGATTCTATGAATGAACCATTATCGAATTCAATCATAGAGGCAGAACCAAATTCCCCAGTTCTTCCGTTAATGATCGGGGTTTGCATATACCATGGAAGATTCTTATACATGAACTTAATCTTCTTAAGTACCTTCTTAGCTGTTGTATCCTTAATGGAGATAATGTTTATCTTCTTATTAGGATGATATGATGCCAGCCATAAGCAGTACATAGATATAAGTTCTGTAATACCCGCTTGCCTGAACTTTAACAAGATATTGAATCTCTGGAGTATAAATTGGTATAGTACGGCTTTTTGATACGGATATAATTCAAATCGAACCTTTCCTCTCACTGGATGTATCACATAACAAAAAAGACTGAAAAAGAAAACATCCGTTGTAACCCTAGATAGATTAGATAATTCTTCTCTTGTAAGGTTAGTGGGTGTTTCCTGTATCTTCTTTGCCATAAAATCTAAAATTTATAAGTTACTACCAGTTCTAAATCAGTTTTGATACCTGAGAAATATCTTGGGTAATAAAAACTGTTTATCCCCAGTTTGTAATTAAATCTCTTAGTCTCGATTGAAATTCCTGTTCCCAAATCCCATAGATTGTTAAAGGGTCGGTACTTACCATAAACATAAGGAACTAATCTTATTCTAGATTTAATTTCTTGTGTGGTAAGTTTTCCGTTATACCAAGAATACTTGTAGTTATTAGGGTCGATATTGAATAACCTACTAGAATAAATTCCCGAGTTTTGATTAAGGAAACTCAATGTAAGTTGATTCTTATCGATTACTAATTGAACAAGAGAATCCTTCTCTGAGATTATAGAATCAGGATTATTAGCGGTATGAATAGGCTTATCCCAATTCTGATAATTGTAAAGAAGGATTCTACTTGGGTTAAGTAAATTATCGTAGGAAATTGGCAGGAAATCTTTCCTCAAATAAATTGTATCAGTATGTTGAATGATCTCTTTATCAGGTAACATACTGAGTTGTTGATTCAGTTTGTAATTCCTGAAGCAAAGGTAAATAGTAAATCCTAGTAAAAAAACTACTAAGGCAATCTTAAGCTTCTTCATTGATAAACTTCTTGATTCTTTTCCTTAACCAATAATTCTCAATCGGTGAGATCTTAGATTTTGATAAATAAAACTTAAACTGATAAGTATGTTCAGTTTCGATTATCTCAAATCTTAATCTCGGTACTTGTAAACATATGGCTTTAGTAAAATCTAGGATTACTTTTAAGTTAGATTTCTTAACCGGTACTTTAGTATTTATCATTCTCATAACAATAAGTTTTAAAATTCAGTTATACATAGTAACATCTTTTCTTAAGTAAGCTGGGTACCCAGCTTACTTTTCGATGAACGTAGTGAATCGAAATGTTTTTATATTTCCTATTCGTATATATCCTATATCCTAATACAATGTATACTTATATACGAAGTATATATAAGTATAGAGCTATATAATAATAGATATATATATACGAAGTATATTATATATATCTATTATTCAAAAAGTTTTTACAAATAAACTTCCTAAAGACATTTATTAAACCATAATCCTACTTCATATACTGACCCTTTGCTCAAGGTATACCTAGCTTTATTTAACCAGTAATGATAAGTCTTAGGATCCCAAGTTGCAAATCCCCGAATAAACACTCGGTAATTTTCGGGGAATCCCATAATTGCCTTGAAATCATAAATACCCAAGGGATACCCATCAGGTCTAAATTGCCTATCTGAGGGTCTGAGTGTTAAAGGAGGTTTATCCTCTTCTAATCGGTATACTCCGGGTAAAGTACTCATCTTAGCAGTTTTGATTGGCCATTTCTTTTCATCTTTGAAATCATGAGTCCAAAGTTGTCTTACTTGTTTGACTGTAAGATTTTTCTTTTCAGGTAATTTCCGATAATCATACATGGCTAAAACTTTATCAGAGAATGGAATTAAAGCTTCCTGTGGGGCTTGTACTAGTAAATCTCTAGTAAGTTTTGGAGTATTTACTTGGAATACTTCATTAAAAGAATCCAAATACTCTTTTCCCTTGTCTAAATGAACTCCGATAATTACTAATCTTTTTCTTGATACTTGGGAGTTTCCGAAGTCAGAAACGCTTCTTTCGTGAAAAATAAGTTTATAGTTCTTAAAGAAGTCCGTTAACATTTCTTTAGAAATGAGAGATAGCAATCTTGGTAGGTTTTCTATAAGAAAGAGAGCGGGTTCGTAATATTGAATTGCTTGGAATACTAGTTGTATACTTTTATTACTTTTAGGGTCTCCTAGGGTCTTAGATTTAGATAATCTCATTACTGAGCAACTACCACAATCAGGGCTAGATAATATGATATCTGGATGCCAATCTTCTGGTAGTTCATACCCTTTTAAGAAAGGTATGCCTTTGAAATTAGCTTTCCACTGTTCTTCTCTACCGGTATGGAATACTCCACGAGGTTCTATATTTCCAATAAGTTTATCTCTAAAAGGGAATAGGAGGGCTCCTTGCCCTCCACATACTCCCAGTACTTTTAAGTCTTTCATTTCTTGTAACTTCTCAATTTTATGTATTTGAACCAAGCATAATGCTTCCTAGTTGAAATATAATCCAGGTTCGAATCATTATTATGAGCTTCTTCCTCAAAACTTACATCATGATACCTTTCATTCTGCTTGTTCCATTTAGCAAAACAAAGTATGATTAAGTACTCGATTCCATACCAAAGGTAGAAAAATATCCATAACATCTCAGCCATTTGCTTTGAATGTATATGTTCATGGTTATAATCTACCTCAGTAAACTTAGCCCCCTTTCTTACAAACACTAAACCAAAAAGGTCGATGGCTTTGTATCCCTTGAAAGGTATAATGTTGTTGTATATTACTTTCATAATTTATCTTTGAAGTTTTCGTAGGTATTTTTTAGTTTTTGGTCGTAGTTATTGTCTTTGTAACCAGGACCATTATATCCTTTAGCGAAAGCATCCCAGTCTTTTGCCTTCAAATGCTTCACTAAACCAGAGTTATAGAGGAAATGGTACATCATTTCTAGCTGCATTTCATGAGATTCAGACATCTTTTGGATCATTTCATCCACTGATTGACATCCACAAAGCTGATAATTGAAGCCCATAATCTGTCCCAATCCCCAAGAAGTGGATAAATTAGCACAGTTTTCATCAATTTTACGAGCTGCTTCGAGTCTTTTCCACTCTCCTTCACCTCCTAAGTAGAATTCTTTGGTCCATTTTTGATAAACTAAGGATGGATTTCTCTTGGCTAGATCGTATAAATAGGTTCTTTTACCTTCTCCATCGAGTTTTATCTTCAAATATTTCCACATTACATGACCCTCGAAGAGAATCTGAGGTCTACCAGAGGGTAAAAATCCGTCTCGATTACCACATTCTACTACAGTTACTGTCTTTAACAGAGCTGGTTCAAGGTTTAACTTGTTTGCAACCTTGGCAATTAATTCGTTAGTAAGTTTATCCATAATATAAATTCTTAGAGTTTACATTAAAGATGGTAAAGTATTGCTTGTAGCCTTTCTTAGGTGGGTATATCGAGTTCTATTTATCAATGAATAAATAATTTAATTATGGATATAGGAAAGAAACAACAGATTATGGTTGATTGGTTTAGGAAAACCTTAGATGAATCGAAGAAACCCTGGAATACCCAGGTATATTTGATAACTGATAAGTATCATGTTTACATTGCCAACAAGGATATCAGATTAATAGGAAGTAATTTCGGTAAGGCAATCGATAGACCCTTGAAATATTTCTTATTTACTGACGGTAAGATACAGTATTTCAACAGTATAGAATTTCTTGGCTATTTGCCTTTCGAATTAAGAGACGAATACCCAGTCAATTGCAAACCTCTCAATCCTTGGGAATACGACTACTACCGTCAGCATGGAATAACCTCAGAAGATTTGCAGAATTTATTCAATAATGATTGATATTTAAAAATAAAATAGTATATTTGTATAACGAAATAAATACATTATTTATATGAAAAAAGAAGTAATAAAACTCAAAGAGGGTAACTCGGTAATTTACCAAGACAAAACCCTAATGGAAAAGGCAAACGTAGTATCTATCGATAAAAAGAATGGTACTGCAATATTATCTAATAAGGTAATAATTACTAGAACAACAAATCTAGAGGGTCAATTTACTCGATTAGATGGGAAAGGTAATGCAATAATCCTACCTTGTACTACAGAGAATGAACAGAAGTACAATTCCTTTGTTGCATATCACCAATCCAAGAAATCCTTAGAGGCAATCAAAAAATGGTTGGATGATAACGGGAAATACAAGGATGATGAAACCCTTGAGAAAGTGATAACCTTAGATAAGAAACTTAAAAAACTAATCGAAAAGCTCAATGAATAGTACTTGGATAATATTAGGCATAATCTATGGGATATGCCTAATCCCCTCTATACTTCTAACCAAGATGTTATGTGAAGAAATCAGGATGATAAGACCTCATCTATTATTCCTTACAATCTGGTTAGTATTACCTTTATTTCCTATTTACCTAATATTCTTTAAAAAGAAAAACAATGGCTAGAATTAAAGAAAAAAGAAAAACAATGGCTAGAATTAAAGATTACGACGAAGATTTATCTGCCCCTAAACTCCTAAGGGAAAGGGCAAGAGATAGCAAGGGTAGGTTCATTAAAAAGGACCTACCACCCTACCTAGGATCTGAGCAAGTATTAAAACCTAAGAACTACTATCACTTCGATAGTCACGGTAATTATAAGGGTAGCTCAATGAATTTTGATGCTATGGTATGCCTTGGCTTTACTTGGTTGAAGTTACTAGGAGTAGCATTAATGATGTTACTATGGCCCATAGTATTTATATATGCCCTCCATGATGGGATAGAAGGATACCCATTTAAGAAGAATGCAATCCCTTATATCTTTATCCTAGTGGCTTGGTTTATAATATTCTTATATGGATTAGTATCATGAGTAATATCGATGAAAAGGCAAAGAATAACTTCACCATAGAGATGAGGATATTCGAAAACTATGAGAAAGTGAAGTATGAGATAATCAAGGTAATTGATTTCCTAAGACATGCAGAAACTAACCTAGGGATGTGTAGGATATTCGATAATCAGAACCATGAATTCTGGCATAGTGTAATTAAACCCTGGTTCCAACCTGAAAGGTTTGGTATTACCCATCTCTGGTTTCCTGAAGTTATATTGGTTATGGAGAGTATCATACTATAAGAGGTAATCGATGGTTGAAGACTCCCATAGATAAGATTGATTAAGAGAAGATAGTGAAAAGAGAATCTTAAGATGTTCTGAAGGTAAGAGTATTTGGTATCAGATTTGGATTGATCCGGGAGATATGATGAGAATAGAACCTTTATTAGAAGGAGGTAATCGGTTATGGTGTATTGAGATTCAGAAGTATTATGTTTTCTTTTATGAAGTAAGGAATAGTAGAAGGATTATTGGGAAGAATAAGATTAAGGAGATATTGGATATGATGAATGCCAGGGATGTTTTTATTCTCTGGCTTTTTGTGTGTTGTGTCTTGGTATGCCCTTAACGTGTGTGTAGGAAAAAATTTTAGTGTGTGTTCAAGGCTTTTCTAGGCAATGCCCTTAATACGAGGAGGTAAAAAGTTGTTTCGTGGTTTGTGTTCAAGGTACCCCTTAATATGAAAGCCTAAAAATACCAGGTACTAAATGCGGGGTACGGTACCCCTTATTTAGAATAAGTCAAAAAAAAAGTAAGGGACAAACATTCTCTTACTTTTTAAAAAATTTTATTTTCTTTTATTTTCTTGTTTATCCCACGCATAAGCAAGAAAACTTAATATAGTGAAAATAAATATCCAGCATAAGATTCCTAAAACAAAATTCATAATTTATATTTTATAAGTAGGGAATTAATTCCCTACTTTGATTAAACAATTTATTTTTTTACAATCTGTAAAGCCTTTTTCAAAATATCTTTGTTTGTTTCTTTCATATTTTCAGAACAAACAGAAGAAAGTGAAAAATCATTTACTTTGTAAACTTGCTTATAAAAGTCTAAAAACGCTTTTTTTAGCTTCTCTAAACGTGTTTTATCTTTTTCTTGAACCAATGATTCAGACAAAGAAAGAATTGTATTTCTAAATTTTTTTCTAGCTACTTTCTTTTCTTTGTCCGAAAGTTCTGAAAAAATTTCTTCTTTATAAATATCTGATTTTTTAACTCCAAAAGAAGTTTTTAAAAGTCCTTCAGTTGATTTATTTAAATTAGCTAGAATATCCTTATAAAGAATATTGTTTGCTTTTGCTTGTGCTTTAGCTTTTTTAGCACTAACTTTGTTTACTTTTTCTTTTGTAGAATTTTCAACAACTACATTTACATTTTCAACTGAATTTAATTTTTTTTCTTCCATAATAAAAATGCTTGAATTTTTGAATTTATTTTATTATAACCTTTTCGATAAAAATTCAAGTCTTATTAGAAACTCGAAAAGGTTTTTTATTTCTCTATGCAAATATAAGAATAATATTTTAATCTGCAAAATTTTCAAAGATTTTTTTTTGAAAATTTTTCTTATTAAATTTTAGAACTCTTATCGTTTCCGACATTGCAAAGATAAGGACTTTATTTTAATCTACAAAAAAATTCGAGAAAAATTTTTGTTAAAAATGGATTTTATTATTTTAAGAATAATTTTTAGAAAATATTTGCATATCTCAAAAATTTTATTATTTGCGCATACATTATTTATTATCAAATTTCCACCCATTAACCTCCGGGCGGCCTAAATTGCCCGCACGTTGTCTGCTATATAATACCTGTATGATAACAAATTAAGGCCATCTATGGTTCTCCTACTATAACCTCTTGGCAATCCCTCGTAACAAATCCACAAGGCCAGAGGATTCTAGGGAATTTTCGGAGGGCCTTTTAAGTGGCTATATAGTATCTGTATATTATAGGCCTATATCTGAAGGCCATATATGGTCGATAGTTAGCGTACTTAGGTAAGCCTTATAAGATCTATAGATAGGCCTAGTGGGTTCTTATATAAGGCTAGTAAGTATATGTGTAGTAAAGCTCTAGTACCTCTTAGGTAATTATATGAAGTCTATAGATGGCCTCTTAGGTATGTACATAGAAAAGCCCAGGTACCTTAGTTAGGCCTGGGCAATATTCTTATTCTTGGCAACCTATGGTACTATCTGAGTCTAGGATTATTATATGTTCTGATTCATATATGGGTTCTTGGTTTGTGGGTTTATTCGTTTGGCAATGGGATATAATACCGGTATAGATATCGTATAAGAAAATATGTAGGCCTTGGGTTAGGTCTTTATTTCTTCTTGTTCTCTTAGAGTCCAGGTGTCAATGGCATCATCCTTAAGAATCTTGGTTAGGTATTCGAAATTTGTTTCCATAATTTTAAATAGTTATTAATTTCTTTTTCTGATGCAGATATAAGAACAATATTTTAAATATGCCTTGATTGCCTTTCGAAGGCCCCTAATGTCCTAGAATTATCTAAAATAACCATAATATAAATACTTATGCAATTAACAACAATATTACTAGGATGGCAATTAAAATTGGCTCCTTGATTGCCTAGAAATTTATTAAATCCGAGGCCATTTATGGCATAAATTGTGTACCCAGTTTTATAAAATCCGAGCCTAAAATGGCCCCTCTAGGTACACAATTTTAATATAAATCCTAGCCTTCTAGGTACACAATTTTAATATAAATCCTAGCCT
>ENA-OPNW01000065-OPNW01000065.1-human-gut-metagenome-genome-assembly--contig:-NODE-65-length-78747-cov-27.161528_pt1 | contig 78747 bp, 123 predicted proteins | sample MGYA00241540_ERZ501777 | MGnify/ENA primary metagenome ERZ501777 (study PRJEB25962, sample SAMEA2042615) | human gut metagenome | biome: human gut; feature: human-associated habitat; material: faeces...
GAGGGGGGTCGGAGTGGGGGAGTCCCCCCCCCCCCATATGTTCCACGTGGAACAAGTTAAAAATCATTAATGTTTCATAATATTTGTTAAAGTAATTATTTAACAATTTTTAGTCTTTATTAGTTGACTTTAACAATCATTAATTTATATAAAAAAAACCGACTACCTTGCTTGATAGTCAGTTTTCTATGTGTTAATTATGCTTAACGATTTTTGCGGAATCTTAAATCATATCTCTCTATGTGGTCAATGTGTCTATTATAGTAATCAAATACCTTGTGCATATCATCAAGATGTATGCGTAACGTCTGGTGTTCCTCTGGGCAGCGGCATAGGAATGTATCTCCGTTATCAATCAACTCAAATCGGTTGATAGGCCTAGTTTTGCTTGCAAACTCTCCAACAAATATTATGCGCTTTAGTTTGTCAAGTTGCTGACCAGTTAGCCTAATATAATTTTCCCCGTTATCCACCACCAATAAATGTGTGTTACGCTCAATTGACACTGAATACTTAACGCCTTTTTTGCCTACAAAATTAAAAGCCATAATTGTATATGCAGATAGGTATATAAGGTTTGTCAAATAGCGACCTATACTTATTTCTAAACTGCAATGCAAAGGTATGTATATTTTTTAATATACGCAAATGTTTTATTAATTATTTTTGATTGATTTTAATTTACTTGATATAAATCAATTCTATGATAATATATTTACAAACAACAAAACTGCATCAAATACAACATAGTAATGTATATATGCTTCACTTATTTATTAGGCATTTATTTTGCTTTCTAAGCGCATCAAATTGCATTGGTGGTGTAGTTGTAAGGTAGAATGATGAAATGCCGTCAAATCGCTTTATTTGAGTTTGTACGGCAATATGCTTGTGTAACGGGCGGTGTATATATACAAAAAAACCGACCACCCTTTATAGGTAGTCGGTTGTGTGGGGTGTGTTACTTGCTTGCAGCGGTCGCTGCCACCGCTGCAAGTTTTGCGATGGTGTCGGTGTCATATTCTACGTGCCTATCACCTTGTGTGATGCTCCTCACGTTTTCAAGTTTGACCACTTTGTAAATTCTCTCGTGGGCTGCATCCACACCAGCGGCAACTTGGCTTGACGATTGACTATTGCTTTTAGTCTTAAACCATTGCTTGATTTCGGCAAATGTATCACTATCCTTGCTAATAGCCTTGCCGTCAAGATAGTAGGTGGTATCTACCTTAGAGCCTTGCATGTTGCTTATTTGAATTTTAAGGTAAAATTTGCTCTCTGTCTTTTTATCGATTTCAAAAAAATCGTTATAGTATTTGTGCCAAGTTTCTTTGGCTACGAATGTTGAGGTGCTGCCAGACGCGATTGCCGCATTTTGGCAAGCATTTGAATAGTCAACACCGAGACACCAGCCACCATAGGTTTCTACCTTGGTGAGTCTACCTGTGTAAGGATTTCGGTTAGCACCGCGCCCCTTGTTCATTAAATCATCGCAATTCTTAGCGATGACGATTGTTGTGTTGCAACCTTTACTAAAGAGATTTGTGATTTCGTTTACTTTAATCAAGTCGGCTGCATTAATGATTGTTGTTGTCATAATTGATAATTGTTAAGTATCTCGACACTATGTCTTGATTTCTGTTTGCAAAGGTAAGTATAATATTTGATATACGCAAGTGTTTTGATGATTATTTTCAATTAATTTTAATTTACTTGATATAAATCAATTTTATGATAATATGTTTACAAAAATATGGTATTATATATAATATATGCGTATTGTTATTGTAGTCATGTGTTGTATGTGTGTTATTATCATCATATACGCATAGTAAGCGTGTGTATGTGTTGGTATATATTGCAGTAATAAAATGCCCACACTCGGTATGCTGTCTTGCTTGTGTGCTGTCATACTTTGTGTGGGCGGTCAATTATCATTATGGCATTTTATCTCAATCAGTCCAAAACTTGCTATTTTTAAGGCGTCTAACAAACTTTTTCTCGTTGTCGGTATAGTATGTATCATCCTTGTCAAGTAGATATGTCATTGCCACTATACCAACAAAAAATGTAGCCGAGATTATGATGGCGTTGATATATCTATTATCATTTACAATGCAGACAAGCAATGATGATGCGAGCAAGGAAAATAGTATATAAAATCTATTAATCATATTTTTTTTTTTAATTAAGTTAAACGTATATATGTATGCGTGTGTGTATGTGGCACAAGTGCCTATGGGTACTTAATAAAGTACTTTTATTACACTTGTGCCTATCTCACTTATACAACCCTTTTGAACAAAGTAATACTTGTGCTTGATGCTGTCAGTATGTATGTATAGTTGTTGTACACTACATCCTCGCCACTATTGTTAGCCTTGCCGTCAATCACCATTTGGTATGGGTATGGGTCAATGTTGCTTGTTGGCAGTGTTAGCAACTCGTTTATAACCGAGCGGAATGAGCCTAACGGAATATCGTAGTACAAGTTGTCGAAATACTCCTTATTTTCATCCCACCGCTCAATTGATGTTACTTGTTTATAGAGCATTTTTTTATGGTCAAATAAAGAGTTTACGATACCGACAGCAGCGATTGGTGTAACATCTACATACTCCTTGCCATCAAATTTGTATGAGTGTGCTTTTGGGTCAAACATATATTCGATAGCACTTGCGATAAATGCACTTTCCTCTATTGTCAAGCCATCATACACTGCGTTGAGCATATCACTTTTTACGTAGTTGTTTTCTCTCGCAATTTTAGCAAGGACTTTTACCATTTCTTTTTTATTCATAATTCAAATGTTTTAATTGTTTATGATGCAAAGGTATGTATAATTTTTAAGACTACCAAAACAATTACATTATTTAACACAAAAGTTTTCCTGTAATTACATTCCTGTCTTATGCCATATTGCTTCTGCTATTTCGTATAGTTCCGTAGCGGATGCATGAGTTATTTTGTATTCATCTTCATCCTCTGTGTCAGCATATATATCATCGTCTTTAAGATATATACGCTTGACCTCGCTATATGGGTTTATATTGTAAAAACCGATATACGATATAGTTACTTCAAAGTTAAGATATATTTCATTATTTGGCAATGAACTCAATCTATCCTTGATGTAATCAACGCTCACATTGTACAATTCGTTGTCAGCGTTTTTCCAGTCGTTGAAAGACTTTCTAATATTTTCTATTTCTGCCATAACTTATTGCCAAGTTGTTATTTTATATGTTGAGACTATCTCTAACATTTCTAAGTGCAAAGGTAAGTAAAATATTTGAAACAACCAAATTTTTCAGTATTTATTTTCAATCTTTTTTTTCATGCCATATAATTTGATTAATATATTATATATAATTACAATTGATTTGCTTGATATACCTTTTATTTTGCATCTAAGTGCATCAAATCATATATGTGGTATAGTTGTAAGGTTATTGTATAAAACGCCCGTAAAACGCTTTATTTGGACTTGCATTGATACATAAACAAAAAAGACTGACTACCTTTGAGTGATAGTCAGCCTTTGTGTTGTTGGTTATGCCACCTTTAGCATAAGTTGGTCATATAGGTTCTGTATGCGTTTATTTGCTGCTCCCTTGTCGCTAAGGACGCTTTCAAACTGCTTGTCAAACGACTTGTTTGGTGCAGTGTTTTCGTGGTAGCAACTCATTGCGTTGACCATCCAAGTACCAGTGTATGGTTCTAACCAACTTTGTCCTACTCCATTGTGGGCTGTCTCTAGCAATGCTGTCATTTGGTTTTTTGTCCTTGTTGACAAGTCTTGTGAGTTGAGGTCATATCCAGCACGACTATATACCTTAAAGTTGTCTGGACTCATAAAAGCCTTTGCAAGGATAATCTCGCCCTCTTTTTCGGTAACTCTAACCTTTGCAAGTGCATCAAGGCTCTGCTGGAACTCGTCCTTAAATGCGTCAAACAATTTCAGTGTACGTGCTGCTTCTGCCACATTAGCCACCTTTTGATTGCAATTTACGGTATGTCTTACAACCCATCGGCTAATATTGTTTGTCAGCGCATAATTAAGAGTGTTTTGGCATACAACTCTCACTGGCGTTACCATTGCGGTCATTGCAGACTTGCCGTCAAAAGAGTTGCTAAAGACAAGGTACATATCTATCAAGTCCTCGTGACCACCCTTTAAGGAGATTGGGTCTAACTTTGCAGTGACAAAGGTTTTTTCTCCATTACCCAAGACTCCAGCGCAATCTACACAAGCCGTACCCTTACCAGCGGTGCAAATATCGTCAATAAAGCCAAATGCGTCCTCGTTGCTGATAATTCCGTATGAAGGGCTTACGATGCCGAGAGTTTCGTTATAGTCGCTGCGGAATGTTGCTTGTTTGTCGCTAACGATTAACTCTTTTAGCATTGCAGCATTGATAAACTGACCATTATTGATAGCCTCCACAATCTCATTGCTTAGTGCTGCGATAGGCTGTTTGGTAACGGTGTAGTCGCTGTGACTCTCCTTTAGTGCATCTACTACGGTCATTCTCTCTCTCTTGATTTGCCCGAGTGAGTGCCAAGCACGCTGTGTGCCGTTTTCGGTTGACTCTGCAAAACTTGCGATTTCCACTCCGTTTACTTTTCTTACTTCAATGTTGTGTGCCATAATTTTAATTTTTAATTGTTTTTTATCTCGGGACTTCCCCTTGATTTCTGAGTGCAAAGTTAAGTCATTTTTTCGATATATGCAAATTTTTCAGCAAAAAAAATCAATTGTATTTTATTTTTTAACCTTTGTTTGCAAATAATCGGTTGCTCTAAAGATATTTTTAGATAATATTCCCCATAACCTATTTTTTTTTTGATTGTGTGGAATATGCTCTATTATAGATGCCAATATACCATTAATATATCGTCCTTTGTCACAAGGTCAATCGCTCTTGACAACCAATAGTGACAACTATATACATTATCATAGTATTTATTGTCATACTTTACCTTTTCCACTCCTTGCATCATTGGTAGCAATCTTGGTGCTTTATAGTGGTCATCCATCACCTTTTTGCACCTGTCAATTAATTCAAGGGCTTTTGTTTTTTTAATGTCGGCATTACCCTCACCACTTTCAATATCTATATTAAAAAAGTTGAGTATAAAGCCAAACCCATTTGTAAAGGTTTCAAGTTCGGTGTATGGGTCTGCATCCGCTACATCACAGCATATACTATCATATTCATCCTCATTGCTGGCGTTTCTCAGTTTGCCAAGCAAATCATTATATACCTTTAGTTTTTCATCGAGACCATTTTTTGGGGCATAATAAAAAGTAATCTTCATATCTTTTGTTGTTTTAATTTATTGTTGGTTATCTCTTAGCTGACTATCTTGCAAGTCAACCAAGAGACTTTTTTTATAATACCTCGCTATCATCACATACTAATACGTTACCGCAAATAGTATCATACTTATAAAGTAATGATGCAATGTAATTTACTGGGAGGTTGTTCAATTTTCCCTCCTCATTGACAACCATAATTTCGTGGTCATTGATTGGGACTATTTCGATGTAGCCACCAACAAATTCTTTAAGTTCTTCGTACTTGTAATCAGTACCATTCTTGGGGGTCACGTTTGTAATCTCCCCATTTGTTTTGATAAATGCTGCCATATAGATATTTGTTAAGCATTTCACCTTGGGACTATTCCCTTAGTTTCTGAGTGCAAAGGTATATATAATTTTCGATATATGAAAGTTTTTAGGCAAAAAAATGAATTGAATTATAATTTATTAATGAATTGAATTTATTTTTCTAAATAATGTTAATAATTTTTGTTATATCAATTTTTTTACTTACCTTTGCAACTTGTTTAGAAACAAGTATATTAACAATAAAAAAGGAGAATTAAATTATGTTAAGTGGATGGTTAGTAGTAAATAAATCTGGTAAAGAATTTATATTTGAGTGTGAACCATTTAGAAGCCCTTGTGATGCAGAAGACCCAAATGACAAATTTGAGTGGGCTTTTGGTTGTTGGAATTATGGTGACTCTCGTGGATACATTGAGTTACCAAAAGGCTCTATCGAAAGACTCATAGGAAGAAGTCTTACATTTGAAGATGAACCTGTGGAACTTTTGGAACTTGAATAAGCCAATATTGCTCTCGGTTACAAGGGATGATATAATACGTCATCCCTTTATTTTGTCCTTGTATATTTGTAGTTAGCATCCTGCATAAATCTCAACTCAACATATATGGCATTTGGGTTATGATTATAATTCAATTTTCTTTACTCTGGTGTATATAGCATAAAAAAACCTACCATCCATTTGCATTGCATTGTTGGATGGTAGGCATTTCAGTTTGTGTTTTTCTGGGGTGTTAGGTACTTAAAAAAGTACTTTATAGTATTGATTACTTTTCTTTTTCGTCAATCATCTCTATGCTCAGATTTTCGATTTCCTTTGCCAGCATACTATCAGTATCTCCGTAGTCCTTGAGAATTGAGAGTGTGATGCTATCCTTATCAACATTTCCTTTTTTAGCCTTGCAATTGACTTCAAATATATAATCTGCGCTTCTTATGTGTGATGTGAATGTATCTTCATAAACAAATCCGCATGCATATTTCCCCACTTTTAGTTTGTATGTTCTTTTTCGGAAACCAAAATTCAATACAAAACCTTGCTTTGGTATATTTGGGTTGCACATCTTTTCAATTTCAACTTCTTTGGCATAGACATTCTTTGTCACCGTCTTTCCATAGAATGGGTTTATGACTGGGGTGAATGTTTCTTCCAATCTTATTTCAGCCGTTATGTTCATATTAATTCAATTTTAATTGTTTTTCTTTTCAGTCTTGTGTCACATATTCAAGCAATTGTGCTTCCGTCACAAGAACCGAATCGTTTCTTGTTTTGAGGTAATATATTTCTACATCTACAAACTCCTTGGAATATGCGTCACTTGCAGTTGTGAAGACAAGCGAATAGTCAATATCGTTATATTCTTCCATTGTCGAGTCTTTCACTTTGTTGTTGCTTTTGAAGAATGATTGCAATATGCCTTCGATTTCTCCAATCAAAAACCTTTTGCCGACCAACTCTTCAAGCATTTTGAGTGTTGCTTCTTCTGATGGTATTTTTTTCTTTTCCATATCAATTCAATTTTAGTTGTTAATATATGCCTTGTTTCTAATTTATGACAAGTCAAAGTCAATCTATTAGTATTTGGATATTTCACAAGATATGTTGTACAAGTCAATGTTTTCTGCACCAGTTATCTCGTACAAATCAACACCTTCTATGTCAGCGTATATATCCCCATCTATAAGACATACACGATTTACCAATCTAAATGTAACTGCACCGTTGCTGTAATGCCGTATTCCTATTGTCGAAACATCTTGGTCAAAATATATTTCATTATTTGGTAATGAACTCAATCTCTCTTTGATGTAATTAACGCACATATTGTACAATTCATACTCAATGCGACTTGATTCATCGAATTTATTTTTAATCATTTCTATTGTTTCCATAACTTAATTGAATTTTAAGTTGTTAATAACTTTTTTTTTCTAAATCACAATGCAAAGGTAAGCATAATATTTGAAATAGCCAAAACAATTACATTATTTAACATCGAATTAACTTTCATTTAACAATAAAAAAAATGCTCACCTATCTTCCCAGACAAGTGAGCAAAAAATTGCCTAAAAAACAATATGAGTAAACGTCCATTATGCTATATATGTATATTGCCAATCGAAATGGTCGTCAAGTTTCGTCACGTTGAAATAAAGGTTATTGCATCCACAAGGTGTGAAGATGAAATATCCGTTTTCCTCGTCACGATAGCCGCTTTTATAATCTGCAAGCCACGCATTGTAGTTGTGTTCCAAGGCTTGCCTGGTTACATTATAGCCATTCTCCTTTAATTCAGCGATAATCTCGTCATAGGGAAGATTTTCTGGGTGTTGGCTATCAGATTCAAAGCCTTTTGGGAATATCTCGTATTCATCCACATATTGAACCTTTTTCAGTGTTCCATCGTCAATGAGTTGACTTATACTCTTGCAGTCCTCCATCTCGTCAGTTGATTTGGAATAGTCACTTATATTCATATATGTTCCGTTTTCAAGGTTTACCTTTGAATCATAGGATATAAAATCATAATTCATAGGAAACTGAATTGAATTGTCTTTTGTTGTCAAATAAGTGTTCGTTATACCTCTTTTGATTTCACTTAACTTTTTCATATCATTTCAATTTTAATTGTTAATGTGTGTTTTGTTTCTTAAACACAATGCAAAGGTATGTATAATTTCTGTCACTACCAAATTTATTAACAATATTTAGGAAATATTTTTTTTTCAATTCAAATCAAACTAGTACTTTCACATTAAATTATTTTCCGTTTATGTATTCATTAAGTAGTTTCCATCCGTTTACTCCAGCCATATTTTGTGGCTTATCAATGTAGAAACCGAGCAAGGAGTCAACTATTGATATTGTGTTTGCGATTGCATCAATCACATTTCTATCAATTTCCTCTCCCTTTGTCTCAGTTGAGTTAATCAATAGGCAAGCACCATAGGCACATACATCATAGATTCCGCAATCATTGGATGGTTGCCCAGAAAAATTAACCACATCATCAAATTTACCCTTACAAAGGCTTTTTGGTGTTGGTACAAGGTATAAGCAATAATACATATTTCCATCGCAATATGTGGCATCGATTACATACTTGTATTTGAAATCTAATGCACCGAAATCATTTGAATCATCGGAAAAATCAAATGTTTCTTTTGAGTAAGCGAAAAAGTTATCACTTGACTCGAAATCTATATCAAATAAATCTTCTAACTTAGCCATAATATTTAATTTTCAATTGATTTATATTTTCAATCATTGAATATGGTAACAATGCAATCTTCAAATCCTATGGTATGTAGCAACACATCTTCGTCCATAGCATCATAGATGCCTACTGACAAGCCCAAATCACAATCTATATTATTGTTTTCATCAGTTCTAATATTGAGTTCAAACAAATGCTCATTATTACCTATCAATACATTGTACATACCATCCGAGCAATCGTTAAAAGCATATTTGTTTGCTTTTAATTCAAATGTGCTACCACAATATTGGAAAGATACTTCAATGCCATTGTTAGGATGGTTTATGCCATCGAATTTATCCATAATATATTCGTTTGATATGGTATCAATTGATGTAGTGTCTCCGTAGAACATATTGCATTTTGAGGTTGTTGTTATACGCAAACTTGCCTTTGATAAAAAAGTCATAATTTTAATTGTTTTTATATTACCTTGGCACTATGCCTTGATTTCTGATTGCAAAGGTATGTATAATTTTTGATACCGCCAAAAGAATTACATTATTTAACACTGGTTTAACAAGCATTAAAAATGCCTACCCATCCTCTCGGAAAAGTAGGCATAAAGTACTTAACAAATAAAATTAAAACTTATGTCAACAATATTACACAAAGTCATTTTGAATTATATCATACACAACATCACCGAAACTATCCACCTTACTCCATCCAGATGTGGTGAATATATATGGACCATCTTTTGTTTCTGCCACAATAGGGCTATTTTCAGCCGTTTTAAGGCATTCTTTCAGCCATAATGTAACATTGTCGGTCGAAACTGAATTCAAGCCGTTAGAATGAGCCACACTGATGCAATGGAAGATGTTTTCAAGAACAACATCAATTGTGGAGTCCTTGTTTTCGGAATATTTCCCAATTGATTTTTTTTCAATGAAATACATTCCGTTTTTGATTGGTGTTTTTTTAATTTTAATTAATTTATATTCTTCCATTGATTTTCTCCAACTTTCTTGTGTGTGTATGCATACGGGTACTTAATAAAGTACTTTTATAGAGTGTGCCAGAGACCTTGTTCATTTTGGCTTTATTCAAGGCAAAACTCGTTTTTCCAAGACACTGCATCTTGTCGGTGTTTCAACCTGTGCAAGGTCACTGACCACACTTTCTATTTTTATATTACCTTACTTCCATCCGTATACTTGCTTTACCTTATCACCAAGGCACTTAGTGTATGCCGAAATCATTTGCCGTGAGATTGGCTCTTGATAGTATATCTTATTGGTAAGTTTCTTTATATTTATTCCGTCTCGCACCTCTCTAAAGGTAATGTAGTTGACGCCATCGTGATGTCTTACGGTAGCCTTTACATCGTTTCCTTCAACGTATATTTCTACATCTTCTCCATCACCAAGCATAGCGAAAATCGCATTAAGATTGTGTTTATTGCTCAATTTGTAAGCACTTATTCTTCCTCGCCAAGTACCAAGGTCAGCGATTGCTATGATTTGTCCACAAGGCATTGACAAGTTATCTTTCTCGTCCGAATAGCGTGCCTCGATTTCGTTTTCCACAAACCTAAAGTAATCATAATCATCTTCCACAATGTCATTGTCGGAGAGAAATTCCTTATAGGCACTTCTCATTTCGTTTTCATCATAATCTTCTCTAGAGGAGTAGATTAAATGCCTTTCTTTTGTTGCCATAACTCAATTCAATTTTTAATTGTTAATACTTTCATTTCTTATTACGTTTGCAAAGGTAAGTATTTTTTTTGAAACTACCAAATATTTTGCAAAGTTTTTTTTTTGAAAAAAAAAATATGCACCTATCTTCCCAGACCAACGCATATTATATATATATAAGCAGAATTATTAGCAATTTGTTTACCACAAAAGCATAAAGACTACATCTCCGTATCCGTCATATCCTACTGCGATTTGCCCGTCATTCTCGTTAAAGCGCCTAACGAACTCGTCATAGCCATCATCGGAAATGCCACTTGCTGGCTCGAATTCTTCAAGGAAGCAAGTCTCCATTATCTTTTTGATTTGTGGAACTTCATTCATCCCGACAACAAATGCATTGTTCAAGAATGGAATTGTATTTGTTTCGTTGATTGTCTCGCCAACATACTCACGCTCGTTTCTTGCTGCATCACAATAGACAAATGCGGTGTAATCTCCATAGCGAAATTTCTTTTCCAAATCTTCAAACTTTATTCTTTCCACAATTCTAATTCAATTTGTTTTCTACTTTATCTCAACACTAAGTCTTGATTTCTGAGTGCAAAGGTAAGTAAAAAAATCGACACCACCAAAAGAATTACATTATTTAACACTAAATTAACTTTTGTTTATCCTAATCCAAATAGTTTGTGCAACATAACCTTGTCCATTTGTCTAAGTTTGTATGTGCTTATGGCATCAGTCGTTTCGACAATTTTGGGTCGCGTATATAGTTTTCCATTATGATACTTGTCAATGTAGTCACATATCATCTTAACTTGTATTTCGGTAGGGCAATAAGCAAAAGGAAAGTCACTTGATGGCTTTAATTCACCGATAAAGCAACCATATACCTCGTCGTCGTGTATCTTTATCCATCCCTCGTTTTCAAGTTCTCTATCTCCGTTTAAGTTGTTCTTTTTTAGACATTCTGCTATACTCAAATGTATCATATTTGATGCAGAGCCGTTTTCTCCGTAGAATTTTCCATCTGGGGACAACCATCCTGCATCATAGCCATCCATTATGTTTTTCTCAACGATGCCAACTTTAATATATTCATTTCCTAAAGGTGTTGAATTAACATCATCAATTATTTGCTTTTTGTATTCACTCAATTTGGTGTTGCAGATAGGATGATAGTAACCATTTTTCGTGTCTGAAAATCTACATAGTTTCTTGATGGCAAATTCGATATTTTTCTCAAAGAATAATGGTCTATCTGCAAGTCCATTGTTTAGGAGAAATTCATACACCTTTGCGAAAGCCATGTATTCCTTGTGTAGGATACGTATGTTGTCTACATATTTGGCGATTAGATAGAGTTCAATTTCATGCATTTTTGCTTGCTCACATTTAACGTTTGAACATAGTTCATCCCACACATCATTGTCTTCTTTGCCACATTTTTCACCAACAATCAGTTTTGCGACAATATCATCCAAACCTACTTTCTTTGCCAACTCAAAGCCAAAGTAATTTTTTATCGGTATTGTGATGTTAAAATCAAGAATATTGCCATATCTTTCAAATTGTTTTTCTATGCTATTCAAGGACTTGCAGATTTCCGTCATATATTCAAGTTTCCTTTCAAGCCAGAAATTCCAATCAGTTATATTACACTTGTTGGATATGCGTTCACTCTCCGAATCAGTCAAACTTACAACTTTTCCATCAGTAACAAGCACATAGTCATTCTTTAGGACTTTAACCACATACTCCTCCGTAAAACCATTAAGTGCTTTGGTGTATGTGTCTATTGCTTTTTGTTGGTTTCCGTCTTTGATAGCAGTCTGGGCAATTTCAAGTAATATTGTCCCTATATTTTTACCTATTCTAATATTTAATTTATCCATAACAAAATATTTTATATTAATTTTGCACCTTCAATCTTGATTTTATCAATCCATTTATATTCGCCATGGCTGTCTATGTTGTATATACATACAAATACATCATTCTCAAAGTTACTATTGAGATTATGCTCATAATTGCCTATTTACTTTTAACTTATTGAACTTATTGCAATTGCTATGTCATATAATACCCACGCTTTTGCACAAGTTATATCATAACCATCAATATCCTCCGTGTCAGCGTGTATTTCTCCGTCTTTAACATATACACGATAGACTTTGCTATCTGGGTTACTATCGTATTCCCCATAATATGGTATAGTTAATTCAAAGTCAAAATATATTTCATTGTTAGGCAATGAATTCAATCTTTCCTTGATGTAATTAGCACTCACCTTGTACAATTCATCGTAAGCACCACACCAATCGTCATATATATTTTTAAGAACTTCTTTTGTTATCATAACTCAATTAAATTTAAGTTGTTAATTTCTTGTTTCTTAAACACATTGCAAAGGTATAAAAAAAGATTGAAACTACCAAACATCTTGTCTAATAATTTCAATCTTTAACATTTTTTTTTTAGAATATCATATTGAAACCATCCAAATCTCCGTACATTGACTCAAGTATATCACCAGAAAAGTATTTGATGAAATGTGCTGCAATTTCTTCGTTTGAGCAACCAAGATAAGCGATTGTTATATGGGTATAATTCAAATTATTTGAATTTTGCTTTGTTGACAGCCAGCACTCACCTATTATATCACTACTATCATAAAAAGCATACATCGTCATTCCATCATAGAAAAAAGAGCCGATAAGTGATAAGTCATAACCTGTCATTGACCTATCCGCACAAAAACCGATTACTGGATAATATGCGATTCTTTTTTTAGATTCTCCAATCAATTTGAATTCTTGCCCGAGATTGAGCGCTTTTTTTGCAATGTTAAGCCTATACATCGCAGAAGATGCAACACTTGTCTTTTTCAGTTCCTCGGACAAAGCAATAACACGATTAAAATCGATACTCAATGCATTGCAAGCGTCTTCAAGCGTCTTTATCAACTGAAATTGTTTAATCTGCAACTCGTCCTCACCAAAAGCAGATAGAGCAATTTCCTTGAATGAATCATTGCCACTATGATACAACATTCTTGCTTGTGCCAATGTCAACTTTGTATTGCTTTCCTTTTCCATAACTTAAAGTTAATCTATTTCTATCGTTATATAATATGCCCAACTATGCTTGTTTGTTACTAACATAGTTGGGTATTTATTTTCCGTTTTGCCACCAGCAGACCATTGCCAATATATCTTCGTCCGAATTAAAATCTTCTGCAATTTCGGAAAACTTGCAATACACTTCTTTTACATCGTCAAAATACCAATCGTTGTATTCAGTATTTCCAAAGAAGAAACCGCTTTGTGTTGGTAGCAATGTTTCGGCTAAAGAGTGGTCTTCAAGGACTTGTTTGCACTTGACTAATAACTCGTCAATCTTGTAGTCATCAATTTCAAGCCGACTACAATTTTCACCATACTCAAAGAAAGGCAAGAGGAAATTTACCTCTCTGAAATAAGCCACTTCTTTCCAAGGGTTCAACTCGTCATACTCATTCTTGAGGCTATCAAACTCTTTTACCGATGAGTAGTTTGCATTTTCCAACTTCTTTTCAATCTCGTTGAGTCTTTCTTCGGTTTCCTCAACTCAATGGCGTTTTGCCTTTTCAAATCTAATGTCTAGTTCCATAATTTTACATTTTAATTGTTTTGTTTCTTAAATGTATTGCAAAGGTAGTGAAAATATTTAACACCACCAATGCAATTACATTATTTAACATTAAATTAACATACCTCAACGAATTCTCCATTTTTCAACTTATACCAAGTATCTTCTTTGATGCGTTTACCATCAACATATTCAGTCTTTATGGTAGCCATACTTTCATCTCCATTATCATCGCAACTATACTCTGTAAGTGTTATCCAACTACCTTTTTTTGCCTTGACGATAGAGCCACTTCCGCTGCATATTATAACCGAGTCATATCCGTTTGATGTTATTTCACTACAATGTCCGCTTGTGTTTATTTTGGCTTTATTTCCGTTAGAAAATATCCTTGCAGCACTACCGACCGTTGCAATGCTGTCTCCATATCCGTTTGACAACACTCTAACATTCGCACCACTTAACGCAATCCTTGAAAAGTTTCCGTTTGTTACGATTGTAGCATTTGGCTCTCCAGTTGATATGTTTGAGCAAAAGCCAGAAGAAGATATGTTTCTTATCTTTGTTGTGATGTGGTCACAAATGTAAGATGAGTAGAAACATCCGTTAGAATCTTCTTCGTTTTCCGTCTTGTTCTTAAAAATAAAGTCAATCATCAATGATGTGAGTTCTTCAAGTGACAATTCTTTTACTATCTTGATGTTTGTCGCAAAAACTATTCCTTTGTCTTCGTTTCGCACCACATTCCCCCACAATTCGACTTCTGCAAATCGGCTATTCGGTTTGTCATGATGCAAAAACATTTCAATAAGGTTTTCATAGGCACTGAACATCATACCATTTCCATCAACCTTATATGTTTCTTTTTCCTTGTATTGGAAACCTTTCCAAGAAAAATCACCATCAAAACCTTTATAAGCAATTGTTGTCTTCATTTTTAATAAAATTTTAATTGTTAATGTATACTTTGTTTCTTAAACACATTGCAAAGGTAAATAAAAAGATTGAAATTACCAAACATTTCGCTTAATAATTTCAATCTTTAACATTTATTTAGAATTAATCATAGTCACTATCTGCATAATCTCTAAAGACAAGTACCACTTGACAATTTATTTTCTGCCATTCAGCCGAATTAAATCTGCCAACAAATACATTGTGTGTCTCAAATAGTTTTTTTGCCTTGTCAATGCTGACATAACCCATTCTTGCACCTTTATATTCAAGTCCTCTAATGTAACCGCAAGGTTTTCCGTTTTCTATCCATTTCAATATGTCTTCTTTGCCATATCTCTTGACTTCATTCATAACCTTTTCGCAGTCCATCTTTTCAGTTATGTTGCCATCTTCGCTCACAATGATATTTCTTCCGTCACTTGTCAAACCATCAAGGTATTTGTTCTTCCCAGAACCTTTCCAATCGTGTGACAACTCTCTAAGCCACTCATTGCACAATAGTCTATGGCTATGCTTTTCAAGCATATTATAGCCAAGTTTCTTGTCATATACAACAATTGGTTTGTCTTCATTCCACCTATAATCTCCACTCCAATCTTTATTGTAGAATATCTTGTCAAAGAATGGACAAACCACTTCCACATAGCACTCTCCACTTTCAACAAATACAATTGTTTCTTTTCCTTTGTAATTAATCTTTGAGTATTCTCCGAAATAACCACTTCTTCTAACATTGTTATCATTGTCACCACCAAGAATTTCATTTACTTGATACAATGACTTCCTATTTATTTCAAGTGTTCTTTCGTCCGCAAGGAAACAATTCTCTTTTTTCGTACTATAAACCCATACACCATCTGATGATGATACTTTCAAGTCAGTATAGCTCTCATTCACGCTGCCGTCAAAGCAAATTGTCTTGCGTGTTACTTTTGTCAAGTCAGTCACAATCATGTATGAGTATTTCCCACAAAAACTTCCACAAACCTTATCTCCTACTTTCAATTCGTTTATCATAACTCAATCTAATTTATTTTTTTTATCTTAGGAATATTCCCTTGATTTCTATTTGCAAAGATATGTATAATTTTTGGAATAACCAAAAAAATTACATTATTTAACACTAAATTAACTTTCAACAAAAAAAGCACTCCTATCTTCTCAGACCAGAGTGCAAAAAGCATTAACTAACAACCTTAATTGTATTTTCAAGTATATTATAGACAAGTGAAATATGTCATTTTTATAACATAATCTTCATCATCATCAACCATCATATCAGAAATTCTCTCAAAAGCCCTTTGTGCATCTTCAAGATTTGAGAAATATTCCTCGTCATATCCATCATCGTAAATTGTCGGCAAATAAGCACTTGCCATATCCTTGTCTTCCAATGCTGCACTGCAAAGTTCAAGAAACTCTTCTACCTTATCTTTTCCGAACTCAATCTCGTCATCATCACTATCGCCAAAGAAAAACGGAATGAGAAAAGTTGATTTTGATAGGTAAGCAACACTATCCCAAGGGCATAATCTTGTTATTTCCGACAAGAGTCTATTTTGTCAAATTTATCAAATACAAGACTGATTATCTTTTCCTCAATGACAATATCATTGTTTATGTCATCAACATAAATCAATCTGGTTTTGCTGTCACTATCAGACACAGCGGCAAGGCAATATTTCTCCGCATCTGATGGGTCAATCATTACCGCCTTTGTTGTATATGTGTCATCAAAATCAAGATATGCAAAACGATAATAGTCTTGCTTGTCTTCTGGCACATATATAGTGCCAGTAACTTTAAGCATTGAAACGATAGTATCATTTACCATACCATGAAACTTGAATACATTTGAAAGTTCTTCTTGAAATTCATCAAATGAATGAAATACATTTTTCATAATCACTTTGTTTTTATTTATTCACACCATGTTAACAGACTAGAATGACTTTGCAGCAATTACGGAATATCCTCCCTTATTCTTAATGTGGATATGAATGTTCTTATCATCCATCTTTACCTTAATACCGAATGGACGCTTAGTTGTGGCTATAAGCGATATTCCGTATTTAGGATAATTCCTATCAATCACTCCGAATATGACCTTTCCATACTCGTTGATGTCTTCATACTCGTGTTCATCAAGCCATCTATCATAAAGATTGAAAAAACATTCTACTACCTTATCGTCATTTACGATTGATGTCAGTTTCTCAATTGTTGTCATAATTCAATTCACTTTTATAAGTCAATAACTTTTCTTCCTAAATCACATTGCAAAGGTAAACAAAATTTTCTAAGCCACCAAATATTTCTTATGTTTTAACATTAAATTAACAATACTTAATTTTTGTGACAAAAAACACAACTGATTTCAATTGATTTTTTTCTTAATATAATAATGTATATTGCATTCAATTTCAATTAAATTTAACTTCTTTCTTTAAGCGTAGGTTTAGCAAATTAACTTAATACAATTGATTTTGAGAGTGATATTTTTTTTTGTCTTCCTAACCATCAAGTCAACTACTACTTCATGGTTGGATGGTTTTTCCTTGATACTTTCAATGAAAAATGACCACATCATCAATCTGTAGTTATTATCCATGCCAGATGATGCCATGTGGTCATTTGTTTTCTTTTTGCTAAAGTCTGCTTTTTCAATCTTCCATTGTAATTACCCAATATGTGAGTATTGAAAAAATAATAATTAGTGTAATTAAACAAGTCATAGTTTTTGTCTCTTTTTTTTTTTTGGATAAATATTGATTTGAATTTATTTCCTTGTGTGTATGCGCGTGGCGCAAATGCCTATGGGTGCTTAATAAAGTACTTTTATAGGCAAAAAGGTTGGAGTTAACCTAATAGTCGTAAACCCCAACCTTAATACAATCATCCAAACTTTCTATCTTGTATGTACCACTATTTTGATGGCTGCTTTTTCTTTTCCGCTTGGTGTGTTTACCACAAGTTCAAGTATATTTTTCTCAGAGCCATACCATTCGCTTTCTTGGTATTGTGCGATTTTATAATCATACTCGTCTCCATGGTCAAGCACGTTTTCCACCTTTACTTTCAGTACATCCCTTGATGTTTTCTTCTTTCGGATAAAGTCAATTGCATCTTGGCATTTTTTAGGCTGATAGCATAGATAACCCTTGCTGCTTTCATCCACTGACCAACTACTTCTTTTGCCACACACTTCACCCGTATACACTTCGGTTTCCTGCAATTCATTGTTGGTATACTTCTTTAACATTCTATTGAGTGTCACGAATTGCTTGCAAGGTTTTCCGAGCAATGTGAGTGTCTTGAACTCCTTGAAACTATACATTCTTCCGTATGCGTTTTTTTCCCATGCATCCCTTGTCTCAATCTTGCCCTTGCAATTGCTCTCTCTAAGTGCAGTGCCTACAATTGTAAGGAATTCTCCCTCACTAATTCTGCAATCATAGAAATTGAATGTATCTCTTCCAACATTTATTCTTGTGAAAGACCAAACGTTTCTTCCGTTTACCTTGCTATACCAATTTTCATGCCTAATCGGAACAACTGCACTGAATGTATTTTCATTCAATTCCTTTGCACAAGTCTTGATGTATCTGCTCATAAGGATAATCAACTTCTCTCTTGTGATGTCGTTCTTTTTAACTTCTTCTTTCATAACTCAATTTATTTTTTATTCGTTAATAACCTTTATTTCTTAATCACATTGCAAAGATAATGAAAAAGTTTGGAACTACCAAATGTTTCATCGGATAATCCCAAACTTTAACTTTTGTTCACATATCAACTTCAATGAATTCTCCATTTTTCAACTTATACCAAGTGTCTTCCTTAATGCGCTTTCCATCAACATATTCGGTCTTGACACAAATCGGGCCAGTCTTTCCATATTCAGCAAGTGTTATCCAATTTCCTTTTTTTGCTTTTGCGATTGAGTTTTTCCCTACTGACAAAACGATTGATTTCTTCCCATTACTTGATACGTACGACCCGTCTCCTACTGACGCAATGATAGAATTCTCTCCAAAAGATTTGATTTCACCGCAAAAACTACTTGAAATAATTCGTGAGTATCTCCCGAATGAGCCCACTTTTCCTAAGACGCCCAATGTTGCTACTTTTGTCTCAGCACCTTTTGAAAATATCGTTGACTTAAAGCCACTTGTTGAAACAATATCTTCGCGTTCATCCGATATTACATTCACGTTTGTTCCATTGGTTGATAATCTATTTGCAATATAATCACATAGGATGAAATCACAATCATTCTCATCGCATGCAATTTTCGATAGGCTTCCATTTGATAGTAGCCTAATCTTGTTATCATTAACTTTATAGTTTTCCGAAAAGTATTTATAGGACTCGGTAAACAATTCTTCAAAATCCAATTCTCTAACAATCTTAATGTCAGATGCACATAATTTACCATCATTTTCGGAAAAAACAACATCACCCCATACTTCGACTTCTGCAAATCTACTATCATTGAGTGGATAGTATCTTAGTACATGCATACAATTTTTGCAAGCGTGAAACCCTTTTCTGCAAATTTTTACTTCCTCGTCAATGTGATAAGTCTCACCTACTTCATATTGGAAACCACGGCACTTGAAATTCTTGTCAAATGCTTTGTAAGCCTTAATTGGTTCGTTTGGAACTATTTTCTGACTCATAGTAATTCAATTTTAATGTTATTGATAAATGTAGCCACAATCAAAAAAGCAATCTCTCTATCTCTTGCAAATATAACTTTGCAACATCTTCGTCAATCAATATCTCTTGACTGAACTTGTCTTTTGGGTCTCCAGACCAAAATGTCACTTGATTGTTGTCATTCTTCGCAATGTGGGTAATTAAAGCACCTTGCCAACGCAAATCAAAGTCCTCAATGCAAATAACATTGCTTTCGTACTCGTCAAATAAATCACTTGTCATAACTCAATCTAATTTAAGTTGTTAATAGCCTTGGGACTATCCCTCAGTTTTTATGTGCAAAGATAGACATAATTTTTGAAATAACAAAAGAAATTACATTATTTAACATTAAATTAACTTTTGTTTCTTTCTTCAAGCATTTTGATAACTCTCAGTTGATTGCTTTTACTCATTGATTTAAGTAACAAATCGCCCTCAAAATGAATTGAATTGACATGGACATATATTGTCCTATCTTCATCACTCCAAATGCTTTCAATGTCAACTTTCTGCTTTCCGAACATCAATTGGCCCTCACCGAAATAATTGTCATTGATGATGTCAGCCAGATACTTTTCAAAATTGTCATCATTGTGTTTGATGCAATACTTTGCGGATGCGATAAGACCAATTTCTTTCTTATTCATAACTCAATCTAATTTAAGTTGTTAATAACCTTTAGTTAAGTCTTCAATTATTTCAAAACCATCTAAATCCCCGTATTTTGCTTCGGTAATTAGCATACCAAAGTATTTGCCAAGATGTTTAGCAATCTCTTTAGATGCACAACCAAGAAAGGCAAAATTCGCATCAGCCTTACCTACATTACCATAACAAAAGAAATTACCCAAGCCAAAATATTCAATAGTAGAGGTTTTACCCCCAAGAATGTTATATTCTTCCCCTTCAACCTTAATCTTACCAATTATTTCCATTTCACCTGAGTTAAGTTCTTCTTCATAATATGTAGAACCATCTGACACAAGTAGATTGAAAGGATAATAAATATAGGATTTTTTTGGGCCTTTTGTAAAATGCAAATCTCGATTTAGATTGAGTGCCTTTTTGACTATATTCAACTTAAACATGGCTGCTGAAGACTTACTGAAATTTGCTATTGAATCTGCTTCCTTTACCACACATTTATAGTCCAAATCAAGTGCATTGCAAGCGTCTTCCAATGTTTTGACTAATCTGAAATTATAATTCAACTCAATTTCGCCAAACGCATCAAGTGCAATTTTCTTGAATTTTTCATTGCCACTATGATACATTTCAATAGCATCATCAATACTTATTCTTACATTACTTTCTTTCATAACTCAATTCTCCTTTATTTTATTAACACTTGCAAAGGTAAGTATAATTTTTGAAACAACCAAATGAATTACATCATTTAACATTAAATTAACATTCACTTTTTTCTTTGCAATAGGACATCACATCTATGTAAAATGTCTATATCTCAATGAACTCTCCTTTAATCATAAGTTCAGAGTCAAAAAAACCGTCATAATTATCCAAATCATAATAATGTTTGGCTTCTTCATATTTTTTGCCATCAACATCAAGTTCGCCAGATTGCCATGAGTTTGTCACATCCATGGAAAACCAATCATCCTGAATTGTTCTTGCAAACCAGATGTCATCTTTGTCATATCCCTTGATTTCACATTTGATAAAATAATCAGTTTTCTCTGAATATAACCAAGGCGCACCTGTTGTTAGGTCTCCACCAAGAACTTTGAAATGCTCTCCTTGACGATGACTGTCTACCTCTCTTTTATGAATTTCTTGTATTGGGATTTCTTTATATTCATTCAAATCATAATCAAATACTTTGACATTGATTTTTTCTTTATATGGATATATACCTGTAACCTTTGCTTTATAACAACGTGACAGACTTATTTTACCATCATCAAAGAAATAATATTCTTTTCCTAAAACTGGTATTTGCATAACTTTAATCGTTATAAAAATTTCTAACCTTTGTTTCTTAATAACATTTGCAAAGATAATAAAAAAGTTTGAAATTACCAAATATTTCATTGGAAAACTTCAAACTTTTAACTTTTATTAATGATTATCAAGACTGATAGTCAAGAACACCACCAAGATAATACTTAGTTCCAATCTCGTCAAACATTGCCACATCAATAACCCAATGATTAAAATAATATGGGTATCCATCATTGCAACTATAACACATATCGTCACAACAACCTTGCTTTATTAGAGTCTCCATGTCAAGCAACGAAACCTTATAGCTGTACAAATTCTCAATGGTTAAGTCGTTTGCTTTTTCTTTTATCTTATCCAAATACTCTTGGATATAATTGTCTGGACGCATGACATAGGTAAGAGACATTTCATCCTCATTAACCACAAACATACCATTTGGTAGGTCAGATACCAACTTGGAAAAACTGCCCTTAATGTCTTCTGCGTCACTCCACCAATCAATCATTGTTGGGTCTGGGAAAACCAACCTGTCATCAAAACTGAATGAGTTTAATAACCTGTAGCCACTATCTTTGTACTCATCTTTCTTGACTGGTTCTAACTGAAAAATCTTTGCTTTCATAATTCAATCTAAATTTAATTGTTAATAAACCTATTCTTTAACTTCTCATAAAGAGTTTCCATTTCACTAAGACACCATTCTTTATCTTCCAGAATGTCTTCGATGTGATATGGAGCGCCATTCTTGCCATGACCATCTGGGCCGAGACACAAATAAGTTTCCTCGTCCACATCATAGCCATCTATGTATTTCCCAAGTTCTTCAACAAACTCTTGTGTAGAACCATCGCCATACCAAATGGTGGAGCAGAAATCCTCGCCTGCGGGACTGAATACAGAAATTTCCACAATATGCTTCCCATCTTGGATTGAAGGACATACAGACCATCCTTCTGCTTCTATAACTTTTAATAATTCTTCATCCATTACTTTTTCTTCCATAATTCAATCTAAATTTAATTGTTAATGATTTTTGTTTCTTTATTACGTTTGCAAAGATAGACATTTTTTGTCTAACTTTGCAAATAAATTCAATTATTACTTGAAAAACTCATTTATCAAGTCTGTATAACTCTCGTCATCAACACGTTCAACGTGTGTTACTTCCGTCACATCTGCATCGTGTTTGTTTGCCTGTTCAGAAAAGATTGGCATAAAATCCCACTTTCTCCTAATATCCTCAATGGTTTTTCCCTTGATATAAACTTCGCCTACGAAACGTATGCAAACATCAATTTCCTCGTTTTCATCGTCAAGCAAATCAACAATCTGCTCACCATAGCACCAATGACCATCCGAAAGGATAAAGCAACCATACTCCTTTTCGTCCCAATCAATTGATTTGGTACTACAACCATCCTTACTGCGCTTTTCTAACGCTTTTGTTATTGACTCAATCTTGGCTTCCTTTGCTGGGTATACACCAAAACAACCACGATACATAACCCTTGAACCAACCTTAATTACTTTTTCTTCCATAACTCAATCTAATTTTTAAGTTGTTAATAACCTTGACACTATGTCTCGTTTTCTATGCGCAAAGGTAAGCATAATTTTTGAAACAAACAAAAAAAAATACATTATTTAACACTAAATTAACTATTGATAGATAATAACAAAATTAGATTGGTTTCAATTTCCTTAATATAATAATGTATATTAATTAATAGCAAAAATAAAAGGACAACCTTTTGTAAGATTGCCCTGTAATTAAAATTCTTGGTTTGTTTCGTTATAACCGAATTCCTCGATAAGTTCTGAAATAACCATATCCGTATTTGCATCAGAATCTTTCATTATTTTTGCAAAAACCTCTGCAAGATTATACGGAGTGTTTTCGTCATCGGTTGGAGTACTCAAATCCATTCTGGTATTTCCAATCCTATAACTCACGCTAAAATCATGTATCATTTTATTTCAATTAATTTCTTTTTGAAGTAGTCTCCTATCCTATAGTAGAGCCAATCTTCGTTCTTATTGTATTTTGGCGTATGTCCCTTAAATACCCATATGATTGCCATCATAAGAATCTTGACCAAGAGTTCAATTAATCCTAATGTAATGACTATTGGGAAGATAAGTGCAAATAGTAGTCTTTTTAGTACGTCCATTGTAAATTTGATTTTTATATTATTTCACTGGTTTCTTAGTCATGACGCAAATATACTGATAATATTTGGAAAAAACCAAGAAATTAATTTTCTTTTTCAATTGCATTTTTTATGGCTTTGTAGAATTTGTTCAAGTCATCAATATCAAAGTCGTCAAATGTCTTGTACTTGAATAGGTTTTGCATGTAGTGGAAATATATATTATATGTTCCGACTTCAACTTTATCGATTATCGTTCCGCCAAGTCTTATATCATGCATAATGCAATAGCTGTATGTATCAAGTGTGTTGTTAAAACCATGCTCCTTGACTAGATTTTGAAAATTAGAATACAGCTCTCTTGAATTTTTCTTTTCTTCCATAACTCAATCTAAATTTATTGTTAATAAGTTTTGTTTCTTAAATGTATTGCAAAAATACTGAAAAAGATTGGAACTATCAAATATTTCTCCAGATAATTCAAAACTCTCACGCACATATGCCTATGGGTACTTAATAAAGTACTTATTAGGAAAGCGTATCATTTGCTATTTCCGCTTTTAACTAAAACAATCTTAATTCTTTCTTTCTTGAAATTTTTCTTCGTATGATGTTGTAGGATGTCAATATGGTGACTGAACCTTGCATTCATTGTATCTACAACCTTATATCTTCCATGGCCTTCAATATCAATTATACTTCCATATGGCAGATAGCATAGTAGATTTCTTGATACGGCACAATATTTAAGTTTTCCTTGCCTCAATTTCTTATAACAAATTTTTGTTCCGTTTGCAGTTATTTCTGGTTGTTCATCACATTGTGATTTAACTGCGTTGTACGTTGTCAAAGTCACGTGGGTTATAAACTTATGCTCAGCCTTGATTGGTGCCATCAGAAGCAAAAAAAATAGGCTTAGAAGCAATTTTCCTTTAATTGTCTCCATCTTATATTTTTTTTTAATAATTAATAACTTGACATTATGTCTTGTTTTCTTTTTGCAAAGGTACAAAAAAAGGCTGAGACTACCAAAAATAGCCCCAACCTTAACGATTATTAACAATTAAAAATTTGAATTATGACATATTCAATTGTATAGAAATTGGTTAGTCAAAACAAGTTCCTTGTTCAACTTACCCAAATTATCATTCATCTTTTCCATTTGCTTTGTCATGTGGTCAACCTTGAACAATATACCGAAAATGCACACAATCACCATGACCTCAATAAATACAAGCAATAATGCCGTTATCTTTTTCTTTTCCATAAACCACTTTTTAATTAAATATTTCATTGAACTAATTTATTTTTATTTGACAAACATTTGTTTGAATATATGATACAAAACACTGACAACTATGCTATTTCCAGCCATTTTCGGCAGACCAGAAGAACCGCATACCTTTTCAATCTTGTCAACATATTCAGTATCAACATCCATAAACCTAAACATCTCTCGTGGTGTCATTTTTGCGATAACCATATTTCCATTGTCATCAAATCTATAGAGTGGTATTGATGTGCCATGATTCATCATGCAAGTAGATACCGTACTATCACATTCAGTCACATCAAAAATTCTACCACAACTATGTCCACTTTTGAAGAGATTGCCAATGACTTTGAAACCTTTTTGCGATATTTTTGGTTCATTATATAGTTTCAAATTTTGCAAGAAATCATTGTTATAGAGCCATTTACAATCAAATGGTTCAAGTAAGTCTTTAGCAAAGACTTTCAAAGCTATTGCTTCTGGAAATGTAAAATCATTTTCACTTCCATTCAGTATTGATACGACAAACAATCTTTCTCTATTTTGTGGTACATTGAAATCAAGGCTATTCAATACCTTATAGTAATTTCTATAGCCATAACTTTCAAGCAAGTCAAGCCACATCTTGAAATCTTTTTCATATCTTTTTGATGCAAGTTGCTTTACGTTTTCAAGGAGCAGATATTTTGGTCTCTTTTCCTTTATGCACTGCTCAGTATACCATATTATGCTGCTTTCAGTGCCAGAACCTTTTTCCAAGCCTTCCTGTCTTCCTTGTGCTGATATTGATGTGCATGGTGTTGAATATGTGAGAAGGTCAAAATCTGGGGCTTTAGACCAATCAATAATTGTCATATCTCCGAGATTTTTGTTGGATGCCTCTGGAAACAATGCATTGTGGGCTTTTATTGTATTGTTGTCAATTTCACTCCATGCAACAAGTTCGCTTTCAATGCCAAAATCTCTTTCAAGCCTTTTCATTGCCATCATCTGACTATCATAACCAGAACACAATGTACATACTCTAATTGCCATAATTCAAATTTAATTTTAGTTGACTAATAACTTTTGCAAAGGTAAGTATAATCTTTGAAATAGCCAAATTTTTTTTCAGAAAAAAGAACCAGAAGCCATATTTTTTTTTCTATGACTATCTGGCTCCTATTTGAATTGAATTATGACTTCTTCTTTTTGAAAGCGTTTTTCCAACTGATGAAGAATACGCCTTCGCTATCAATACCCTTACATTCCTTTGAAAGGTTTATTATTTCAAACCCATTTTCGGAGAATGGAGAGAATATTTCATCAACATAATTGATAAGGTCTTCCTCGATGTCTATCACACAATGGTATGCTGACTTTCTGATTATATTGTCGGTTGGGCAAGGTGCGAATTTTGACTTGATTGCTGCTTTGATGTCAGCCTGTTTGTCAAGTATTCTATCTTCAATGCATTTGTAGCTGTTAATGCCATGCTTTGACTCATACCAAGCCTTTTCTGCGGTAAGTGGCTCTTGTTCCTTGGGTACAATGCCTATTTTCTGAAACAAACCGTTCTTCTTGTTATTTTTTTGTTCCAATTTGTTTTTATCCAACACTTCGCACATTATTTCTTTCTTTTTAATTGTTAATCAACCATGCATATCGAGACGGAATCACTTCTTATAAGTTCATTGTTAAAATAACACCTATCATCTTCCGCTATTATGCACAAATCTCCATGCTTTGTAGGGAAAACCCATACGAATGACTTCCAATTGCCAACACCTTTTCCATTGAAGAATGTCGACATGTTTTTTACATCAATTGGTACATTCCTATATTTCCTACCATTATTGTCCTTGAAATTGGCAACCAATCTATTGTCACTATCCATCAACCAAGAATCAATTGAAAGTATTTCCTCCTTTCTTGAATTCTTAGTCTGATAATGTCTATGATTATCAATTAGCATAAACTGATGCTTGGACTTGTTATATTTAATCCTATCAATCATAGCCAATAAAATCAACAATTTCAAAATCACAATGTTTCTCTGGATTCTTCACAATGTCTATGAGAATGTTTATATTGGAGCAATAATAAAGGATTTCGCCATCGTCTGGATAACCTCCCTCGTCAAATGCAATCGTCTCAGTGTTTCTGCTCGGCATTGCTTCATCAAACCACTTTATTTTAACGTAGGCAACTGATGGTTCTTCCATTTTGTCATGTACAAACCAATCATATTCCTTTTCCATCTCATTGACAATCTCTTCTCTTGTCTTCATAATCCAATTCTCCTTTTTTTTTAACTTGTTAATAACTTTTGTTTATTAATTACACTTGCAAAGATAAGCATAATCCTTGAAACCACCAAATGTTTTATTGACTTTAACACAAATTAGCAATTTCTTATTTCAAGCATTTTTTACAATTCTCATTAGACTCAACGAATTCTCCATTCTCCAATTTGTACCAAGTATCTTCTTTGATACGCTCACCATCAACATATTCGGTCTTGACACAAATGAGTTTCTTGTGACCTACTATTGTTTGCCACTCAGCAAGCGTTACCCAACTTCCTTTCTTTGCCTTGACCATTGAGTCTGCACCAGTGCATGATACAATTGCCTCCTTGCCACTACTATCCACACTTGTGGAATATCCACTTGAAGCAATGTTTGCATTTTCTCCATACGAATAAATGGTATTATAGTCTCCAGATGTGGATAAGCGTGAACAACTACCTTCTGAGTGGATTTTTACGCCACTTCCGCTTGTAGACAACTTTGCCTCAATTCCTGTTGCGTATATCTTGCCACCGCTTCCGCTTGTTGCTATTTTCGTACATTCTCCGTTTGAAAATATTGTAGGGCTTTCTCCACTTGAAGATATTTGCGAGAACGACTCATTTGAGACAATTCTATTAACCATGCCACTTGAAGACATACGTGAAGCAAAGCCATAAAGACCAATACTTGAATAGTCACCATTCGATGATACTTTTGAGTACGCACCATTTGATACAATATTTGCTTTGCCTTCATTTGATGCAGTACATGATGCCATTTCGTCAAAATTGACCTTCTTCTCGTATTTCTTATTGTCATGAGTCTTGAGCCATTCAATCGAAATACCAATTGCCTCATTTAATGTCAATTCTCTTTTTATTGTCATTTCCGAAGAGAATACATCACTCATTAAGTTAGATTTCTCGATTTCACCACCCATCTCAACTTCTGCAATATGCAAACCAAAACTACAGGCTATTGCATCCATTGGGAACTCCCAAGCACGGAAATTATTTGACAAAATATTAAACGCACCACGAATTTTGTAAGTCTCACCAACTTTGTACTTGCCGTTCTCCGATGATAAAGCATCATCAAAGGCTATGTAGGCAATAATACTTTCTTTTTCTTCCATAACTCAATCTAGTTTTAATTGTTAATAAGTTTCATTTATTTAACACATTGCAAAGGTATAAAAAAAGATTGAAACCACCAAACATTTTGCTTGATAATTTCAATCTTTAACATTTATTTGCTTTTTGATAGTAGCCCTATCGAGACTCGAACCGTACAATAAAATCTAATAAAAATTAGGTTCTCTGCCTTTTACAAGACTTGTACGATACGATAACAATACTTCTTTAACCTTTTCACGTTTAAGTTTCTTAGGTTTAAAAGCACCATTATCAAGTTGTTTTAAGAGCGATTCTCGCAACACGGTTACGAGCACTCTGTTTTTTATATTTTTTGCTGCATTAAAATCAGCGTTGTTCTTATAACCACACTCAATACACTCAAATGTCTCTTGATTTGGTCTATTTTCATCTTCAATACACCCACACACTGGACACATCTTCGATGTATAGCTCGCATGAACTGTTGAAACTGCAATGTCATATTTCCTTGCAATATGCTCAACCTCTTGTTTAAGACCGCTCAAACCAAGGAATTTTACTTTCCTATTATAATTTATGTCATTATTATCTTTATCCTTAACGTAGCATTTGCCGAATCCATTGTCGAGGTTTTCCATCACAATGTGGTTAATACCTTGACTTTGTAGTGTTTTGCACATGTTGGCAATAAGTTGTTGTTCAGACTTAACCATCTTTGCTTTAAGAATATCAAGTTTCTGCCGTTTACGTTTTCCTGGTTTGTATTCTTTGTTCTTTTCTTTCAGTCCATCTATTTCAATGGACAATTTGCAGAAATCATTGACGAGTTTACGGTTATAATCATAAGTGGTTTCGTTGGAAAGGCTGAATAGGTTGTGTTTACAATTTACATCAATACCAATTATATTATTCCCTGCTTGTGGAATATACCTTTCTCCATCTTTGCAAATATGCACTTTGACTTGTTTATGTTTTTCATCGAATGTGATTGTATACTCATAATCAGGATTATTTTTTTTGTAATCCTTTATATTTCCATGCCAACCTTTATTAAAGGTAACTGGTATATCAAATGATTTTCTACCAAAGCCACTTAAACTAACAAAAGAGTTGATTACAGAACCAAAATTGCTATTATAGTCAACAATGTGTTTTTTTCTGCATCTACCACTGAATGACAATGATTTAAACTCAATAGGATATTCTAAATAATGTTTGATAATTCTCTGTCTCTTAGACAATGCAAGGTTATATAGTCTATCAAAACCAAACTTCTCACAACATCTTAGTATATTGTTATAGAACTCACGTTTCTTATTATCGCAATTAGATAATTGTCCATTGATGTACTCGATTGTGTTTTCATTACCATATCTTGCAAGATAGGTAAGGCAATTGGATAAAGTGGTTTGCTTCTTTTCAAGGATTACTTTCTTAAAGTCACCTTTCTTATGTTTTTTTGTGTTACGTTTGTAAAAATCAAATCCCTTGAATGTAACAACATCAAACACAAGTCTGCGTTGTATTGCATCGAATTTATTCTGATATGCATCAATTACTTGGGTATAGAGTTGCTTATCAAATGAACTTGGTATGACACCTTTATATAATTGGCGCATTTCGGTAACGAACTGCAATTGCTTAGTGTCAAGGTATTTTATAAGATTGCTACATACAAAATTGGATACTTTATTTTTGTGTTCATTCAAGCACACAGCAAAGTTATGCAGTTCATTGAACTTGGTTTCAGTCAATGAATTACTATGAAATATCTTTGTATATTTACTTTGAATGAACATTATATGTCTAATTATTTGTTTTTATTTTTTTTTCTGCGTTCTGCACTTCTTCTTCCGTAGAATTTTCCCGAGAAACTTGCAAGTAATGACAGCATATCTGCTGCAAGTTCTTCTTCCGAAGATACATCAATTCCGTTGATTACTATTACTTCACACCCATAACTCTCAAATATTTTCTTGATGAACTTGAATTGGAATCGTGTAAGCCTATCCTTATGTTCAACAACCAACTTGTTGATTTCCCCTTTAATTATCAAGTCTGTTAGTTTATTGAATCCACTTCGATTATCATTCAAACCACTTCCTACATCTTTGATAATATGTGTAACCAATAAACCATGTTTTGCACAATATTCGGAAAGCCTTTGTGACTGCCTATCCAAATCACCTTTTTGTTTTTGTTCGTTTGAAGAGACTCTTGCGTATGTTGCGCAAACAATAGGCTTATCTTCTTTTGATTTTTCCTTTATGCATAGAAATTCATTGAGAGTGTCTGTATCATATCTACGGTGTCCACCTGGCGTTTTGAGTGGTTTTAATTTGTTTGCTTTATCCCATTTTCTTAAAGTGTCTTGAGAGACATTTAGATAAGATGCGGTGTCCTTTATTGTGAGTAGTTTTCCCATCACAGTTTGTTGTTTTCTATTTTAGTTAGCGTTTCAACAATAATGTTTTTTGCATTGTCGAGTAGTGTCTGGAATTCATCTACCGTTATATTTTCATCTATATCAAATGTGTGCTCATAGACATCACCATTATCAAGTGTATAATCTGTTTTTGTAACTTTGATGATTTTTTGGTGCATATCCAACACTGAATTTTTTACTTTATTTATTTTTGTATTCATATAATAAATATCATTAACTTTGCAAAAATACAAAAAATTCTTCATAGAAAAAAGGTATTTTTATTAATTTTTCTTAAAAAATCAATAAACTGATGCCACACTCCCTTGCGCTACTACACCTGTTGCTATACATAACATCATAAGTCTCTTTCATGTCTGCAAAGGTAATTGTATTTTTTTGAAACGGCAAAATATTTCTTTAGAAAAAAGAACCAGAAACCGCATTTTTTTTTTTCAGCGATTATCTGGCTCTTATTTTGAATTGAATTATAATGTTATCATTCCTCAAAGAAATCAACGAAGAATTCCTTGTATTCTTTTTCGTCTGGTCTATTGTCGCTTGTTACAACGACATTTCTTGCCCAAGCTCCAACATATTCCATTCCATTTCCGTGATAGTCACCGCCACCTCTTCCGTTTCCCTCGGAGATAAGCAGAGGTAATGGGTTTATTCGGTAATTATACTTGCTGCCATCACCTCTAACCTTGTCGGTGTCGAAAAACAACCCTTTAGTCTCATTGATGATATATCTATAAGAATTTGGCTTTATTGTTTTGAGTTTGTTCTTACTTTGTTTTGACAACTCATATACATTCACATATTCCTTTTTCCATGTGTAAGGCTCATTGTCGGCATAGTCACCAGCACATACCACTGGAAAACCTGCGTATTTGCCATTTTCCTTGTTGATTAATGTTTCAAACGCACCGACATAAGCATTGCCTATGTATGAGAATAGCATGAGTTTTGCCCCATTCCAATAGTCGTATGGACTTATTGTTGCGATAACCTTATCCACGTTTGAAGATGTCTTCTTTGGACTATTAAGCACTGATAAACGATAATACTGACCCATAATTCAATCTATTTTTTAATTGTTATATATTATATTACATTGTGAACTGGCATATAAGACCTTTCATAGGCTCTTGACACAATTTCAAATCATATTTCTTGTGGTTGGTCAAGTAGGTATAGAATGGAATGAATACATCTCCGTTGACGCAATCTCTATCACTATAATTGCATTTCAACTCCTTTATCATGTCCCATACAAGTTTTCCCTCAACCTTGACATACTGAACATCGTTAATCATTCTCTTTATCATAATTCAATTCGTTTTGTTTTTATCTTGACATTATGTCTTGATTTCTGATTGCAAAGGTAAGCATAAATTTTGGAATGACCAAAGAAATCACACTTTTTAACACTAAATTAACTCTTATTTAAGTTTGCTCTTTTCTCTTTCGTTCATCATATTTAATGTTTCCATTGGCAAATCTATACCATACGTCTTCCTTTATAGACCCATCCCCAACAAGCATGGTTTCTTTCCCCATACAAGTAACGGCAGAGCCATATTTGGCTCTAAAGGTTATATCATTTCCATTCAATATTAATTCATCGCCGAAACCTCTGGAGTCTATCATATTATTGCCCATCACATTTATTTTGTTATTTCTTCCGTTTGTGGTGCAATGTGAAAAATTTGATATGAGATTTATGGTACAATCGTTTCCATTTGATACAATAACACTAGTATCATTTAACCCCGTTATGGTATTTTCATATCCATACAAAACGGCAGTCGAACTATCCATCAATGTTATTTTTTTATTACATCCAATTGAAACCAAACGTGTACCAATATCATTACAATTTATAGTTGAAAAATCGCCTAAATCAAATATCGTATTTGATACGCCATTTGATATAATAGTGTTTAATACTCCTTTTGAAAGTATCTTTTTTCTATTATGATTTGAAATAATATGATTTCCATCGCCGTTGGTATATGACTCCATTTCAGAAATTCTTAATATAGTACAATCATCATATGTTTTATTCATAAAGTCAAGTTTAGACGAAGCATAACGCTCCACAATATCCTTTAGTGATAATTCCTCAACTATTTCAATATTAGATGCACATATTTTATCAACGCCAAATAAAACATCACCCCACATTTTCACAATTGCAAAACGTGAATTACTCATGGAATAATAATCGAAAACACCCATCAAATCTATACAAGCATGAAAGCCATTTTCACACATCTCCACATCACCATTAATGTGATATTCCTTACCAACTTCGTATTGGAAATCACGGCAGGAAAAATTATTACCAAATGCCTTATATGCCACAATAGCATTTTCTTTATCAATTTTTTTTATCATTACTCAATTCATTTTAATAGTGATACAACTTGTTTATTATATGTTTTTATCTGATTTTGAATTTCTGATTTTATTAAATATACATTCAAACCACATACATTTCATTGGATAATTCCAAACCATAGCGTCAAACTATTTTGTTTCAACGAATTCTCCGTCAACTAACATATATAGGGTATCTCCTTTTATCCTTTCTCCGTCTACATATTCGGCTTTGATACATTTAACTTCTCTGTTATTGTCATACTCAGTAAGCACTATCCAACTACCTACCTTGGCTCTTGCTTTTGTATTATGACCTGCTGACATAATGACTGCCTTTTCTCCCGTGCTTTCTATTATGGACAAGTTTTTTGCTGACATGATTCTTGTATTGTAGCCGCTTGAGTTGATATATCCGTGTGTCGAATTGATGCAAATGTTAGCATTGTCTCCTCTTGACGCTATCTTGCTTTCTGCCCCACTTGCATATAAGTCCGCATTTTCCCCATCAGAATATATCATTGCCATATCCGCAGAAGCAACACTTGACTCATAGCCATGCGATACGACACGTGAGCCATAACCAGATGTGGAAATGTTTTGAATGAGACCGACTGATGTTATTCTTGCACTTATTCCGCTTGATGATATGTTTGAATAATCACAAAAAGCATCAATCTTAGCCAATTTTCCACTAGATGCAATGCATTGCCACCTATTTTTTGAATTTATTGATGCGTAGTTTCCGCATGATGCAATACTTGCACCCTCATACTTTGGATATATGATGTCTGCACACGCATCACTTGCAATCATCATACTATAACTTCTTTCATTGCCACTTTCTAAATCTTTTTTTTGGTAATGAAGACATAATTCCGATTTCAACCAATTCGTCAATGCTCATTTCCTTGACAATTCTTATATTGGTTGCACATAACTTTTTGTTGTCAGTTGCAAAATCAACATCGCCAAATAACTCAACCATTGCATATCGTGTATATAATGACATGGAATAATAGTCAAACACATCAAGAGGGTTTTGACAAGCATGAAAACCATTGACACATAATTCTAACTCTCCTTCAAGGCAATACTCTTTACCAATTTCGTATTGAAAACCACGGCAAGACAAATCTTCATCGAAACCTTTGTATGCTATAATTGGGTTTTCTTTTTCAACTTTCTTGTGCATAACTTAACCAAATTTTAATATTTTTCCTCTATCACTTCAAATTTTACCATGTCACCATATTTTGCTTCTGTTATAAGCATGCCAAAATACTTACTAAAATGCTCTGCTATTTCTTTGTTGGCACAGCCAAGAAAGCCGAAAGAACAACAAGCAACACCAAAACCACCATCAAAATAGAAGCAACCCAAGCCAACATGCCTACCGTGAGTAGGTGAACAGCCACTAAGGACTTTATATTCTTCCCCTTCAACCTTAATCTTACCAATTATTTCCATTATGCCTGACTTGAGTTCATCATCATAATAGGTAGAATCTTCAATTACAAATGGAACGTAAGGATAATAAATTTCAGAGTTTTCTGGGTCTTTCACGAAATGTAAATCCTGTCCTAAATTCAATGCCTTGCGTACAATATTCAACTTAAACATTGCAGCAGAAGCCTTGCTAACAAATGATATTTCTTTAGCCTTAACAAGCATAGTGTCATAATTAAGACCAAGAGTTTCACAAGCATTCTTAAAGGTTTTGATACTCTTAAAATAGTATACAAGCTCTTTTCTATCAAATGCTTTAAGTGCCAACTCCTTTAACGTTTCATTTCCACTATTGTACCACTCAATTGCCTCGTCAATCGCAACATTAATTGTTGAATACTTTTTCATATCTTTTAGTATTAAATCGTAAATGTTGTTCCATTTGACATATATCCACACACATAGTTGAAAATTTCTTCTCCTCTTTTTCTTGACCTATAATACCTGTCAATTCCCTTTCTTCTTTTGGCATATACATCTTTTGGCTTTTCCCCGTTTGATAGGTCATAAGCGACATCATTCGCAAATATTCCTTCAACCAAATCGGGGAATTTGCCATTAAGATGACTTGCAACAATTTCAGTATATTTCTTCATCCCAATCAATTAAACTTCATAAGCAGAGTCGGCAGTTGCATCAGAAAACTTAAATGTAACAAGACCGAACTTGCCATAGTTAGGAAAATCGTCTCCATATTTTGAGTCCATCAACCTTTCGGCTTTTTCAATGGCGTCCTCTTGACTCTCTGCGTTGACTTTGACATGGCCGTTATATGTCATGCTACATTCGACTGAATATTCCTTCTCGTCAGCATTTTTTGTTTTTACAAAATCTAATATTTCAAAGTCTACCATATCACCATATTTGGCTTCAGTGATAAGCATACCAAAGTACTTTCCAAGATGCTTAGCAATCTCTTTATTTGCACAACCTAGTAACCCGAAATCAGAATAAGCATGACCCACACCATAGGGAGAGTAGAAGAAACCCAAGCCAGCAGAATCACCACCAAAAGCGTAGCCACCAAGAACATTATATTCTTCTCCTTCACTCTTAATCTTGCCTATTACCTCCATTTTACCTGAGTTAATATCACTCTCATAGTAAGTAGAACTCTTAGTTACAAATGGATTATAAGGATAATAGATGTAAGAGTCTTCTGGGCCTTTTGTGAGATGCAAATCCTGACCCAAGTTAAGAGCTTTTCTGATGATGTTTAACTTGAACATAGCAGCAGAAGCCTTGCTTATTTTTTCAAGTCTGTTAATGGTAATGTATACATCATCAATATCCAAATTAAGGACATTTACAGCGTCTTCAAATGTCTTTATTTCTTCAAATGACACCACTTTTAACTCATCAACTGAATAACATTCAAGTGCAAGTTTTCTAAGTGTTTCGTTACCACTATTGTACCACTCTCTTGCCATATCAATGCTTATATCAAGCGTCTTCTTAATCTTCATAATCCTATTGTTTAATTATTTATACCACAAAGTTAATGAAAAAGTTTGGAAATGCCAAATGTTTCATTGGATAATCCCAAACTTTAACTTTTGTTCACACATTAACTTCAATGAATTTCCCTTTTTTCAGTTGATACCATGTGTCCTCCTTTATCTTTTTGCCGTCGACATATTCAGTCTTTACGCATACAGGGTACATCTTATCACCTTTATTCTTCCATTCGGTCAATGTAATCCAACTACCTTTTTTGGCTTTCACTGAAGTTCTTTCACCAGAACACATTATAAGTGCATTTTCTCCGCTACTATCAATTCCGCAATTCTTTCCGCTTGACATAATAGTTGCGTCACGACCAATCGAATTGATATAACCGCAATTTGAGTTCATGCTTATTTTCGCAGCATTTCCGATTGATGCAATAGTTGAACTTCCACCGCAAGCATACATTGATGAATTGCACCCACTTGAAAATATATCAGATGTATCTAATGATGCAATGTTGTCATAACCACCTTTTGATGTGATAGTAGTGCCAAAGCCACTTGTTGCAATATTGCTATATTCTCCAATTGACAAGATATTTCCGTAATGACCGCTACCATAAATTTTTGAATATTCGCCGTCAGATGCAATCTTATAATTGATACCGCTTGAAGATACACTTGTCGAGTCACCACACACATCTATATTCACGTAGCTACCACTTGATGATACTGACTGGTAACTACCGCATGACTTTAATGAAAAACTGTGACCGCTTGAAGATATTAAAGCCCCATCAACGTATGATGACATTTTTTCCACGTCTTTATCGCTTGCAAACGACTCTTCTTTACATTCTTCATATTCATTCATTAAAGAATAATCCTTTCTGACATCCTAATAGCAAGTGTTATCATTTCTTTTAACGATAATTCCTTAACAATTTTAATGCAGGATGCACATAATTTCTTTTTGTCGCAAGCATATACCACATCTCCCCACAACTCAACTATGGCATAACGTGTGTGGCTTGACAATTTATAATAACTAAACACATCAATAGGTTTTTCACAGGCATGAAAACCATTTTCACATACAACAACCTCGCCATCAAGTTTATACTCATTGCCGACTTCATAATGAAAGTCAAGGCATGAAAAATCATTGTTAAACCCCTTATAGGCAACAATAGCGTTTTCTTTACTAATAGTCTTAATCATAATTCAATTCTATTTTAATCAGTTAATAACTCTTGTTTCTTAAACACATTGCAAAAGTAAGCAAAAAATCCGAAACAACCAAATATTTCATTGGATAATTTCGGATTTTAACCTTTATTTAGAGTTGCTATTGTTTATTCCTTTATTGGTTCAATATGATATTTCCATTAACGTATCTATACCAAACGTCCCCCCTTATATATCCATCACCGACAACTATCTTTTCTTTTCCAACACAGGTGACGGTAGAACCACTCTTTGCCCTAAATTTTATATTATCTCCGTTTAATACAAGTTCATCATTAATACCATTAGAGTCAATAGTGACCTTGCCAGTTACATTTATCTTGTTATTTTTTCCGTTTGTAGTGCAGTGTGCATAATTTGAAAATATGCTTATAAAACAATTGTTTCCGTTTGATACGACACTAGAGTAATCAGATAATAATATTACCTTGTTTTGGTTTCCACACAAAAACGATGTTGAACTATTAGACAATATTATTTTTGTGTTACTTCCAATCGACACCAAATTTGAGAATGGACCATGGCATTTTATATTCGATAAATCACCTAAGTTAATTATATTATTAGATGCGCCAGTTGTTACTATATTATTGTAATTTCCCTTTGTTATTATCTTTTTACCACTATGGCTTGAAATTACATAGTTATTATTGCCGTTGATATATGACTCTCTACCTTTATCTGTTAATATCATATAGCAAAAAAATCTCTTGTCCATAAAGTCAACTTTAGATAATACATAGCGCTTAACAATATCTTTTAGAGGCAATTCTTCCACTATTTCAATGTCCGATGCACACATTTTATCAAAACCAAATAAAATATCTCCCCAGAGTTTTACTATTGCGAAACGTGAGTTTCCAATCGGGTAATAACTAAACGTGTCCATCAAATCTTTACAGGCATGAAAACCATTTTCACACATCTCCACATCACCATTAATGTGATATTCCTTACCAACTTCATACATAAAGTTACGACAACGAAAATTTTCGTCAAATGCCTTATATACTACAATAGCATTTTCTTTACTAATAGCCTTATTCATAATTCTATTATTGTTTAATTGTTTATGATGCAAATGTAAGCAAAAAATCCGAAACCACCAAATATTTTATTGGATAATTTCGGATTTTAACCTTTATTAAACTATTTTGTTTCAACAAACTCGCCATCAACCAATTTATATAGGGTATCTCCCTTTATCCTTTCTCCGTCTACATATTCGGATTTAACGCATTTGATTTTTCCGTTATTCTCATACTCAGTAAGCACTATCCAACTGCCAATCTTTGCTCTTGCTTTTGTGTTATGTCCTGCTGACATGACCAAAGCATTTTCGCCAGTGCTTTCTATTGTGGACAAGTTTTCTGCTGACATGATTCTTGCATCCGAGCCACATGAGTTAACATATCCGCGGATAGAGTTAATACATATATTTGCGTTATTTCCGATTGACGCTATCTTGCTTTCTGCCCAACCTGCATATAATCCCGCATATTCCCCATCAGAATATATTTTTGCCATACCCGCAGAAGCAACATTTACATCATCTCCATGTGATATTACAAGTGATTTATGCCCAGATATAGATATAGAATGAGCACTACCATTTGATTTGATGATAGGTTCTAATGCGCTTGCAGATACATTCGTATTTTCACCTGTTACATCAATTTTAGTTTCTCCTCCACTCGATGCAATGTGGTTATAATCTCCTGTTGACAAAATGGATGTATTGTTTCCGATTGATGATATTCTTGCATAAATACCAGAAGCGTAAATGTTAGCATTTCTTCCACTCGATGCAATTTCCTGGGAACCTCTTGTTGACAATATGGATGCATTGTTTTCGCATGACGAAATTCTTGCACCATCACTTGCAATCATAGTATCGTTATTTTCTTTAACTCCAATTACTGATACTGACTTCACAATACCGACACGTACCATATATTCAATGCTAATTTCCTTGACAATTCTAATGTCGGAAGCACATAATTTACCACCATTTTCAGAAAAATCAACATCACCCCATAACTCAACCATTGCATATCGTGTATATGGTGACATATTATAATAGTCAAATACATCCAGAGCGTTTTGACAAGCATGAAAGCCATTCTTGCACACCTTAATATCACCATCAATATGATATTCCTTACCAACTTCGTATTGGAAATCACGGCAGGAAAAATCAATGTTGAAACCCTTGTAAGCAATAATAGCATTTTCTTTACTAACGTTCTTTTTCATAATCAAATTCTTTTCAATTGATAATTGTACCTTGGGACTATCCCTCAGTTTTTATGTGCAAAGATAAACATAATTTTTGAAATAACAAAAGGGATTATACCATTTAACATTAAATTAACAATAATTTAAGATTTGGTCTCAACAAAATCACCATCAATCAATCTATACCAAATGCCTTCCTTAATTCTTTCTCCATCAACATACTCAGTCTTCATTGATTTCAATCTATTTTCACCATCCCACTCTGCGAGTGTAACCCAACTTCCAGTCATTGACTTCACCATGTTGTTCGCGCCAATGGCAACAACAATCGCATTCCTTCCATAACTCTCAATTGAACAACTCCCTCCAGTTGAATTGATTGTGGTATTACCACCAATTGACAATATTCTGGTGTAGAAACCACTTGAATTAATCGTTGCATCATCACCGCCAGAATATATCATTGATGTGTTGTCCGAAACAATCATATCATTCTCACCAATAGAAAATATCTTAGACGCATCCTTTCGTGAATAGATTGAATTGAAACCATATTTGGATATTATATTTCTGACTATACATTCCTTATCACAATCGCTATAGAAAGACTCCCCTTTCAATATGATTGCTTCGTCACCATTAATACCAGCAATAAATTCATCCATCACAACCTCTTCGTCAATCTTTATGTCGGATGCAAATATATTAACCCCTTTCACATACTCAACATCACCCCACAATTTAACTCTTGCAATTCGTGATGGAAATGCCCCATTAAACACCTCCAGAGGCTTTTGACATGCATAAAATCCACTATCTCCATTAAAGTGATAAGATTTGCCTTCCTTGAACTGAAAGCCGTCACAACAAAAATTCTCGTCAAACGACTTATAGGCAACAATAGCATCCCTCTTTTCAATTTTCCTTTTCATAATTTGATTCAATTTATTTAATCTCTTCCTCGTATACCACTTCGTGTGTTGTGTTGTCAACCACTGAAACTACCCCACCGATAAAGTCAAAGTTATCAAACTCGTCAACGCCTGTTCCGTTGTTTGTCTGAATATAATTGATGCAATATTCCTTGCTCCTTGCCCAATCCTTCATTGAAAAATTATTACCATTGCTGAACACTACATCATAGCCCTTTACATATTCTTCGTATATTGTTTCATCGGTCTCGTTGCATACAATGGAAACCACACCACCCTTGTAATCAGAAAAGTAAGAATTGTCAGTACCATTGTTCGCATTAATGTAATCAAAACAATTCTTTAACGTTTCTTTCCATCCCTTGTTGTTTGACCTGCAATCATCATTAAAAACAACATCATAAGTCTTATTCATAATACAATTCAATTTTTAATAACTATGTTTCTTAAACACAATGCAAAAGTAATAAAAAAGTTTGAAATTACCAAATATTTCACCAGATAATTCCAAACTTTAACTTTTGTTTACATTTTGCTCAGCAAAACATTAAGAATTCTATTCAATACCGAGTCACTTAAACAATTGAGATTGACACTGCCCAAAAATATTCCACTTGAACTGCATACCATAACCTCATTGTCTTCAATCCCACCAAGCGTGATACCGAAAATCGAAATGTCTTCACCAATGCTTATCATCTCGTCACCTTTCAACACAAGACGCTTAGAACCACTCTTTTCGTACAAGGCAAACTTGTATTCCGAAATCTTGTTCAATAAATTCTCCATAATATTCTATTTTGCTATTTTAACATTGACAATACGGGCTTCGCCGACAAAATCACCCAAATCTAAACAACCAAAATCTTTGCATGGCATATACTTGTACTCAAGCCTATAAAAAACACTCAATCGATTCATAAACTCCTCAAAGTCCTTAAGACTTCTAAATGGTCTCTCGAACGCATCCATGCACATCTTCTTGTGCCACTCATCGGAAATGTCAAGGGCTACAACATAGTCGTCATATGACACTTCTGGGGTTATGTCAAGAATGCCATAAACATTGTTGTTGAAACAAATGTTTTGACCATTATCCAAATACTCAAGAACCTCGTCATACTTGAACAAGTCAATATCCCTACCAACAGATGATTCATTGAACAAACAAATACGCGTGTTAATCAACTCAAAACATTCATGAACGGCAGACTCCCAGTCAATAAACTGATTGGACAATACAAAATCATTAGTGCTACCAAAAAACTCAAATACTACATAAATCTTCTTCTCTAACATAATTTAATCAAAAACACTTGCCTCGGAAATATTCCTTGACTTCTGAGTGCAAAGGTAATAAAACTTTTTCAATTAAACAAATATTTCAAACTCTTTTTTCAAAATAAACCGAAAAATAACACTTGTTAACAAAAAACAAACAAGAAGAACATCTTATCTTTGATTATATATACTAGTAATATATACTAGATATTATATCTAATTTAATTAATAATACTAGTAATAATATAATATATAATTAATAATAAATAAATTTAATATATATAAATAAAAAAATGGACATTGTTTATGCCTTGTTTTTCGCCTTCATGGCTCACAACAAGGCATAAACAATCCAAATCAGAGAATCCTAAAATTCTAAAAGATTCGACATAATCCAACACACTTCAACGAAAAGCTGTCTTAGCAGGAATTCTAAAATTCAAATTATACCAACTAAGATTCTACAAAATAAAATTTAATTTCAATTCAATTTTGGAAAATACAAAAATACGGCTTGCCGTCACACCTCCAACTCTGAAAGAAAAAAAAAGAAAGAAAAAAGTTGCGCCAAAAAGAAAGAAAAGACAACATCCAACAATAAATCTAAAATAAGGGTGTTTTTAAGCCCTCTGAGCGAGTTTTATAGCAAATGTGGGTAGTTATTCACCCAACATCATTTGAGGCTGTTAGAAGCGAAATTTTGTGATTATATATATTTTTTCAGAAAAAGTCTTTGAAATCCTTGTTGGAATGGAAAAACTTTTGTAACTTTGCACCGTCAAAAACAAAATTGTCCAATATGCATCGCATATACGCGTATGGGTACTTAATAAAGTACCTTTTGAATGACTCCTTAGCTTAATGGATAAAGCAACTGCTAACAGCTTCCCTTAGTTTAACGGATAAAACAAAGGCCTTCTAAACCTTAAATCTGAGTTCGATTCTCAGAGGGAAGACTATCTTTAAATTTAAATTATGAATATAAGAAAAAGAGCAGAATGTAATTGCATTATATGTGGAAAACAATTTTATCCTTCTAGTAAAATGTCTGGAAAATACTGTAGTAGAAAATGTGCAGATATAGGAGGGGTTAAAAGTAAATACGAAGAGTATATACAAAATCCCTCTTTATATAAAGGGGATAGAGGAATGAAATGGGTTAAAAAGCATATATTGCAAGAACAAGAGGGAAAATGTGATATTTGTGGATGCAGTACTATATGGAATAATAAGCCACTAGTATTCATATTAGACCATATAGATGGCCATGCTAATAATAACACTAGAACTAATCTTAGACTTATATGTCCTAATTGTGACTCACAACTAGATACTTACAAAAGTAAGAATAAGAATAGTGATAGAATATATTACCACAATCATCATAGATAAAGCAGTCGAGTCCAAGTTCGAGTCTTGGATGAGCCACAAACACCAAAAAACACCAAAAGAAATCATGTTTATTAGTTTTTATTTCTCCATAGCCACAATGGTGGTAATGTATATCATATGGAGATTCGTATATCTTGAAATTAGAAGAGATGAAATCATCTCAATGATAAATGATGATGAACTTAGAGAATATCTATCGAAAAACCCAATACAATTCAAATGGGCAATATTCCTGTTCATCGCATTCATGGGAATCGCATGGCCAGTAACAATAATCAGAATAATAGGAAATTTCTTCGACGACATAAACAACATGAGAGGAAGATAAACAGTATAGTAAAATAAATTGATTTGAAATGGACCAAGGAAAAACAAGAAAACAAATCGAAGATTCTTTCAAATTCATAATATGGACGATGATTCTGATGCTTATAAGTACTGTCGTCTCATCAATGATATCTCTTATATATTTGTTAGGCTGACAGGTACTTAAAAAAGTACTTTTCAATATATGGATAGAAAAAAATTGATACATACTATTGTTTGAAAGAAACTCTTTTGGTATATTTGCAATGAATAGGAAAATAGGCTTAATGTTGATAATAAATTGTCTGGTGAGATAATGTAACAACAGGCGGAAAATGCATACTTGTCAATTGAATTCAAATTTCAGAAGACTCTTTGCTACCTATAGGATTTTCCTCTATGCCTCTTTCCTTTTCAAAAAAAAAAATATTCGAATGCTATTGCCCAATAAAAATACTTTTGGTATATTTGCAACGAACATAATCCTCATTTAGTTCAGTAGGTTAGAACTCCTGACTTATATTCAGGGTGTCGGTGGTTCAAGTCCATCAGTGAGGACAACTTCAGAAAGGACCCAATAACGGTTATCTGAAAAAACAATTCAAAATAAAAAAGCTACGTCTTCGGTGGCTTACTTCTGAGTTCTGTGAACAAGGGAGTATAAGGATAAATCCAGAAATGGATATAAATGTGACTGATAACTGATGCTGCAGTCATAGAAATGGGTAAAACCGTTTTCCACGGAAAGACATTATGGTCAGGATGTCTATGGCAGCTACAAGGCCAATCTGGTGAGTAGTGAGTGGGCATTACGATATTGAAAATATGTCGTTGAGGCTGAAAAGCCAATAAAGGACCAAATGGGTTGTGGTGCAAGATACGCCAGTCAAGCGCTATAATCAGAATAGATTCTATCTAATAGAAATTGAAGGTAGAAGAAATCTCAGTCTTTAAATATCCATTTGGCGATGGGTAAGACATGGTGGTGACGCAATTGGAACCTGTTCAAAAGACAGGAGGTTGCAAAGACTCACCTCATCATCAATCAATGTGTCAGAAAAAATAAAATTCACTTAAATTTTACTCATAAAGCAAAAGTGTGAGTCACCTAACGGCAAAAATAGCCTTATGCTTCTGTAATATGGAGCTACAGTGAGTACCGCAAGAAAAACTGTAAAACAAGTAAAAGTAATGCCTATCTAAGAGGAGGAGGCTCCTTTTAATCCATACCTGGGAAGTTGGCACGAAATGAAAGTTTATGAGCCGATAGGTAAGATTTTAACTGATTTTCACAAAATCGGTGGCTATGATGGATATCTTACAGTAATGCGAGATGTGAACAATGAAGACCAATGCTTCATATGAACGCCATCAAGGCAATCCGAAGTTCTCAGGCTTGTCTTAAAAAAAAAACAAACAGGTACTTAAAAAAGTACTTTTACGGACTCGTAGCTCAGTGGATAGAGCCACAGTTTCCTAAACTGTAGACGAATGTTCGATTCATTCCGAGTTCACAAAAAAATATAAACCGAAAGCAAATTTGAATGCTGACGGCTTAAGAGCCTCGCGAACAGGCCTGTATGATGGAAGAAAATTCCACCTTCAAAGTCCAATTTTGGACAGTTGGCTTTAATCACATTCATTTTATAATTCAATTTTTCCACAGACGTTATCTGTGATAGAACCAGTCTGTGGGCTTTTTGCTATATCAATAAAAATCATATTTATTATTTGAATTAAAAACAAATGATATATGAAAAAAAGATATATTTGCAAAAACTGTTGCTACTACATAAAAGAAAACGGAGACACTGAAGGATATTGCTGCGTTGAACCTTTATATACATTCGTCAAAGAAACACATACAGCATGCAAACTATATACATCAGATATGGACGACGAAGATGTTGATGTGGAAGAAGAAGAATTCATAGAAGAAGATGATTTAATATAAATGACGAAAATGAGTCTTTTGTTACATTTATTTTTTTCAAGACTCATTCTCTATATTTTTAGGTCAAAAGGTACTTAAAAAAGTACTTTGCAAAGATAGGTCGTTGAGATAACGCTCTATCTTTTTTTTTGCTTAGTATTTATTGGAAAAAACAAAATGATAATTAGATTAACGGAAGAACAATTGCTGTCAATAATAAATAAACGTATCAATGAGGCAATGTCTGAAAATTTTCCTTTGATATGCTAAAGTCTATTAGAAGCCTAAGAGGTAGATTGAAATATTGCAAGGAGCATTTAGGTTTACCAATAGGAAAAGGCTCTTCAAGAATATGCTTTCAACTTGACGATGACAGGATACTGAAACTGGCAATAAACAATAAAGGTATTGCACAGAATGAGGTGGAAGGCAGACCTGACTGGTATCTTGATGCTATGGATATAAAACCAACCGTTTTTGATGAAACTGATTTTGATGACTATCTTTTTATTGTATGTGAATATGTTTTGCCAGCAAATAAAAAAGACTTCCCTAAAATGATTGGAATGACATGGAACCAATATGTGGACTTTGTTAAGACATGCATATGTCAAAGAAAAGGAGGAACACCACCTATAGACTGGGAAACTTTCGGAAAGATAATTGAAAATAATGAAAAACTGTACTCAATAAATGATTATATCGCAAACTACGATACAGCCGATGCAGGAGACTTATGTTACATCAGGAACTATGGTTTATCAAAAGATAAAGGAATCGTAATTCTCGATACTGGACTTGATGATGAAGTCTATGGAAAATACTATCAACGAAATTAATTGAAATATAATGATGGCAACAAATAATATTTTTGCTGCCATTTTTTTTTGCCTACATTTATATTGCTACCACAATCAAACTTTAACTTATTTTTTAATATAATAATATATGCAAAATTATAATCCAAAAAATAAAGAAATTATAATTTTATTTAATAGATTAACATAAGTTATTCTTAATCAATGAATTATAAAAATTTTGAATTAAATTTAATTTTAGTTAAATAATACTAAAAATATGGGCGACAGTTTTTTATTCAAAATTACCATCTTTTTTATTCAAAATTCATGTGCTTTTTATTTAGGTTTTCGATTATTATCAATGACATATAAGGTGAGCAAAACAATCAAATTCAACAATAAAACAGTTTTACTTAATGTAGTGGTGGTTTAGCAATTATTCCGACGATATATGAAGTGGATAATCAATAAAAGCGTCCCAGTTTTGACGCTTCTCTGTTATATTTTGCCTTTTGATAAGTGATGATGTTGTGTATTTTCATTTGAATAGAAAAAAAATGGGCGAACCGAAATGATTCACCCTTATGTTTTGATAAGTCAATTGTATTTTATTCTTAAATGTTGGTTTGCTTGTCTAACACCGTACAATGATAATTCTATTCGTCATAAGTCCAAACGTCATCTGCGTCTGGTGTTTTTCTTTTAAACAGCCTATCATATGTATATTTATTAACTTCAGTCAAGTACCAATACCTAATGGAATGGGTTTTTACTCTGGTTTTTTGTTTATTTCACTTCCTTTATATTATATAGTTTGTTTTATCTTTTATTTACTGTTATTTTTTCCCACACATCAAGTGCGCCAGTATATTTGTCATATGTTATGAAGTATCTGCCATCACTACTTGTTCCGAAATTGATAGAATCTCTAGACACTACTTCAGGTTCTATGTCAGGTGTTAAATCGCCATTGGTTATGAGATGAATGGCCTCATCAACATTTATTTCATTGTGTGTAAGTCCATCATATAATTGATATGCAAAATCTGCTTCTTCTTGGCTTGAATCATATGCGCCTAAAGTTGCTATATGATATGCTTGGTTCATTTCTTGCCCATCAGCCCATGAAGACTCTTTCAATAAATTCTTAATTGATTGTTTCACAATTCTATGTAAATCTGACTCTGTCAATCTAATTAATTTCTGTTTCATAGTATTATTCATAATTTATTATTATTCCCATCCTTTTCCTTTAATATATTTTGATTTTCCGCTTTGATATTTTTCAATGTCAGCGTTTCCTCTATTTCTCGCTTTCATATATGGAATATTGTCATAAGCTGGTTCAACTGCGTCCCTATCAACCAATGTGCCTGGGGCATATCTTCCATTAACGTGGTCAACTTTGGTTTGATGTTTTGTTTTTGGTGAATCTTCTGTATTATCCCAATTGTTCAATTGGAATGTATCTTCCAAGTTATGAGCAGGTCTCATTCTTCCTTTAGAATCATAACCTGGTGTTCTGGTTTTTGTTCTTATTCTATCATAATATCCTTTCATACCAGTATCTTGATAAGGGAAATCCATTTCATAACTACCTTTGGTATTATCAGTATAAAATCCTGTGTTTTTCACTGTTTCTGGTGCTCCAAAGTAATTATATCCATAATCTCTATTGAATGCGTCTTGTCTTGCCTGTTGAAAATCCCTAAGTCTATCATCCGTATATATATCATGCAAACTTAGTGAGTGTCGATGTCCAGCAATAGAGCTCTTTCTTTTTGGGTGATTTGGTCGTCTAAACAATGTGTCAGCCCATTTTCTCTCGGCATTGGCATATGTTTTCCAATCAAGTTCGGTTAGAAGTTTATTCACAGACTCCTTAATAACTTTGTGCAATTGTGATTCTGTCAATCTAATTAATTTCTTTTTCATATTTGTGGTTTTGTTTTTCCAATAAATATGTAACTTGTTTTGCTTGTTGTATATTTGTATTATAATAAAATTATATTCGTTCGGATATAATTTATATATTTTCCCATAGAATTATATTCGTTCGGATGTAATTGGTTTGTTGAAGGAATTTTATTACACTGAAAACGGAATTTAATGTTGTATGTTTCAATGTTTTTTGGTATATTTGCAATGATAAGAGGAAAAAAAATATTTTATTAATTATGACATATCAGATTTATTGGGAACCGAAAGATGTTGAAAATGATGCCAAACGTTATGTTTTGTTTGAAATAGAGTTTCACCGAAAACATGCTGATACCTCATTTGATTGGATATCGGAAATACATTGTCTTCCTATTGTTAAAGGAATTTCCAATTTTCTTAAATACAAGCTCAGTAGCAATGATTTTGTTTTTGAAGAGTTTGTCAATGATGCTAGTGAAATACAGGAGATTCGAAGAATGTTATATGAGGCAGATTTTGACAACAGTCCAAAACCACAAAGAGAGGCATATCTTTGGCATTATAATATATTTGGAAAAGCATTAGAAAAAAAGATTAGTGAGTTTGCCAAGAAATATGGTTTGCTTATTAATAGAGATTGATATTATATTATTAGAAAAAAATAACAAATCCGCATTCCTTTATTGGTTTGCGGATTTTTAATATTATATGTTTATTTTCATTTTGCCGATATTTCCTATATGCTGTCAGCATATCTTTCACAGCTTGCTTCAAGACTTTCGTATTCTGTTCTCTAAGCCAAATGAAATTATCATCTTTCAAAAGTTCGTGATGAACAAATTGCCCAAGTGTTGAAAGGTTTTCTGATTTACCGTCATTCTTATATGATTCTATTTTTCTGTTAAGGCATTGATTATAGACAACACGGTAACACCCAAGCAACTTATTTATCATTGTTGCTTGTTCCTTGTTTGGATATAATCGTATCTTAATTGCTCTTAACATGTTTAAAACAAATACATATTTTCTTTATTAAATGTCTCTATCAATATGTTTTTGAATTTTGTTTTTTGTTCTTCTGACAGAACATATTTGTTATTTTCATTCTTACTATACGTGGCAATCGGAACAACCCACAAACATTTAAGTTTATACGGTTTTCCCTTTGTTCCTTCACAACCAGTATCTGTCACATAATATGAAGAAAAAGAAGGAAACTCATATTCATCGTTAACTAATTCCTCATATCTATCTATTACTTCTTCAAATGTCAACTTTTTTATATTTTTTTCTTTCTCCATTTTAAACTTCTTCTACCATAAATAATACTTGCCACTGAAACTTGCGAGTAATGCCATAAGGTCTCTTGTCAATTCTTCTGCATCAGAAACATCTTCCTTATCATCCAATACAACGATATCACATCCAAATACAGCATACATCTTTTTAATGAAATTGAACTGAAATCTTGTAAGTCTATCTTTATGTTCAACAATGACCTTGTTTACTTTTCCTTTGACAACCAAATCAGTAAGTTGAGCGAATCCTTGTCTTTTATCATTCAAGCCACTTCCACAATCTTTTATAATGTGTTCAACATACAGATTATGTTTTGCACAATATTCAGATAGTCTTTGTGATTGCCTATCCAAGTCACCACTCACTTTTTGTTTCTGTGATGATACTCTTGCGTATGTTGCACATATTTCTTGTTTGGCTTCATCGGTTTGCTCAACTCCTATTATCTTATTAATGTCAGATTCACGGTAGCGTCTGTGTCCACCAGATGTTAGGATTGGTTTAAGTTTGTTTTCCTTATCCCATACTCTTAATGTCTTCGGTGTGACATCTAATATTTCTGCTGTCTTTGATATGTTATATAGTTTATCCATCAATTAAGTTAATACTTCTTTTATTGCATTCTCGCTTTTATCAACCAATTCTTGAAATTCTTCAAGCGTTATTGAGTCATCAACATCGAACAGCAAAGGAAATGTTTCACCATTATCTGTCTCGAATGTCTTATTTTTAAAATCTATATTTGTTACTTTCATCATATATAAATATATCGTTATTCTAAAAAGTTATCAATTTTTGTTAAAAAAAGTATAAAAAAGTTTAATTTTTTAATTAATAGCTAATTACACCAGGAGCGAACTCTATGGTGTAGTCGCGGAAGCAACGGAAGTTGCTGATATGTAATTTCTTTAGATACATCGTATTCGTTTTTAATATGTTACATCTATGTTTATAGTCAAAACCTTGTTGCCATCATTCAGCGTTCGGAGGTTCTTATGCAATCCCTCACGATGGGGTGGGTGAGGAGAGAATGGCTCGCAATTATACATCATCTCTGCTGCAAATATACCAATTTGTTTTAACATGAAAAAACAAAATCAAGAAATATTTTCAATATTGTATTTGTTTTCTTGTTCACTCTACATCTAAAAACACTTGATATAACTTTTTTTCTATTCTTTCTTCCTGTCACCAATTAACATTGTTGAGTCAAATTGTGCTTTAACTTCTGATGGAATATTAACACGTTTACCGATTGTAATTGGTTTATTTAAAACTAAACTCAGTCTAACTATAGAATTAATATCCTCAAACTCTACAACAAAACATTCTTCATCTCTTCCATAGTCATTGAATGTAATAGTCCATGTCTTGTACAAACCTGACAACATATCAACATATAGTTTGCATGGCATTATATTACCATAAAAAACATTTGAGTCCATTACTAAAAATTTCATAATATTTTTATTAAGTTGTTAATAATTTTTTGAAGATACCAAGTAGACCATATTCTTTAGTGAGGGTAGTTGACAGCAGAATAATTCTAATTTGCTTGTCAGTTCTATTAATTTTCTACTCATGCATTTCCATATTTGTCTTCAATTATTTCAAAGTCTAGTAAATCACCGTATTTCGCCTCGGTTATTAGTAAGCCAAAATACTTACCAAAATGTTTTGCAATTTCTTCATTAGCACAGCCAAGAAATCCAATATTAGCATAGGAATCACCTATACCGAAGTAAGGAAAGAAGTCACCTAATCCATACTTAATGCCAGCAATAGCATTGCCACCAAGAACATCATATAAAGTCCCTTCGATTTTAAATTTGCCTATTATTTCTTTTCTACCTGAATTAATATCATCTCCATAAAAGGTAGAACTTTCAGTTATAGATGCATTGTAAGGATAGTACAAACAAGAATCTTCTGGGTTTTTTGTAAAATGCAAATCTTTCCCATAGTTCAATGCCTTGCGTACAATGTTTAATTTGTACATTGCTGCTGTTGCTTTACTTGTCTTTTTAAGCGTATTAACAATAGCATTTGCATCATCAACATCCATTCCAAGTGATTTCACGGCGTCTTCAAATGTCTTTATCTCACTATATGGAGGTGTGTTTAATTCAATTTCTTTAGAGAAATGCCTAAACCACATACAAAACAATAGTAGCATAATACATGCAGGAATAAGCAAAAATAAGGAATTGGTTTTACAATCAAAATAAATTGGCAATGACATCATAATTATGATTAATATAGTTACAACTATATAAAAAGTATCAATCTTTTTCATATTGCAATTTTAGATTTTATCACAGCATTTTGGAACATCTTCTAAATCATAGATTAATTTTACTCCATTAATCTTGATTTTATCAATAAATTTGCCGTCATCTCCTAAGTCATATATGCATACAAATACGCCTTTATCAAGGTCTATGTCATTGTCTTCGTTTGCAGTAACCACCAACTCATACGCATAGTCGCCATCATTTACTATTCTTCTAAATGTACCACCAATAATATAGTCAAACGCATATTTATTAAGACTAATTTCATATTTCTTTGGATAACGCCCAAGACCTCTATGACAATATTCAAACCAAACTTCAATACCAGAATTTGGACAATTTGCCTCGAACTTATCCATCTTGTTTTCATCTATTATTGTTCTGGTGTGTGTTAAGCCACCATAAAACACACTATCTTTTGCGACATTCTCTGTTATTCGCAAAGTTGCACTTGAAATAATACTCATAATTATAGATTTATTAAATTATAGACTGTAGTCATCCTCCTTTTTTGATGCAATAAGATATTAAATCTGCATATGCACAGTTATTTGAAATAAGTAATTTTATTCAGTAATGTAAGTTACTAAAGAATTTTTTGATTTCAACCTAAAGACTCTACATTTCTTACGCTTGACGTAATCAACATAGAGGAATCTGTAACTGTGTCCAAATTCTTTTACATAATTATAGGCGGTTCGCCAATCCTTAATCTTCTCCTCACGAATTTCCTCTTTCTTCCAACGATTCAGATAATTCAAAGAAAACTTCGGATAGACGATTGGGCCGTGAGGCTCAATCCTATCAATATATTGTTTCTTATATTCTTTTAATCTTCTGTTTAATTCAATGCTTGCAGCAATGCTGTCAGTATCATTCGGATTGGTCAACTGCCCAATGAAAGAACTGTATTGAGCTGCAAGCTCTTGATATTTGCATCCTATTAGTGTAAGATGCTTTTTTAATGAATTGACAAAATACAATCGGCACCATTCGTTGTTTACTTGTTTATTGAAACGCCTCCCTTTCTTTTTATCAGAAGGCTGCATTGCCAATTTCTCAAAACCAACATAGCAAACGTTGTACTTAATGCATAGTTTTTTAATTTCAACAACAATCTGAGTCAATTCGTACTTTCGCTTGTTATTTGTTGTTAACTTCGACAAGTCGTAACAACGTTTGTGTAGTATATCATTGTTCTTGTCTGTAATAGATATACCAATGTAATTTGGATTCATATCTATTGCAAGTGTAACATTGTCTTGCTTCTTATATGTTATATCTTTTGGGATTTTATCCAAATTAAATACAATATAGAAGTATTCATTTGTTAGCTTGCATGTAAAACCACATTCTTTTTTCAATACGAGTTCTTGAAGGCGTGACAATAATACCATGTTTTTCTTGCTTGTCTTATGGCAAGAAAACGGAACAACTTTATCACCAAGCCTAACTTTCCCATCAAAAGTATTGAAGTCAAAATTGAACTTACGATTACCAAGATGGTCAGCCTTGCTTCCTTCGCAAGTGATTGGCTGAAGTTTATATCGACATTTATATTCCTCGCGTGTGATTTTTCCATTTGAACGTTTGTAAAAAAGTTTTTTGCCACCAAATATAACTTTTAAGTCTTTTTTATTATGTGTTTCATTGTATCTTGCAAGTGCTGATTTGGCAATGGTATAACCAATCTTTACAGCTTCCCTCTTCCACGAAAGGTCAAGTATATCAACATTGTTGAGAGTTTTTACTAATGAGAATATTTCAAATTTTGTTTTCCCGTCCATAGCACGGTTAAACGCATAGCGTACTACATTGGTGTATTTCCCTTGAAACTCACCAATGACAATCTGTTGACACAATTTAAGTTTAACCGTTATATTCATAATTGAATTATTCTTAATTGTTTATGATTTCCTTCACTTTATCGGCTTTGTTCTTTGCCCTTCTCATACCATAAAGTCTTGCACAAAATGAATATATAATTGAGCATAAGTCCTTTATCAAATCATCTTTATCTTCTTCGGACTCATTTATTACGACGATTTCTGTGCCTTGCTTTTGTAGTAATCTTTCAAGGCAATTAAATCCGAACCTTGTTAGCCTATCCTTGTTTTCAACAATAATCCTTGTATGTTTGCTATCAATGGCTTTCCATAACTCTTTTCTATATTACTTTATTTTTGTAAAATATACCACATCGTCAACATTATATTGTTTATTTGTTAAAAAAGTCATGTAAGCATCAGTATTACTTACTTTAGATGCATTAATTTTAATAGTTACTTCATTAAAATTTTCAACTTTTTTAATACTAATTACAACTCCTTTATCACTAGGAATGTAATATCTATTACAAGAAGTCATAAATAATAATAAGGCAGCAATTATACTAAATTTTAATATTTTCATGTTATTAATTTTTTATACAATAAATCAAATTTTTCTTGGCTATCTTTAATCCTTTCTGCTTTAACTCGTTTGAAGTCTTCAATATCATTTGCGTTTTCAACTAAATCAAATGGAATTACATATGCAGCAGTGTAGAATTTTACTGGAGACTTTTGGTATTTTAGATAGACAGCAAAGGATATTTCTCTCCAAGAAGCTCCAAAAGTTCTAACAGCTGATATTTCATAATAAGCATTATTATCTTGGTATACAGTGCCAACTTTTGGCATTCTTTCCCAAAATAAGTCACTGCAAGATTTATTATCATATTGTTCAGGAATAAATTTAGCCCCTAATATACCAATTATTATTACAACACATATTAAAAAATAAATCATATATAATCCTCTATAATACCAAATGGTTCACCATCAACAAATTTTAACTGAAGAGAGTTTTCAAATCTATATTGGCTATTTATTACAGTATGTTAAAACTTGAACAAAATTAACATTGTTCTTTATTAATTTCTTGCTTCATACACTTTACTTCTTTATATCGTTTGTATCAATAACTTCGAAGTCGTAGACAAATACGTATGGGTTTGATTCCCAAGTTCCTTTGCCTGAGATGCGGTCGATGAGGGAGGCGTATGCCTCCTGCGGAGTGCGAAAAAAGGAGTTGACAAGACCGTGATACCAATACGTTGTACCTTCAAGCCCTACATTGTCGGCACGCCAAATGCCTTCTGCCAGACAATCGTCCTCACTGATGTCTTGTAGCTGCTCAATACGTATGTCGGTGATACGGATGCGGTGTGGCATTTTATCCGCCCTTACGAACATCTTGTTTGTATATCCTTTAGATTGCAGAAATTCTTTCTTTAAATCCCAGTCGCCAACTTCTTTTCGTATCTCAGCATGAATATCTTTATATGATTGTGAAATAGCTACCACATCTCCGATTTTATAACGTGAAGACTTCAATGCGTAATCAAACATCTGCTGAAGCGTATCTCCTTGGGCTTCGTAGAGTCGTCTATTACATGACCTTTTCCAAGCGCCAATATCCTCATTTGACCACCCTTCGTAGGTCTCCAATCTTTGAAAAAGCATTGTAGGATTTAGTATACGTCTGGTCTGGGTCTTTCTGCCTTCGAGTACGGCTTCTGTTAGACCGTACTTGTTGTTGAACATGATTTTCTTCATAATCTTATATCTTTACTTCTTTATATCGTTTGTATTAATAAGTTCAAGTGCTTTTGGAAGATTATTTTCAAAATCACCAATCATTCCTATGAATTTCTGACAGCAGCCTTCCTCTAACTCAGGAAACATATAATGCGGTATCTCTCCGCCTAATTGTCTTGCCAATGTCCATTTGCCATTTTCTAATATTGGTGAATCGTAAAATACATGTAGCCTACCATATGGCTCCAATTCATCCTGGTTTTTTGGCTGTGGTTGGCGTTCATCTCTTGCTAACCAAAGGTACCATAGTTGTTTATTTCTTGATGTAGCCATAACTATTCCATAACTTTTACGCCAAAGGGAGTACCATCGGCAAATGTATATTCATTTATTAGTTTTTGATAATCATAGTATTTCACTTCATCATATTGAAATGTAGTTGCAGCATAATAACAAAACGATATCATGAAATACTGATGAAGTTTATCCTTTATCCATCCAAATGGTTGGTGCTTTTTCATTTCTTCAAAACATTCTTCTGCATCTTTAAATGGACGGTACTCTGGCTTGATGCGGTATCTTTGCTGACTAAAATTAAAATCAATCTCATCGCCCAGATAGCGCCAATCTGTATCCTCTTGTACCTGTATGGTTTTACCTTCAGCAAATGCTTGTATGATAGGTAATAGTTCTTTTACTTGTTGTCTATTCATTATTGCCATATTTTTGATTATTCGACTTTAGTTAGCTTGCCATAGACGTACTGTTCTTGTTTAGAGCGAGTACCATCCATTTTGGGGTAATTGACAAGAAAGTGGGGGTGAGTAGAATATATGTTTGCAAAAACAATTCTACTAAGCCAACAGGGGGTGTCGTTTTCGTTGATACACTTATCGCCTGGCTGTATGGGGTAATTTGCTATATATTCTTCTTGCAGCTCTCTCATCTCATTCTCAACTTCTCTTAGCTTGACGCTTAATGCGTCCATGCGTTCTTGGAATACTTCTTGTTTCATTGTTTGTTTATGTTTATTTCTCCCTGCAAATGGTTGATGCTTTTTCATTTCTTCAAAACATTCGTCTGCATCTTTAAATGGACGGTACTTTGGTTCTTGTTTTATTCTGACGGTAATTCTATCATTTAATAGGTAATCGATATTCACTCCATCCTTATCGGCATCTACATCTATCCAACCGTTTCTAGTCTTTATTTGAAGTGTTTTCCTTCTTCCATTTCTTGTAATAAAGGAAGGATTCTTTTTATGTCATTTTTATATAATATGCTCATTGTGTTTTTTTATTTTATTTGTCTTCCTTAATCACTGGTTCTTCTATCACGAATTCTCCATTGATTTCGAATGGCAACACATTAGTTATGTTTGCCTTATAGGTTTTTCCATCCATTGCTTTAAAGATAGGGTGTATTACTGTTGGCAAATGAGGTATGCATTCATTGCAGTGACGTACGACCTCAAAATGTCCTTTGGTTCCGTCATTCAGTTTGCTATCGCAGCATTCGCAACTTCCTATTCTATATTTAAAATATGTTCGTGTCAAAGCGGTTTCTTTACCGCATATGTCACATTTTCCAAATTCAATACTCGCCATATGTTTTTTGTTTGTTTATTATTTTATTTTTTCTCCTATATGAACTATAATTACTGCTGCAAAATATGCAAATGCAAATGCCTTAATAATAGGAAAAAATTCTTTTGCTTGCTGCCTGTTCATTTTTTATCCTCATTTTCCCCTTTTTCCAATTCATTAATAACATCATTAAGCCTACCTCATTCTTTGCGATAATATTTAATTTTCTGCTTTAGTTCCTCGTAGTGTTCCTTCCTTTGCTGATATTTAACAATTGGATATAGCAGTATATTCAGAAACTTTCTCCAAATGTTGAAGTATTCGTCAAAGACAAATTCACTTGTAAGCCCTTTAAAGATGGCAAATGGGATGTAAAAAACAATCATTACTGGAATTGTTATTATCATTATGATAACATCAATGGCTTTCATTAAATTTTTATTCATTTTTCCTCCTAAAATTCTTTCTTTTACATAAATCTTTTCTATAATCACAAGTATTATAGCTTTTACATTTAGAACAACCTAGTTTATTCGTCTATAACCTCCCAATCTTCTGCAAATACATCAGATGAAGAAGGAACCCAAGAATCTGCCCTTCCATCTGGATGAATAATAAGCATTTGATTAGTGTAGTCAATGTGAGGATTCTCACGACTCATCAAAATATTCTTTGCAGACTGAGGAAGCGACTGCATATTTGGGATAATTTCTTCAGTAATATGAGCAGGAATCTGCTTCACAATAAACAATCCTTTACCACCCCAACCACTACGACGACAAGCCTTTCCCTCTTTCAAAAAATTAATGACATATCCAAAATTAAAATGTCCATTTGCTAAATAATTATTATTTCCCATAATATTATATTTTTTTTAATTTTAATTTTCAAAACGGCCATATTCCATCCATAGATATATTACGGATGCCATAAGCATTGCACCAAAAAGTCCAAATCCTTCAGAAAAACCGCTTTTCAAATAAACGGAATAAGAAAAAATTAAAACGCCTAAATAGAATACTATTGTTCTTAATATTTTTATTTTCATAATTGTTGTTTTAGTTTACCACACAGGAAGGTCATCGTTATTGATGTACATTGTTCTCTCTCCTATATAGACTGGAATCATGTTTATTTCAGAATTATTCTCAGAATCATTGTCATCATTGCATTCTTTCAATTCAATATGCAGCTTATGTGTACTATCAACAACATCAGTAATAGGGTAAAATTCATATTCTAGCCATTCTTCTGGTATTTCGTGTGCCATTCCACTATATACGCATTTTGAATAATGTGGGTCATCATTGTCTCTCATGTCAAGTGATACAAGTGCATTATGCGAAATTACTGTATCAATTGATTCTCTCAGTTTCATTGTTCTTCTTCTTTTCTTGGTTTTAAATTTTCACAACGGCATGTTGCTTCTCCGAAATTGATATTGGCAGGAAAAAAGTGATAATAACTACAATATCCACCATATAGGTCTGCATAAGGACAGCACGGACAATCCCCTTGTATTACATTCTTCATCTTTGTTGGTTTATTACCTCTCTTGATGTTAGAGGGCACTGAAAAAGTCCCCTTTTTTTATGACCAAAACGGAAAATGCTTACGATTTGTAACTTCTCTTTCTGAAAATCGCCTAAATAAGGCTAAAATAGACAGAAAATAAATGGTAAAACAGCAATATCTCCGTCATCAACTTTCAATTTGATAGTGGGTTTTAGTTTTTCAGTGCCCTCATGTTACCATGGAGAGGGTGGTGATGTTACTTGTCTTTTGATTTACATAATGAAGGCGATTTACAAAATGAGTATGAATCTAGCCCTATAATACGAGCTTCTAATGAGCTAAGATATATACCCATGCCTACTTTCTGCTGTATCATTAACTGATACTGATAGTCTCCTACCTTCTCACGGAAATCATCTTTCTGTAAAGCGGTATTTAGCTTTCCTAATTTATCAATCAACTCATTGTACTCAATGCGAAGTTTATCCAATAATGTTTCGGCTGGCTTGTAGGCTTCCTCAAACACACTCTTAGGAGACCAAGACCTATATCCATCCTTGTACTCTACCAAGTAGCCATCTTCCTCAACGGTTGCTGACTTCAATTCTCTACCAAGCACTTTCTGTGCTTCTGTCATAGTCATAGGCTTTGCCATAACGACCTTTGTACAAATAAATTTTTTCATATTATTTATATTTATATTCCATAAGGAATGGTTAGTTACTAAAGCTCATTAAACTCATTTTGGAATCTCTGTTTTGTTTCATTTAGAGTGTGTGTCACCCTTATCTCTCATGTTAAGCGATACAAACGCATTATGCGAAATTACAGTATCAATTGATTCTCTCAGTTTCATTGTTATTATTTTATGTTTGTTGCAACTATACCAAAACAATTTTGCTTAAACAAACCATTTATAGTATAAAAAAGTTAATATGGAAAGAAGCATATCTATAAGCCAATCTGACTTGTATAATATAATTTCAGAATCTATTTCAGAAGAGTTGTTGCAAAATAATTCTTTCAGCATATGGAAATCTAAATTTGATGGTTATCTAATGGAAATGATTTCGCAACTAACGGACAGATACCTTAGGTATTTCGGATTGAATGTTGAAATTGACGGCTCTTACAATTTTGGCAGAAAACCATGGCTTGCCTGCTATGAGGAAACCTCTGGGAAATTGGAGAATTGTACAATACTAATAGCAATTAACTATCAGAGAATGTATAATGGAATGGTTGAGAGAGGCATTGATAAAGATGAGTTCAATATAGAGGCTCAGGCAAGGATTACTATTGGGCATGAAATAGCTCATGGCCTGATTGACTATCTTGTTGACTATTGTAATGTTGAGTCTGACGTTGTTGACGAATTCGTCCGTGATTATTATAACGGAGATATAGATGACGAAAAAGTTACCGAGGAGTTTGGAGAGATGATGTTTCCTGAAGCAACAGGCAGATATTCAAGTTATCTTGGAAATGTATTGGACAACATCATTGAAAATTGACTTGTTTGCTTGATTGTATTTTGGTATATTCAGATAAGAAAAAATTCAAATAGCTTTCATTTGAAAATAATAATTAATCCGTACTCCTCAATTGAAGAATACGGATTTTTTTTAGTTATATATTGTCTATGTTTATTTACCGAAATATCTCTCTTTTGCTTTTCTGTATTTTTCTTTTCTATCAAGGGCTGCATTTATGTCATTTTCATAGTCTTCTGGGTTGTGTTTTTGGAAGTATCCGTCAAATTCACCTTTTTCATTAGGTATCCATTCTGGTCTTTTCGGTTTTTGTGGGGCGTCGGCAGGCCTTTTCTTGAACAATTTCCTATAGAATGGCATTCTATCGTATTTAGATTGAGCCTGCCTTGTTTCTATATCTTTTTTCTGCCATGCATCCAATGCATCATCGTATTCTCTTGATGCTTTGACATTTCTTTGCCTTCTTTTCATTGAATCCACATCCCTATCAATCGTTCCATTAAGTTCGTCATCATAGCCATACATTGCATCGGTGACATCCTTGAACTTACTTAGTTTGTCAAGGTATTTCCTGCTGTTGTTATCTCCGTATACAACACCACTTCCACTTTCGTTTGAGTATGCATGGCCATATGGAGCTGTTACAGTGTATCCGTTAAGTCCACTTTTGACTTCTCCTCCAATGTCTTTTCCGAGTCCTTTTTCAAATGCATCCAATTGTCTTCTGCGCCTTGTTTTTTCGTTTTCCACATCTGTAAGATGTCCGTTCTTTGTAAACATCCTTTCTCCGTTGGATGTCATTCTTACAAGTCTGTCAATATCATTTTTGTCCTAACAATTGCTTTTGCCTTTGTCTGCTGGGATATTTCGTTGATTATTGATTCTCGTATTATGCGTCTTAATGTTGATTCGTTCATTATTCTTCAGCTATATATTATATAAATATCAATCTGATTCTTATTTTTCAGTGGTGGTATTTTTCCGTCTCTTCAATATTTCTATCATTGTTTCAACCTGTTTTGAGAAATCGATTGACTTTCGTTTTTTGAGAGCTTTTTCAGCATTCCTCACGAATCTTAATGCTGCCTTTCCAGTTAATGTTGGTATAAGTTTGAACATGCTTTGAATTATTGTCGATTTTTCAAATGTTTTCAGATATTTCTTTTGCGCATTTTTCGCAGAATATTTCGTTTTTGTGGCCATCGAGAAGTCCTAAGTATACTGCATCTGTATCATTGAATTTGTGGTTACAATTGAAACATGTTTCTCTTGTTTTTGGATGCATATCAATCAGTCTTTTGTACCTTCCAATATAACGGATAGCAACGACAAAATATTGGACTACTCTATGTATCTTTCCTTTTCGATTTTGAATTTTTTTCTCTCCATATATCTTCGTTTCTTATTGCTGCAAAGATACCAAAATGCTTTTAAAGGGACAATATTGCTTTTTCTGATTTTTTCTTTATATATTATTATGGCTTATTTGAAGATAACAAAAGATTTAATTGCATCAAAATTTGACGAATGCAATAGGAAGTATTTCAATGGAATACTTGAACCTTGCAAGTTCCATACATTTAGGATGCCAAGGACGTTTGGCATGTATGGCCGTCTAATGTACAAGGGAAAGTATGTCGGTAACATCTGGATTGCCTCAAACGTCAAATGGACTGAAGAAGCATTCACTGAAACAGTGATTCACGAGATGATACATCACTATATAACTACGATAGAGAAGCATGAAAGCATTATTTTCAAGCATGGCTGGAGGTTCAAGAGACAGTGCAGAAGACTCAAAAGGGAATTTGGTATAACAATAGACCTATATGGTCCGAAGGTATGCCATGTGGGAAACAAGAAACCTACGGTTCCAAGTCTTTCCACTAGGTTCCGTAGGTTTATAGGTTTTTAGTTTGGCTTAGTACGAAGCGCCACCACGTCTTGATATCTGCCCCCTTCTGTTGGATGCCATTGCTGCTAATTTTCCAAAGCCACTACCGTTGTTTCTTCCCTTTCCACGAATGAGTTGTGCGACGGTCATCTGTGGGTCGAGCTTTCCACTATCAACCAACTTGTAGAGTAGATTTGCAACTCCAGTGAGGTTGTCAACTTCTCCCTGTGTGTTCCAATTCTTCTTTGTTTTTTCCCAAGCACCGCCTAAAGTTTCGTCACCGCTAACGGTGTTTTTCAAGCCATTCCAAGCCGTTTTTCCTGCGCTTCTTGCTTGGTTCCACCATCCTTCCTCCATGCCATTTTCCGCAATGACATTCTTCACTGATTCTTTTACAATCCTCTGAAGGTCTGCCTCTGTCAATCTAATCTTATCCATATGTCAAATGTATTTCTACTTTTATTATAAATATTGGAAAGAAAAGAATTAACAGAAGTTAAATGGTTGATTGATTCGACTAAATTGCATTTATCTTCAATAGATATGCGGCAATAGGAAACATATTGAAAATACCTAATTGGCCAGGATAGCAATCTGCTTCAAATTCTGCAATTGATTCATCATCCAAATTTCCGTTTAGCCATTCGTTGACAATGTCTTCCAGTTCTTGATTGTAGTCTTCATATTCTTCTTTGTCGTAAAAACAGTCTCTTATAGCAAGATTGATTCCGAGCAAGTTTTTCAGAATATGCTTGCATTCTCTCAATGTTAATCTTCTTTTAAGCATTAAACCGCATGGATATCCATTGGAGGAAATTTTCAATTTGATTTCTCCTATCTTATAGGTTTTTGACTTGTTCATTTTTTTTCGTATTTTTGTTGTTATTGCAAATATACCAAAAATCTTTGTAACCATGTTTGTTATTCATAATTTTTTTAGTATATTTGCATTGTAAACAGATAGTTTTTTATTATGGTTAGTAATAAGTTTAATGTCATCATGTATGACACGAATCGTAAGGAGTTTTATTGGTATGATGTAATCCCATACCTTGTTGAGCGTTATAAGAGCGAGAAGAAATCCTCAAAGCCTGTGACTTTTGACGAATTCAAGAAGTTTGTTGACAGATGGGCCTTGTATCAATGGTGGGGCCGTTGTGAATATGAAATCATTCTTGACAGTTGGCCACAGACTGACATTGATAGGAAGGTTGATGTTTATTGGCAGTTGAAGAACAACATTGATATTGTTACTGAGATTGTAATGAACGAATGTACAAAAAGGAAAAAAACCAAGTAGGCTTTTCAGCTTGCTTGGTTTTTTTTTTGTTTCTAATACTTTCTATTATTGTGCAAACATATGTTGTGCTAAGTATTTAACGATGACCACGTTAACAGAATTCCGAAGAATAAGTCTATAAATCTAAATGTATTCAATTTTCGTGCAAATTAGTCTTTCCTACTTTTCCTCCATTAAGGAATTCATAGTTGTCAAACATATATTTCCAAGTGTGTATGGTCTCATCTTCTGGCGTCATGCATCCTTCGTCTTTTATGGCCTTCACGCATATAACGTAATCAAATTTTTTTGATTTCAAGTATCCGAATGGGAAGTTGTTCATCATCTCTCCAATTGCATCCTCAGCATTTTCAAACGGAACATACTTAGGTATGACTCTATAGTTATTCGGTGTCATTTGGAATGACAAGTCGTCAGTTGCCTTATGCCACTTTCCATAGCCATCACACCATTCAATTTCATTTCCTTCTGACCATGCCTTTATTATCGGAAGTAATTCGATTGCATCATTTCTTGTCATATTCTTTTCCTCATATATTATTATTTGTCCAATCCAAAAATCAATGTCGGGTAGTTATCTTTTCCGATATATGCCAGTTGGATGAAGTTCCAATGGTTATAGGAAACTCTTGCATTGATTTCCTTCTCAATCTCAACCTTATCATTTGAATAGGTCGGTACTAATTTTATATTTCTCATTTTTTTTTTGGTTTTTATTTCCTTTTTTAACAATAAGCCGATATTTCGCCATATTTATATTGTATATGGCAACTGTATTCATTTACTGAAACATTGTAATTTTTAATCATTTCGCTTCAAAATGCCATTCAAATTCCACTTATAATTCAATTGAAATTGTTTTATGGTGTGTAGAATCTAATCGTCTATTTTTTGCCGTTTTTGGGTTGTTTTTTCTGTGATTCTATATATGTTACAACCTATGAAGTTTCCGATTATTATCGTGATATAATTACATTTTCCGACATCAATGTCTTTATAGGTATCAGCACAGAAAAGATAGAAAGAGTCTGCTATTGAATGGTAGAATCCTGCGAGTATGAATACTGGAACTGCAAATAAGAGTGGGAGCCATTTATTTTCTCTTGCGAACTTCACTGCCGTTGTCATTAGGAAACCGCATAACATAGCCCTTATTAATGCTTGTAACCAATTCACATCCATTCTTGTCAATGATATGTTATATGCATATTCATTCAAATCCTTTATGGCATATGCAGAACATATTGCCATCAATTTGCACCCTATTACATTACCAACCAGTATTATAATGAACAGTGTTGTTAGTTCATATATATTATTGACAAAACCAGCAGTTCCTGTGTATAGTTTGTATTTATAATGTACTACTGCAATCAATCCGAATGTGAATAGTACGGCACCAGCCAAGCCTCCTCCAGACATTAGGTTTACTATACATCCTATTGATATACATATTCCTGCAAATATAGAACTTATAAGTGTCTTGAATGCATCATTTATTAGTGTTTTGCTATCCATCGTATGCTTGTTTTCTGCAAATATACCAAAAAAGCGTCTAATGGGCAATATTATTGGTTTTTTTCGGCAATCAATTTGTCAGAACCATAATATTTATTGGTAAATTTCGCAGTAATGTTTGGTTGGACCATTGAAAATCTAGATAAACTTTGGGTGTGGATGAGGAACATTTCTACGCTTGACTATGGCTCTTTGTTGAAGAATTTTATAACGGCAGTTCTGATTATTGTCGTTATATTCCTTTCTACCCATTTGGAAATGATTGTATCATCTCCATTCTTTATTCTTTCCATCCTAGGCATTATAATGCTTGTGATAATCATTCTACACCTAATTACTGATGTACTTAACAAGAAGGCAGGCAACAAAGAGATAAAATCAGTATCCAAAAGGTTGATTTGCCATGACGAGGTATATGATTGTCTCAAGACTACATTATATAGCCTTAATGCAGATAGAATATTTATAGAGGAATTGCACAACACAGTTTCAAACTTCGGAGACCTTGGTTTCGTAAAACTTACAATGAGTTATGAACTTATAAACCAACATAAGGACATTCCTATAACATACATAAGCCATAGTTATAGGGAACAACAGGCAAGCCTATATCAAATACCTCTTTATCTTAAAAGGAATGGCTTCTTCCAAGGAACACAAGAGGAAGTATCAAAGATTGACAATAGGTACGGTTTCAACATGGCAAATGAAGGTGACAAGTATGCTGCATACATAATGATACCAGGAAAGAAGAATAGGCCGATTATAGGCTGGATTGGTATTGCTTGGAGGGACCTTAATTCTGTACCTAAGGCAGAAACTATTAAATCAGAACTTTCCACATTGACAAAAGACATAGCACCTCTATTTCAGATATTGATATAAAAGGAAAAATCTCGACGGCCATGGTTGGTTATCGAGATTTTTTTCCCCTTTAGATAAGATGCAGTCTACGAATAAGCAAGCAAAGATGCAAGTAGTTCAACAAAAATAATAACAGCAATCTTTTCTATTTTACTGCATTCTCATCTTTCCATTTAATTTTTATTAAACTATCTGACTCGCCAATATAGCCATGTTCTTTCGCATATAAATAATCAGTGCAAACAGTCTTCCATTCCAGAATTTCCTTTTGCCTTTCTGTTGGATTTTTAGTGTCCTCAGCTTCAATTATTTCACGGATTAAAACTCGCTCATCATTTAAATTTCTCAAAAGATAGCTTCCTGTCTCAATAGCCAAGCATGCAGCACAAAGCTGATATGATTCCTTCTTTGTTATGGTCTTAAAGCCTTTCATTTCTTTTTAATCTTGCTAACCGTACAATAAAATATAGTCAAAAATAATCACAGAAAATGCTTGAACTTGTCGATTCCTAAAATATAATCAATCAGTTCTGACTTTGGCATATCCATCAGTGTTTTTATAGCCTCTTTCCTATTCTTTAGAATTTCTTCCAACGTCAATCTTCTGGCATATAATTGTCCTACCTTGTTGTCTTCTACCTGATTCTCCTTGTTGTATAGGAAAAACATTTCTTCAATCTTGCTTCTCATTTTCCTCGTTGTCTTCGTGTTTTTCCATCCTATCAATCACTTTTTCAATGAAAGCATCTGTCTTTTCGTCATCATAAAAGCAGTCAATGCCGTCAAGGAACTGAACAGTCCTTGCAAGTCCTATACATTGGTCAACAATATTGAAAACTGATTGACCATATCTGTACTCTGGGTGTATTTCCATAAGTCTTTTGGCGTCGGATATGATTGCATCCCTTAAAATAGTTCTTTCTTTATTTTCCATAATAGTGTATTGTTTATTGCAAATATACTATTTTTTTTACAAATGGACAAGTGCTGAAAAAAAAAATTGAGCACAACATGTTTTGAAGTGCTCAATTTTTCATAATATTTTTATATTTTTTTTCATCAATGCCAATTGGTTACAATAATATGAATTGCATCTGATTTGAACCTATTTCTTATGTTCACAGAATAATTCTTCTTGTATTCATCAACTATATTGTTGCCATAGAGTTCTTCTGTCAATGGCGTTTTTCCAATAACCATCATTGCCTTGCATGGTAGATTTTTAAAATCTTCAGACAATTTTCTATGATTATCTTCATTGAATCCATCCTTGTATTCCTTGTTTCCATAATCAGAAAAAACGCAATCATAAGGTGGGTCAAGGAAAACAAAATCATCTGAATTGCACATGTTGAATATGTCGAAATAGTCTGTGTTATATATTTCTGTGCTTTCCAACAATTTGCTGTGCGATAGTGTCACTGACTTTGTATTCAACGTGGCATATCTGCCGAACGGAACATTGAATTCTCCTTTCGAGTTATATCGTATCATTCCAGAATATGCTGTCTTGTTAATATAATAATATAGTAGTGCATCCGAATACTCTTTTGGCGAAATACCATTGAACATTGACCGCATTCTGTAGTACATATCCTCGTTTTTGTTTATTATTTTCTCGTTCGGGTTTTCCATTCTCAACTCATCGAATTCCTTTTGGTTTTTTGAGTACAAAAGTTCAACCTCGTCAAGTTCTTTCCTCAATGGATTGAAATTGCACTTGACTGCCTTATAAAAATCAATTAATTTTGTATTAATGTCATTTATTATGGCTTTCTTTGGCTCAAGGTGAAAATACATGGCGCCACCACCGAAAAACGGCTCTACGTACCTACCATCAAATTCTGGTATGTATGGTAATATGTTCGGTATTTCCTTTGTTTTTCCACCGCTATATTTTATCATTGGTTTCATAAATCTTGGTTCAAGGAAACCCAGAAGTCTTTAGCTTCTGGGAGGAATTGAACCACTATTCCTTCTTTCTGTCAATAATGTTCTTCTTATTTCTACTAACCGTAATTTCTTGCAGTTGATACTGCCTTTGTTAACTTTGGTTCCGTCCAACCTGCGAATATCGAAATAACCGCTCTTTCTTCTTGCGAATACATAAAACAGTTCTTTTTGATAATCGACCAAGTCAAATAGTCTAAATCCTTTTACCATAAAAGGAGCCTGATTCAGCTTCTTCTTGCCGCCTTTCAGAATGTTAATCTTATGGATTTGTCTGTTCTGACATCTTGCTTTCTTTTGATAGAAATAATATCCAAGAGGCTTGGCTTGCGGATTTCCACTTATACAGCGAGCATCAACATAGTGCTCCTTTGGGAGTCCATTAGCAATACGAGTATTCTTAGTGGCATATCCGAATGTCATAGACACATTGGTATATATCTGTTTCAGCCTTTCAAAGAAAGCCCATCGCATAATGCCCATAAATGCGGCATCTCGAAATGAAGTTCCACGTTTCACCTTTAGTTCAAACTCACCACGATGATAAGCCTTGTGACAGGTCTCGCACAACGTGATAAGGTTGCTTGGGCTATTGCCTCCAGTCTTTCTTGATTCAAGGTGGTGCGCATTGAGAATCTTATCTCCACTCTTCCCATGGCAATGCTGACACGTATGCCCGTCACGCCAAAGGACGTATTCACGGATATTCCAAAATCCCATCTGTTCGCCATTCTGATAATCTTCACCATCAATATTTGGATTCTTTATCTTCTGAATGTCAAAAGATGCAGTCTCGACGACAATTTTTGATATAGGAAGTATTTTGTAAGCGTTCCTTACAACTGTCATGTGAGTCTGTATTTTGTTCTCTACAGACGGGGCCACCCGCTCTTTTCGCTTTGACGATACCCTATTATTAAATCGAGTCTTACGATAACGAAGTCTGCTTCTACGTGTTCTTCTCTGTTCTCTACGTGTAGAGAGCTTATCCACAATGTCGTTTCGAAGCTCAACGTTTGCAGCATATAACTCTTTTTTATTTGTCGTAGCGCATACGCCTATAAATTTACTTCCCGAGTCTATTCCCAACGTTATTGGCTGTGTGATTTCAGTTGTATCATAGTCTAATTGAATTGTAAACGGAATACGGCGTACGACATGAGCAAGGCCACTTTTCAACAGTCGTCTTACTTTCCCGTGTCTATCGGTAGGCATCAATGCCTTCCCCTGTCTGTTTGTTACGTAAACCATTCTCGTTAATTTAAAATACTGTAAGTCGGATTTCTCCGTTAAATGCTCATCGCCAATGTTATATGGAGGTTTTGTATGCCAGCAACACTGTTCCTACCTCACAGAACTGTTTAATCACTGACCGCAGAGCAAGGAACTTGAACAAACATTCCTTGGTGCCTATATATTCTCCCATAACGTAGCACCGAAGTGCTTAGGCTAATCAACTTGGGCTTTTGTAAGCCCACGAGTCTTTAGCTCGTGGGTAGTTGACATTCATCTCGGCGCCTTTTCGATTCTCTCTGCCATGTTCTTGAACCTTGACATAATATCTTCCTTGAGTTCATTGTCACGCTCAAGTTCCTCTTTTCCTTTTCTATATATGTCACCCATCCCCACCATGTCTGCAATCTGTTGCCCAGTAAATATTGGGGATGAATCTTCTTGTAATATTTTTATTTCCATTTTTTTCTAATTTATCTTAATTGTGTTATTTTTATTGGTGTTGTCCGTTATCAGCATCTTCTTCCTGTTGCATGTAGTAGTTGATTTTCTTTATAAGGAAAGAAGAGGCGTCGGAAACCATATCGAACAGTTGTGCTGCTGTCTTTGCATTTTCAAGACCACCGTACATTGCGACATAATTAAGGCTATATTCTCTTTGGAATCCATAGTAGGAACATGTTATGTATGATGCAAGTTCGGCCTGCTGCTCAATGATATCTCTTGATTTTTTACCAACGAAGAACTTTGAGAATTCTGGATTCTTATTAGAGGTCTGCAAGAATTTTTGGTGTAACATTTCGTGAAAGAATTCGTGAAACAACGAGTCAAGTGTGTCTTGTGTATACTTGCTTTCAGAAGGTAATTTTATCTTTCCGCTTGTTGAAACTCCGAGTGCTTGCCCAAGCATTTCTTTCGGCACATATTCAATCTTGACTCCAGACTCTTCGACCACCTTGACTGTTGCCTTGACGAGCCTTTCCACCTGCTCGAATTCTTCAGTGCTGTCATCATGCCATTTCAAATCTCCCCTATCACCAAAGTCAACCTCTTCCTTTCCAGGTATCTGTTGTGTGAATCTTATGTCATATGCATTATAAGTGGTGAATTTTTTCTCAGAGTCGTTTTCAAATTGTCCGTTATTCAACTTGACATTAAGTATTTCTCTGTCGCCATAAGTGAGTTCCTTTACGGATTTAACTCCTTTGTCAGAAAGGAATTTGTCTCTTATTGCGTCTTTTTCCTCTTTGCTAAGTGGCATTTTGTCTGGTCTGAAAAGTGTGATTGCTTTTGCATTCGGCTTGACCGACCTGTTCATGTTAAACCATGCAGTTTTTGATTTCACCAATGTTGCCTTTGGGTCTTGCAAGATAATCAATATTGCATTTCTCCAAGAAACCATGTGTCCTTGCTGTTTCTTGAAGTTTATTATTGGCTGTATTTTCTTTTTGAATTCTTCCGACGAAACACAATTAATCAAATCTGCCTTGAATTGTATGAGTGCATCCTTTATCTGTCTTGTGTTCATCACTTCGACAGATTGTACAGAATTATTGTTTATTTCTGAAAGCAACTGGTCTATTATCTCAATCACACTATTCTGTCTTGTTCCATGTCCTTCATCTTCAACTTTTGTTAATTCTTCAAGGCATGGTTTGATATATTCGTTATATACATATTCTGGATTTTGTCCGAGGAACCATCCCCATGCTTTGTTTGGTAGGAATTTTGCCTTGTACTTAGGGAAAATGTCCTTGAATTTATATGTGTTTTCAGAAGATGCTGGGTCAATGTATGCAACCATATATTTATGGCCATCTCTTGCCGTCAGTTCTGCATTTTTGATGTTGAAAACTTCTGTTAATATGCATTTCATTGCCTTGTATTTTTTTTTTTTGATTTTATATAATATATAAATATCTGTCAGCCATATCATTTCGAATTATTTTCTTTTTTGTGGAATAGGTCTATTTCCTTAATCATGTAGCCAGAAAAGCGATAAGTCCGTTTCATTTCAACAAAGTCAAATGTTTCCCTATCAATTCCGAAATTCTTTTTTATCAACTCGTATTTTCCATTCTTCTGAAAGTCGTTAAGTTCCTTGGAATAGTCGCTTTCTTTCATCCCTGGCAACAATTTAATTGAATTCAAAACAAAATATTTGTCAGCAATCTTTTCCTCCTCGCTTTCCAACATATCAGTTATTTCACTATATGTCTTTTCGTCTATAGCAGAATACATCTGTTTCATTTTATCGGTGTATTCCTTTGCACTATCATAATCTTCAAATGCACATGCGACTTCTTCCCATGAATCTTCGTATTCACCGCCGTATTCAATAACGACAAGTATTCTATGTTTATTTTGTTGTTCCATTGTTATTCCGAATAATTTTAGATTATCTTTCTTTTTTATTTTTTTTTTGCAAGTACAGAGACTTGTATGTATCAAAAACAAGCTGATTAGCTTCTATTTCAAACAGCCGTACTTGTCTTCAATTACTTCAAACCCATCTAAATCTCCAAATTTTGCTTCTGTTATAAGCATACCAAAGTATTTTCCAAAGTGTTTGGCAATTTCTTCATTAGCACAACCAAGGAAGGCAAAATTAGCATCAGCAAAACCTATATCTTCGGAAGGAGAAAAGCAGCCCAAGCCAGGAAGACCACTACTAAAAGCGTGACCACCAAGAATATTATATTTTTCTCCTTCGCATTTAATAGTACCTATTATCTCCATTTTATCTGAGTTAAGTTCATCTTCGTAATAAATGGAATTTTCAGTTACAAATGGATTATAAGGATAATAGATTTCGGAATCTTCTGTGCTTTTTATAAGGTGTAAATCCTTTCCAGAGTTTAATGCCTTTTGTATAACCATAAGTTTAAACATTGCTGATGCTGCCCTATCTATTGAAAAGCTGCCACCGCAAGGCATTGTTATTGGCGTGTCGTCAATACCAAGAGCATACAACGCATCATAGTATGTTGTTATGCCTTTATAGTTTTTGCATTCAAGTTTTTCTTTATCAAAAAATTTAAGTGCCAATTTTTCAAAATCTTCAATACCCGTATTGTACCATGCTCTTGCTTGTCGGACACTAATTGGTAATGTCTCTATTTCCATATTTATTATATTTTCACTTAATTCATTTTCAGAAAAGCATTTAAGTGCCAATTCCTTTAGCGTTTCATTGCCACTATTATACAATTCTCTCGCTTCATCAAGTGTTACCTCGGTAATAGTTGCCTTCTTCATAATATTTTATTTTAATGTGTTTCTATATTTTTTAGGAATTACTTCAAATTTTTGTGGTGTTGTTTTTTTTATTCACCTTTGTCAAAGAAATATCCAGGCCAGATATAAAACAGTAGCAGTATACATGCAGTAACAAGCAAAAAGAAGAAATAACCTTCGCAAGCAAAATAAAATGATAATGCCATCATAATAATGATTAATATACTTACAACTGTTTCAAAAGTATCAATATTTTTCATTTCACGCACCCGTATAAGTCTATAACTACTTTAAAACCATCTAAATCTCCAAATTTTGCTTCTGTTATAAGTACACCAAAATACCTACTAAAATGTCTGGCAATCTCTTTGTTGGCACAGCCTAAGAAAGCATAATCAGCAAGGCTATAACAAATGTCAGTTTGGCAATCGAAACTCCCTAAACCACTAAAATGATTCAAACCGCCATAATCACCACCAAGAACATTATATTCTTCTCCTTCAACATTAATCCTACCTACTATTTCCATTGTGCCTGACTTTAGTTCAGCATCATAAGCATGAGTATTTATGGTAATAAGTGGATTGAAAGGATAGGAAATGCAAGAATCTTCTGGGTCTTTTGCAAGATGTAAGTTTTGCCCTAAATTGAGGGCTTTTCTGATGATGTTTAACTTGAACATAGCAGCAGAAGCCTTACTTGCAGTTTCAAGTTCTTCAACCATTCTTAATGCCCAGTTTAAATTCATGCCAATAGTCCCCACTGCATCCTCAAAGGTAGTTATCTCGCTAAAATGTTTGAATTTTAAGTCTTTTTCAGGAAATGCCCTAAGTGCAAGTTTAATCATAGTTTCATTATCACTATTATATAGTTCTCTTGCCTCATCAAGACTTAAATCAATTTTCTTATGAGTTTCCATATTTGTCTTCTATTATTTCAAAATCATCTGAATCACCATACTTCGCCTCGGTAATTAGCATACCAAAGTATTTTCCAAAATGCTTGGCTATTTTTTCATTAGCACAACCAAGATACCCGATAATACTAGTGGAATAACTAACGCCAACGCCATGAAAAAAGTCACATAAACCATCAGAAGTACTATAATAAGTGTTGCCACAAAGGACATAAAATTCTATTTCTTCGCAATTGACACTACCTATTATTTCAAGTTCACCTGAATTAAGCTCCTCTTTGTAATAAACAGAATTTTTGGTTATGAGTTCATTGTTAGGGCAATATATGTAAGAGTTTATTGGGTTTTTTGTAAGACGTAAGTCATATCCTAAATTCAGTGCTTTTCTGATTATATTCAACTTGAACATAGCGGCAGAAGACTTGCTTTTCTTTTTAATGAGACAAACAATTGAATTTGTTTCATCAATATCCATACCAAGTACATTTACTGCATCTTCAAATGACTTTATTTTAGTAAAATAATTTTCACTTAATTCATTTTCAGGAAAACATTTAAGCGCAAGTTCCTTTAATGTTTTGTTATGACTATTATACAATTCTCTCGCTTCATCAAGTGTTACCTCGGTAATAGTTGCCTTCTTCATAATATTTTATTTTAATGTGTTTCTATATTTTTTAGGAATTACTTCAAATTTTTGTGGTGTTGTTTTTAATTCATCTTCGTCAAAGAAATATCCAAGCCAAATATAAAGCAGTAGCAGTATACTTAAAACAATAGGCAAAAAGAAGAAATAATTTTTGCAAGCAAAATAAACTGATATTGCTATCACAATAATGATTATTATAGTTACAACTATATCAAAAATCTCAATCTTTTTCATTGCGTACATCCATATTTGTCTTCAATTATGTTGAAGTCTATCATGTCACCGTATTTTGACTCAGTTATTAACATGCCGAAGTATTTACCAAAGTGTTTCGCAATATCTTCATTAACACATCCAAGATACCCGACACTTGCACTAGCCTTACCCACACAAACGTCAGAGTAGAAGTTACCAAAGCCAGCTTGACCACCATCAAAAGCGTTGCCACAAAGAACATTATATTCTTCTCCTTTACTCTTAATCTTGCCTATTACCTCCATTTTACCTGAGTTAATCTCACTCTTATAGTAAGTAGGACTCTTAGTTACAAATGGATTGTAAGGATAATAGATGTAAGAGTCTTCTGGGTCTTTTGTGAGATTCAAATCCTAACCTAAATTGAGGGCCTTTCTGATGATATTCAACTTGAACATAGCAGCAGAAGCCTTACTAATTGTAGCTATATTCTTTGTGATATAGAACATATCATCATAATTAAGACCAAGAACTTCACAAGCCTTCTTGAATGTTGTAATATCCTTAAAGTTGTATGTCAACTCGTCTTTACTAAATGCTTTAAGCGAAATCTCTTTGAGTGTTGCATTTCCACTATTGAACCATTCCCTTGCTTCATCGAGAGTCACGCCAATCATCTTATGCGTTTCCATATTTACTATCTATTATTTTAAAGTCATTTAAATCACCATATCTGGCTTCTGTTATGAGCATTCCAAAGTACTTTCCAAAGTATTCTGCAATACCTTTTGTTGCACAGCCAAGGAACCCGATATCAGAAATAGTTTTACATACAAAAGTGAAACGGTCAAAACAAGCTAATCCTTCACCACCACAATCAAAAGCACTGCCATCAAGAACCTTATATTCTTTTCTTTCAGTCTTAATTTTACCTATTACCTCCATTTCACCTGAGTTAAGTTCATTTTTATAATAGGTACAGTCTTTAGTAATGAGTGGGATATAAGGATAGAAAATTACAGAATTTTCTGGGTCTTTCACGAGATGTAAGTCATGCCAATAGTTCAATGCCTTGCGCACAATGTTTAATTTGTACATTGCTGCTGTTGCTTTACTTGTATCTTTAAGAATATTGACTATAGAATTTGCGTCATCAACATCCATCCCAAGAAATTTAACGCCATCTTCAAATGTTTTTATAGTACTAAAAGATTGGGCTTTTAATTCCTTTTCAGTAAATGCTTTAAGTGCAAGTTCCTTCATAGTTTCATTATTACTATTAAACCATGCTTTTGCATCTTCAAATGTAATGTCAATTGTTTTATGTATTTCCATATTTGTCTTCAATTGTTTCAAAATCTTGTAAAGATTATACTAAAATTTGATATTCTCATGTTACCACTAATAATTTATAACGTTCTCTAAACCATTTTTCAAAATCATCTGTTTGATTCATTTTGTTAAACATATTAACTATAAAATTAATACGTTCTATAAATTCATTAACAGGTTTAATATGAGTTACCTTATAAACGCATTGACTGTAATCTTTAGTTACTTGATATTCTATTTCGTATAGAGTATCTTTATTTATATGCATAATTTCAGGAAATGTCCATTTTATTTGATATCCTGTACTACAAGTATAATCTTGCATTTGCTCACCGTATCTTAATTCTCGCATAATTATTTATTCTTCAATTATTTTAATTTCGGTACATACATCCAATGTGTTATGGATTCCGTAGATGGATTGTGAAAACCGTGTTCATTTCCTCTATCAGTTCTTATTGAAAACCAGAAGTTTTCTGGGTCGTATTTATTGCAAACAAGAACTTCTACTCCAAACTCTGGAAGTTTGTCATTACAGTCTATCCATTTAGGGGAATTTTCCTCTGCAAATTCAATACCAGTTTCTATACAATCAAGTTCGTTGCATTGCATTCTTCTTTTCTTAAACGCACAGTCCATGTTCTGATAGCACCTCTCGCAGTATTGGCTGAAAAATTCTTCCTTCGTGACATTTTCTTTAATCGCCTTCTTTGTTTGTCCTCTATGTTCTTCTATGGATTCCAACTGCTGAATTACATTGTCAATTGTCTTTCCATAATATGTTTTTTGTAGTTTTCTCAATAGCACAAGTGCATCATCAATTTCAAAATCTTCCATGATTATTCTTTTTTAATTGAATCTTTCTTTAACTCTTTTTCTATTCTTGTCATTACTGAATCGCTTATCAAATATCTTGCATTCAGTTGCTTGGAGGTTTCAAGCATGACAACCTTCAATATTTCCTCCTTATCAGACAACTTTTCATTGAATTCAAAGAAACATGGGCATTTTGAATTAATAATCGAGAATATTGCCCGTATTTTTGACTTAACCGAACCGATAAAAGCAAATTTAACAACAATGCTATTGCTCTTCCTATTATTGAAAAATGATTTCATATCTTATATTTTTCTGCAAATATACAAAAAAAATCTAACCGAAACAATAAACTGTGGTTAGGTTTTCAACCAATTAACAAAAATTAAGTTTTGAAACAAAAAAAGACCGTTAGGAAATTATCTTCTAACGGTCTTATCTTGCTTTTGTTCTAAATGTACTTCAGGAAAAAAGTATTTTATATATAAATATCAGAATTATCTGTTTTTCTGAAATTTTCCTTCTATGGCGTTATTTCTGTTGATACCTATTGGTTGCCTATCTCTTCCGCCAAACTCTCTCACGGGGCCTCTAAAATGCCTTATATATGGTCTTGGTGGGCGATGATGCCTATATCGTGGCCTATTATAATAATATCTGTCGTATACGACCACTGGTCTTTGTGGGTATACATAGTAGTATCGTGTGGTTGGTACTTGTTGCATTAGGAAATCGCCACAACATGATGTTAGAACAACTAACGAAAAAATAGCAAAGAATATTTTGTTTCGCATAATCAGATGTGTTTTATTAATAAATAGAAAACTAACAAACCAAAGAAAAATGGAAATTCCCTAAAAATCAATAGGAAAATCTATATTTATTTTGTTTGGTGGCTTTTTGAATTTGTATTTTCAAGTATATTGTTGAACCAACCTATTGCAATATAGAGTTTCATTGTTCGGGTTCTTTTAGAATGTTGGTCAACTACCACTACCTAAAGGAAGGGGTTTTCACTCTGCATTTTTTTTTAGCTATTTTGTTTCCTTTGTATTATTTAATAATGTTTTAACTCATCGCAGTAGCGACCATTCACTTCCATTGTATTTTTTGATAAAAAGGAAAGGACAAAAGCAAAAAATGCCTTGCCCTTTCCGAAAAAAAAGTTTGACTTTCAGATTATGGTTAAATGTAAATTCTTTTTGTTATTTCAAAAATTATACATAGAAAGTCAAACAATACAATGCCATTCTTGTCAAGCCAATGTTTACTAGAATGGAAGGTCATCATCCTGGTCCTGTGTAACTTCCACCTTTGGCTCTACGGTCTTTTTCTTGAGGCCCCCTGTTGTTACAGTTGCAGCAACATCCTGTGTAGTTGTTGCATTCTGTCTTGTCACACCTTCTTCTGTTTCCTGACTCCTCTTTCCAAAGTTTGCAAATTCAATGTAATCAGCAACGACTTTTCTGTCAATCCCATGTGTGCCGTTTTTTGATGTGTACAACGAGCATCTTTCAGTACCGCCGACACTTACGATTGTGCCTTTTGTGAGGTATTTTGCCATGTTCTTGTACTTCTCATAATCAGCTGTCACGGTAAGCCATGTTGCAACATCTTCCTTGTTGATTCTTTCATTAACTACCGCTCTGAATGTAATGAACGGTGTGCGCTCTGGTAATGTGACAATTTCTGCATCGGCACCAAGACGTCCGATAAAATTTACTTTAATGTTCATGTGTTCTTTTATTTAAAAATGATTCATCCAAATGTTTTGTTTAATTTTCAATGCAAAAATACCAATAATATTTATAATGACAAATATACTCTTTAATATATTAACAAATTTTAATTGTTTTTGCAAAAATACAATATTTTTTCCATAATATAATACTAAATTTTATTAAAAAATATTTGTTTAATAATTTTTTTTTTAATTGTCTGATTCTCTTGCTATGGAGGACGTATGCAAGCATGATGTTTACTCTGGCAAACGGGTTAAACGTGGGTTGTTCCAAATTTCTTGTAGGAAGTTGATTAATGCTGATGTCAACGGTTCGTTGAACATATTAAGAAAAGTATTTGGTGATTCTGACAGTGATGTTTGTCGGATAATCAATAGTGGTCGACTGTTCCGACCAGTAAAATGTAATATTTTATAAATAATTTTTAATATTTTTAATGAAAATTAGAACATAGTATGCTAAAAAAAGGAAAATGAGCACAACCTGTTTTTGAAGTGCTCATTCTTTAACTCTTATTATATTAGTCAAACAATGTCTCCGTTTGTGTCAATACGGCACCATGTTCCATCGTCTCTTCGTACTTGTGCAAAGCCATCAATGAAACCATAAACATAACCATACCATTCACTACATAATAGTTTTCCGTCTGGTTTTATAAAATTACATTTCAAATCACCTCTTTGTACTTGTGCAAAGCCATTTTTGAAGTCACTAACATAGTCATACCATTCACTACATAATAGTTTTCCGTCTGGTTTTATAAAATTACGCTTTCCGTCATCTCTAATGACAATTGCAAATCCATTTATGAAGTAACTAACATAGTCATACCATTCACTACATAATAGTTTTCCGTCTGGTTTTATAAAGTTACATTTCAAATCACCTCTTCTAACAACCGCAAAACCAT
>ENA-OPNW01000069-OPNW01000069.1-human-gut-metagenome-genome-assembly--contig:-NODE-69-length-78011-cov-6.295308_pt1 | contig 78011 bp, 100 predicted proteins | sample MGYA00241540_ERZ501777 | MGnify/ENA primary metagenome ERZ501777 (study PRJEB25962, sample SAMEA2042615) | human gut metagenome | biome: human gut; feature: human-associated habitat; material: faeces...
CCCCCTTTTCCCGTGCAGCGCCTACGGCGCTGCTTTCCTCCTCCGCGCAATGTGCGGAAAAATATAAAAAAGAGCACCCTTACGGGTGCTCTTTTTCAAATTGCTGAGAATTAGCCGAACAGGGACATCAGGACGCCTGCGGCGATAGCGGAACCGATAACACCTGCAACGTTTGGTCCCATAGCGTTCATCAGAAGGAAGTTTGTAGGATCATACTGTGATCCAACCTTCTGTGAAACTCTGGCTGCCATTGGAACGGCTGATACACCAGCTGAACCGATAAGCGGATTAACCTTACCCTTTGTCGCCCAACACATGAGCTTACCGAAGAGAACTCCGGCTGCTGTACCAAATGCGAATGCGACAAGACCAAGGAATACTATCTTAAGTGTACTCATCTTAAGGAATGCCTCTGCACTTGTAGATGCACCTACTGAAGTACCAAGTAAGATAACAACGATATACATAAGAGCGTTTGAAGCTGTCTCTGTGAGCTGCTTTACAACGCCGCACTCCCTGAAGAGGTTACCAAGCATCAGCATACCTACAAGTGGAGCTGTTGTTGGAAGTATAAGAACTACCACAAGTGTAACAATGATAGGGAAGAGAATCTTCTCGATCTTGGTTACAGGTCTGAGCTGTGGCATTCTAACAAGTCTCTCCTTCTTTGTTGTGAGAGCCTTCATGATAGGTGGCTGGATAACTGGAACCAGTGACATATATGAATATGCCGCAACTGCTATAGGTCCGAGAAGTGTTCCACCCATACCGAGCTTACCGGCAAGGTAGATAGATGTAGGACCATCAGCACCACCGATGATTGATATAGCTGCAGCCTCTTTACCATTGAATCCCATAAGGAATGCAAGGAAGTAAGCTGCATAAATACCGAACTGAGCTGCAGCGCCAAGCAGGAAGCTCTTTGGATTTGCAATAAGCGGACCAAAGTCTGTCATGGCACCTACACCCATGAATATAAGCGAAGGTAAGATACTCCACTCATCAAGCAGGTAAAAATAATGTAACAAGCCGCCCTCTGCCATAATATCTGGGAACATGTTTACAAGAAACATACCAAATGAGATAGGGACAAGAAGAAGTGGCTCAAAGCCCTTTCCGATTGCAAGGTACATGAATACAAACGCTATAAGGATCATAACGTAGTTCTTCCAGTCAAGACTTGCAAAACCGGTCTGATTAGCTAAATTTGTCAAAACGTCAACTATTGTGCTGCCCATTTAGTTGTTTCCTCCTATAAGATTTATTCTAATTCAAGCAATTAGTTGAGTGTTGCAAGTGTATCGCCTGACTCAACACTAGCGCCTACTGTAACGTCTATGCTTGCGATTGTACCATCTTCTGGAGCAACAACTTCGTTTTCCATCTTCATAGCCTCAAGGATAAGGATTACCTGACCCTTCTTTACTGAATCGCCAACATTAGCCTTTACTGCAAGGATCTTACCAGGCATAGGTGATGAAACCTTAACGCTTCCTGCGCCGCCTGCTGCTGGTGCTGGAGCTGCAGGAGCTGCTGCTGGTGCAGGTGCTGCCACTGGAGCTGCTGCTACAGGTGCTGCTACTGGAGCTGCGCCACCTGATAATTCTTCAACTGATACATCGTATGATGTGCCATTAACTGTGATTCTATAATTCTTCATAACAATTATCCTCCTATAATTATCTCTTATTCTTTTTTCTTGGTCTTACAACCAACTTATCGTTACTTGGATAGTTTACACGAACTCTTGTCTTTCCGCCCTGTGCCGCCATAACCGCTGCTGATATAACCGCAACAAGCTCTGAGTCGTTCATAACGCTCTCACCGGTCGCTGTGTTGACAATGTCTACTATTCCAGCCGGAGCAGGTGCGTTTCCTGCAGGAGTCTCATCCTCCTTGTCAACATTTAATGTTGCAACGCTTCCAAGAGCCTTCTTTGCCTTCTCAGCCTTTCTCTTCTCTCTTGTCTCCTTGTCCAAAAGAGCCGGAACATACTTGAGAAGTGAAATTATGAATGATATGAAGATAAGTGCTATAAACACGATACCCATACCTATGAGGGTATTTGCTCCCGCATCCTTCATCTTGTCCTTAAGTGTCTGATTAGCAGCAACTTCAAATTCGGAAATCTTGTATGGATAAACACCATTTGATGCAAGCATCTGATCAGCCTCTTCTTCTGAATACTGATTCTGAGCCATCACTGAATACTTCTGGAAATTGTAAGTTACCGAATTGTCTACAAATGTTGCCTTTACTATAGCTTCTTTTTCTGCACATTCTGCATATAATGTAACAACAACCTTGTCATCAACTTCTTGTATTGTTTTATCATCTTCATCTTCGAGATTGACCGGCTTAAACTGCTGGAATTTACCATAGTCAGACTCAATCGTTGAAAAAACCTTTAATGCATCAGCAGTCGTTTCATCTACCTGACCGCCATTTGCCTCTTCATCCACATAGAAATTATATACATCTTCAACCTGCGCAACCTGCATGTAATTCGTAGCCTGTGTTTCTGCTATCTGAACCAATGTGTTTCCGTCATAGTCAAATTCTACTTTCTTGTCTGAAGACGAACATCCGGCAAGTGCAAATGTAACAGCTAACATAGAAACTATCAATAATAACTTTTTCTTTATTATCTTTTCCATTAAGTTGTCACTCCTTTATATTGTTCCATGCTTCTTGAATGGTCTGTCCTCACTCTTAGAAAAAAGCATATCGAGTGCTGCTATAACTCTCTTTCTTGTTGCATCAGGCTCGATGATATCATCCACGTAGCCTCTTCTCGCTGCAGATACGGCACCTGAAAGAGCATCTGTGTACTCAGCCTTCTTCTCCTTGATATAAGCAAGCTTGTCACCGGCTGCTGCGATCTCATCTTCATACATGATCTTTACAGCCATCTCTGGATCCATTGTTCCGATAACTGACTTAGGCCAAGCAAATACAACATCAGCTCCGATAGCCTTTGAACACATAACTGTGTAGGCTGTACCATATGCCTTGTCAAGCATAACAGTTACCTTTGGCACTGTTGCGTTGGCATAAGCGTAAGTAAGCTTTGCAACAGCCTTTGAGATAGTCTTCTCTTCCTTTACAGTTGCTGCAAATCCCTTGATGTTTACAAGTGTGACAACTGGGATATTGAATGAATCACAAAGCTTTACGAAATCCTCTGCCTTATATGCACCGGCTGTTGTCATGACATCCTTCTGGTTTCCGACAACACCGACTGTCTCACCGTTAAGTCTGATAAATGCAGTAACAACGTCATCTGCAAAATCCTTCTTGAGCTCGAATACAAACTCATCATCAGTGATATCTGCTATAACAGCCTTCACATCCCCTGCCTTTGTAGCAAGATCTGGAATGATTCTGTTCACATCATCCTCACATACTGCGCAGTCGCCATCATCCTCATTGTTTGATGGAAGAAGACCTACCATAGTTCTCACTGCACCGAGAAGCTCTGCCTCTGTGTCGTATACTGCGTCAACATTTGCTGTGTTCTCTGCAACATAATCTGCTGCTGCAGTGTCAAGCTTCTCTGCACGGTTCTCATCCAGAGCATTTGGACTGTTAACAAAGAGCTTAGCTCCTTCCTTAGTCATGAATGTTACGTCTGTGAGATTAGGTATAAGTGCTGCACCACCACCGCATGTACCAAATATAGCTGTGATCTGTGGTATTACACCTGATGCAAGAGTCTGCTTCATGAATACCTCTCCAAATGCATTAAGAGCATCTGTAGCCTCCTGAAGTCTGAGTCCGGCACAATCGATCAGCCCGATAACAGGTGCACCCATCTTCATTGCCATGTCGTAAAGGTTTGCGATCTTCTTGGCATGCATCTCGCCTATAGAACCGCCGAGCACCTTTGCATCCTGGCTGTAAACATAAACTAAATTGCCATCGATCACTCCATAACCGGTTATTACGCCGTCTTTTGGAGTATCCTTGTCCTGAATGTTGAAATCTGTATTTCTAGCAGTTACATATGCGCCGATTTCAACAAAACTTGAGTCATCAAGTAACATTGAAATTCTGTCACTTGCTGACAAGCTTGGTGTGTTGCTCATTTTTAGCCCTCCGTTTAATTTATTTTAGGACTATATATAGTCCAATTTTCGCCGAGTATAATTGTAAAGCCTTTGTCGTCATATTTCAAGTAAAATCGAAAAAACCACCAAAGGTTTATCGGCGTTGTAAGCGATTTTTTTTCAAAATAAAACAGGGAATCTGTGTAAAATATACCCTCAAACAAAAGTATACCCCAAATTCCCCGTTGAATTATAAAATCTGTTTTATTTTTTACTGTTTTAGTCCTTGAGAACTTCTCTGTTGTGATACAGATAATCTCCAAGAGATATAAGTGTCAGTGCAAGTGCAAGGTAGATGAGCACCTGATCAAAGATGTAGAACACCTTGAGATCAGCTATCAGAAATCCTACCATGATCATCTGAACCGTTGTCTTGATCTTTCCCCACCATCCGGCAGCAATAACAATTCCCTTTTCTGCCGCAATAAGTCTGAATCCGCTTATTATGAAATCACGCGCTATGATCACTATAACGATCCATGCTGGGATCCTGTTCAGATCCGACAGTGCTATGAGTGCCGAACATACCAGCAGCTTATCTGCCAGAGGATCCATGAATTTTCCAAAATTGGTGACCAGATTGTATTTTCTTGCAATCTTTCCGTCAAGCATATCTGTAAGTGATGCGGCTATGAATATTCCAAGTGCCACCCACTTCGACCATCCCGGTGACATATATAAAAACACGAGAAAGAATGGAATCATTATAGCTCTTAGTATTGTCAATTTGTTTGGTAAATTCATTCTACTATCACTCCTGTCAAGTCATATTCATTTGCCTCGGTTATCTTCACATCCACAAATGAACCGGATATCAATTCATATGGTGCGCTGACGAACACTATTCCGTCAACCCCCGGAGCATCTCTGTAGGTTCTTCCCACATATACATCATCGTCGACCAGATATCCCTCAATGAGAACCTTCTGGGTGCTTCCGATCATCTGCTGGTTCTTCTCATAGGAAATCTCCTGCTGAAGCTCCATAATCTCATCGCGCCACTTTACAGCCAGCTCTCCATCCACCTGATCCTCGTACTCCGCAGCCGGAGTGCCCTCCTCAGGCGAATAAGTGAATACTCCAAGCCTGTCAAACTCGCACTCGTCAACAAAGTCGACCAGACCATCGTGCAGTTCCTGTGTCTCACCTGGGAAACCAGATATGAGCGTGGTTCTGATGGCTATATCCGGCATGGCTGTCCTCAGTCTGCCGACAAGCTCCACAATGTCCTCTCTGCTGGTCCGTCTGCCCATTCTCTTAAGTATCGCATTCTCAGAATGCTGGATAGGTATATCGACATAATGGCAGATCTTCGGATTCGTGGCCATAACCTCTATTAGTTCATCTGTTATCTCCTCCGGATAACAGTACAGAAGTCTTATCCACTCTATGCCTTCTATCTCACTGAGTTTTGTGAGAAGCTCTGGAAGCTTCTTCTCACCATACAGATCAACTCCGTACAGCGTAGTCTCCTGTGCCACAAGGACAAGCTCCTTTATACCATCAGACGCAAGCTTTTCAGCGGATGCGATCAGGCTGTCCATCGGCATGCTTCTGTATCTGCCTCGTATGTGAGGTATTATACAATAAGTGCACAGTTTATTACAACCTTCTGCGATCTTAAAATACGCCATCGACGCATTTGTCGTTACTATTCTCTCGGCAATCGGCCTTGGAGTATAATTTATATCATCTACGATCGACTCCTCGTCGGTTCCTATTGCCTCAACTATCTTATCGTAATTGGTCGCACCAATAATGACATCGATCTCCGGAAGCTCCTTCATTATCTCGTCCTTGTATCTCTGGGACAGACATCCCGCAACGATAAGCTTTTTTAGTTTTCCGGTTTTCTTCAGTTCTCCCATCTCGATGATGGTGTTGATGCTTTCCTCTTTCGCATCGCTGATGAACGCACAGGTATTTACAACTACTACATCTGCCTCTGTCTCATCATTTGTAAGCTGGTGGCCGGCTTTGTTCAGCAAACCGAGCATGACCTCGCTGTCCACCAGATTTTTATCACAGCCTAGTGATATGAGTAATACTTTCATCTGTTCTCCAATAATTTTGCACTTGTTCTTAGTTTATATTTATTGATTCCACGCAGTTTGACATGAGCATGGCTATGGTCATAGGACCGACTCCGCCAGGTACAGGAGTTATCGCTCCGGCAACCTCCTTGGCTGATTCAAAATCCACATCACCGCAGAGCTTATTATTCTCATCCCTGTGGATTCCCACATCTATAACTGTTGCGCCTTCCTTGATGTAAGATGCATCGATCATTTCTGGCTTTCCTATTGCCACCACAAGTATATCAGCACGTCTGCACACTTCCTTGAGATTCTTTGTTCTGGAATGGCACACGGTTACGGTTCCGTTCTCACGGAGCAGCAGCATGCTCATAGGCTTGCCTACTATATTGCTTCTGCCGAGTACCACGCACTCCTTACCCTCTATCTCTATTCCTGATCTCTTGATGAGCTGGATAACTCCGGCTGGTGTACATGACACAAAGCCCGGCTGTCCTATGCTGAGTGCACCAACACTCATCGGATGGAAGCCGTCCACATCCTTCTTTGGAGATATGGTCTTTATGACCTTATCCTCATCTATATGCTTTGGAAGCGGGAGCTGTACAAGTATTCCGTTCACCTTGTCGTCAGAGTTGAGCTTCTCTATAAGTGCAAGAAGCTCCTCCTCAGTTGTCTCCTCTGGGAGCTCATATGACAGTGAACCTATTCCTATATACTCACATGCCTTCTTCTTATTTCCAACATATACTGACGATGCAGGATCATTTCCGACCTGAATGACAGCAAGGCATATCTCTACGCCTTCTGCCTTGAGTCCCGCAACCTTCTCCTTGAGCTCATCCTTTATCTGTTTTGATATAACCTTACCATCTATAAGCTTATACATTTATTTGTCCTCCTAGAATAATCCGACGATCTTGCCGTCATCATCAACATAAATCCTTTCTGCCGCAGGGGATTTTGGAAGTCCAGGCATGGTCATGATCGTTCCGGTAATCGCTACCACAAATCCTGCTCCTGCACTGACATAAACCTCACGGATATTTATATCGAATCCTGTAGGTCTTCCAAGCTTCTTTGGATCATCTGACAGAGAATACTGGTTCTTTGCCATACATACAGGGAAGTTACCAAATCCCATCTCCTCGATCTTGGCGATGGCCTTGCTGGCCTCTGCGCTGTATGTAACACCATCCGCGCCATATATCTCTGTAGCGATACAATTTATCTTATCCTTTATTGAAAGGCTGTCATCGTAGAGCACCTTGAAGTTGCTCTTCTTGTTCTCCAGCGTGTTGAGCACTGCATTTGCAAGGTCTATACCACCCTTGCCTCCCTGCTCCCATACATTTGCAAGAGCAAAATCGCAATCTCTGTCCTCGCAGAACTTCTTGACAAAGTCAAGCTCTGCCTGACTGTCTGTGACAAATCTATTCAGAGTTACAACAACAGGAACGCCATACTTCTGAAGATTCTCAATATGCTTCTCAAGGTTTACTATACCAGCCTTAAGCGCGTCGAGATTCTCCTCTCCGAGATCTGCCTTTGCAACTCCGCCATTGTACTTGAGTGCTCTTACTGTAGCAACCAGAACCACCGCATCCGGCTTAAGGTTGTTCATACGGCACTTGATATCGAAGAACTTCTCAGCTCCGAGATCTGCGCCAAATCCTGCCTCTGTTATTACATAATCTGCAAGCTTTAATGCTGTCTTTGTAGCCATTACACTGTTACATCCATGTGCTATATTTGCAAATGGTCCGCCGTGTACGATTGCCGGTGTATGCTCAAGTGTCTGGATAAGGTTTGGCTTGATGGCATCCTTTAAGAGCGCTGCCATAGCTCCTACAGCCTTGAGATCAGCCGCTGTCACAGGCTCATTGTCCATGTTGTATGCAACGATTATTCTGCCAAGTCTCTCCTGAAGATCCTTCATGTCACTTGCAAGACAGAGAATAGCCATGATCTCCGATGCAACTGTGATGACAAATCCGTCCTCTCTAGGCACTCCGTCGACACGCTTTCCAAGTCCGACAACTGTGTGTCTGAGAACTCTGTCGTTCATATCCATACATCTCTTGAACACTATTCTGTTCACATCTATTCTCAGTGCATTTCCCTGATGGATATGGTTATCCATCATGGCTGCAAGGAGATTGTTTGCAGATGTTATAGCATGAAAATCTCCTGTAAAGTGGAGGTTGAGATCCTCCATAGGTACTACCTGTGCATATCCGCCGCCGGCTGCACCACCCTTGATTCCAAAACATGGTCCAAGTGATGGCTCACGAAGTGCGATAACCGCCTTCTTTCCAAGCTGTCCCATAGCCTCACCAAGTCCTACAGTGATTGTCGTCTTTCCCTCTCCTGCAGGTGTTGGATTGATGGCTGTAACGAGGATAAGCTTTCCGTTCTCGTTGCCCTCAACCTTCTTTATAAGCTCATCTGAGAGCTTTGCCTTATACTTTCCATAGAGATCGAGGTCATCCTCTGATATTCCGAGCTTTGCAGCAACCTCCCTTATGTGCTTCATCTCAGCCTTCTGTGCAATTTCAATGTCTGTCATCATAGCTCTTATCCTCCGCTTTTTATAAATTAGTGTCTATATATTCATCAAACTGTTCCTGAGTCATCAGGATCTTTCTGGCCTTTGTGCCCTCCTCCGGGCCAACTACTCCCGCGGCCATCAACTGATCCATGATCCTTGCGGCTCTGTTAAAGCCTATCTTGAACGTTCTCTGAAGCATACCTATAGAAGCTTTTTCTTTCTCTATAATGAATCTTCCCGCTTCCACGAAATATTCATCCTTATCACTGGCTGAAACCCCACCTATCGCTGTGGCGCCTGATCCACCATTTCCGGATATTGATTTGGATATCTCCTCATCATATGTTCCCACGCCATTGTTCTTCTTGAGGAAATCAACAACCGCTGTAACCTCATCATCCGACACAAATGCGCCCTGTACTCTGACCGGCTTAGGATAGCCTGTCGGATAGAACAGCATATCTCCCTTTCCAAGAAGTTTCTCTGCTCCTACCATATCAAGTATGGTTCTGGAATCAACTCCCGACGAAACTGCAAATGCTATTCTCGATGGAACATTTGCCTTTATGAGACCTGTTATGACATCAACCGACGGTCTCTGTGTTGCTATGACAAGATGTATACCCGCTGCTCTGGCAAGCTGTGAAAGTCTCACTATAGCATCCTCGACTTCGCCGTGTGCAACCATCATAAGATCTGCAAGCTCATCCACTATGACCACTATCTGTGGCATCTTGGTCAGCTTTTCTCCATCAGCTCCCGCTATAACGGCATTTTCAACCTTGTCATTATATCCCTGTATATTACGTACACTGTGCTCAGCAAAAAGCTGGTATCTTCTTGTCATCTCCATGACAGCCCAGTTGAGTGCCCCTGCCGCCTTCTTTGGATCTGTTACGACCGGTATCAGAAGGTGTGGTATGCCATTGTAGCATGCAAGCTCAACCATCTTAGGATCTATCATTATGAGCTTTACCTCCTCCGGTGTGGCTTTGTACAGTATACTCATTATAAGTGTATTGATACACACTGATTTACCCGAACCTGTGGCTCCGGCGATCAGAAGATGCGGCATCTTGGCAATATCCGTTGCGATGACCTGTCCACTTATATCCTTACCAACCGCAAATGCCACTTTGGACTTGAGGTTCTTGAAATTATCTGATTCTATAAGCTCCCGGAACGCCACAATTGAGTTCTCCTTGTTAGGGACCTCTATTCCTATGGCTGCCTTGCCAGGTATCGGTGCCTCTATACGTATATCCGCAGCCGCAAGGTTGAGCTTTATGTCGTCCGCAAGGTTCAGTATCTTGCTGACCTTGACACCCTGCTCCGGCTGCATCTCAAATCTCGTTACAGCAGGACCGCAGCTATAGTTTGTTATGGTTACATTGACGCCAAATGTCTCGAGGGTATTCTTAAGCTTGATGGCTGTCTCCCTGACATGGGCATCCCTGTTGGAATTGTTCGTCTTTTTAGGCTGGGACAGCAGATCTGCCGTTGGGAATTTATATTTTCTTCCCTCCTGATACTGCTTTGAGCTCTCAGTCTGTACCGCCGGCTTCTTTTTGCTTTGAGCCGCGGTATCCGTCTTCTCCTCCTCCGCAAATGCAGAGTCGTAGAGCGGATTGTAATCTGACACACTCTCTGGATGCATATTGCCATTTACCGCTCCCGCAAGGACATCCTCCGCATCATCAGTAAATGAAAGTATCTCTGCATCCTCCATATCAGTGTCCACAGCAGCCAGCTTTGGTTCTTCAGGAGTTACGACCATCGGCTTTCTTCTCTTCACAGGTGCATGCTTCCGCACCGGTTTATGCACAGGATCCTCTCTGTCTATCTGAACTGGATTGACGATCTCCTCTCTGTCGGTCATGACGATCTTCTCTATATCATTGTTAAATTCATCATAGGACATATCCACAGCGCCATCTCCAGGTGTGAGCTCGTGGACATCCTCCATGGCAAAGAAATCCCTGGCAGGCTCCCTCTCTACATTCTTCTGTGGCTTAGTCTTCCTTGGCTTGACCTGCGTTGCAGCAGTCCTGTCGGAAGCTCTGTCATCCTTGGACTTATCGCTGCTGTACACATTGAGATTTGCCATCGATGGTCTCACTCTGCGAACCGGAGTATCATTTACATCATGTGAGTAATAACCATCGTCATATCTGTCACTTTGATACTCCTCATCTTCATACTGTTCGTCATCATCGCTTTCTCTGCGCTCACGGATAGATGCTATGAAAAGTTTGATCTCGTCTATAACTGATATCTCCGTTATGAGAATGAACATGATAACCGCAGCTATAAATATTACTATGCACGCACCCGGAACTCCAAGCAGTGTCCTTATCGCAAAGAATATTCCTCCGCATATAACTCCTCCGCCCGATCTGTCCTTATACCCATCCATGTACAGAACCTTGACCGACTCAAAGGTCGATGAATATATAGCCTGAAATACCATGGACAACAGGATGAGCACAACGCCAAAATATACAACCTTTTTGACGATCTTCCCCCTGAAATCATTTGATATAAGATAGGCAGCCGACACAAACAGATATACCGGGAATATGTACTCGCTGAAACCGATTATTCCAAAGAAAAATCCCGATACTGTATCTCCCACTATTCCGCAGATCCTGAAGTTTGCAAGTAGCAGAAATACCGAAAATGCAAAGAGAACTATGAGTATGATCTCACTTCTCATCTGCTTCTGCCTTGCCAGTTCCTCTTCCCGGGCTTTGCGTTCTATGGCAGCCTTTGATCTGGCAGATGTTTTTTTCGATGCAGTATTCTTCTTCGCAGATGTCCTGTTATTTGATCCGCCTTTTGAAGAGTTCTTTGCCACAGTCTTTTTAGACGCAGCGTTTTTGGACGTGCCATTCTTTGATGTATTGTTCTTGTATGACTTTTTATTACCAGCAGCCATTTTCTACCTCTATTCTAAATCTTAAGCAACAAAATACCATATTACAGACACGATTCCCGCGATCATACAATATATGGAAAAGCCCTTAAAATTCTTTTTCTTGACCGTATAAAGCATAAATTTTATACATAAATATCCAACAACACCTGCAACTACCATTCCAACTATGTAATTTACAACATCAGTTCCTGAAATAGATGACTTAAACAGATCAGGTATCTCCAGTATGACTGCTCCCAGAACAGCCGGTATCGACATTATAAATGAATACTTTACCGTGAATTTTCTTGTGTAGCCGCATGCCAGACCTGCAGTTATCGTACTTCCGGATCTTGATATTCCCGGAAGCGTAGCAACAGCCTGTACCAGACCTACAAATATGGCGTTTCTGTATGTAGCCTTTGCCGCACTCTTCTTACCAGCCGGCAGTCTGTCCGCAAAATACAGGATAACAGATGTTATACACAGACAGATACCCGGTATCAAAAGTGTATCTCCCGCATGTCCTATAGCTTTGTCAAATGGGACTGCGATCACCGTCGTCGTAAGAGTTGACACGAGTATGAGCATAACAAACTTTCTGTATGCCGTACACACGATCTTCCTATACGGATATATCTGTTCCTCCTTCGAGGTCTTGTTCTTTATGAAATTTACCAGATTGACACAGCAGTCTCCAACTATCTTGAGTCCCTCTATAACAAGCTTCTTTATATCTGCCCAGTAGACTATAAATATGGCAACCAGCGTGCCAAAATGGAGCAGTATGTCAAATAATATACCCGTATCGGTCTCCACTCCAAAAATATTCTTGAAAATAGCCAGATGTCCCGAACTGCTGACTGGAAGAAATTCTGTAGCTCCCTGTATTATTCCCATCAAAATTGCCTGTAATAAGCTCATGACCAACCTCCCTTGATCGATGTTTATACAATATCCTATGGAATTTTACTATCATTTCCTTAATTAATCAAGTCATACAGCGTTTTTAAAGCCGCCGACATACCACCGATCCTGTCTATAACCCTTTTTTCGACAGCCTGTTTTCCTATCAGGACCGAGCCCACATCCTTGGTCAGCTCTGTCGTGTTAAACATAAGTTTCTCCAGTTCTTTCCTGTCTATAGATGAGTGATCCACTGTGAACTGTATGATTCTCTCCTGCATCTTCTCTATATATTCAAAGTTCTGCTTAACTCCAAGCACCGCCGTATTTGTCCTTATTGGATGAACTATCATCGTTGCGGTCGGCACTATAAAAGACACATTTCCCGACACCGCCAGAGGAACTCCTATGGAATGTCCGCCGCCAAGCACGATATTGACGACCGGCTTTGATAGGCTGGACAACATCTCAGATATGGCAAGTCCGGACTCAACATCGCCTCCGACCGTATTTATCAGAGTCAGGACTCCCTTTACATCTCCGCAGTTTTCTGCCTGGGCTATCACCGGAAGCAGCTTCTCGTAGCTTGTACTCTTCATACCGGCAGGAAGCTTGTCATGCCCCTCAATCTCTCCATATATTCCACATAACAGGATATAACCTCCACCTGGAACATCCATAACATGTATGTTGTCAGTGAGTTTTAACCTCTCAGCGATCGATACCGATTCCACTTCGCCTGCACCACCTTCCAACCCCAATCCACTCATTCCGCATCAGGGCAAAAATTAAGAAGGGCTGAGCCCTTCTTAACTTAATATGGTATAAATAATGTATTTATATTCATTACATTACAAGCACGATATCGTTTGTATCAGCAAGCTTGTCAGCAGGGATATAATTTGCCTCAAGTTTCTCACCATTTAATGTGAGGCTCTGGAAACCGCTCTCATGTCCATCAGGATTCTGAACCTTGATTGAGAGCTTCTTACCCCTGAACATCTTCTCGATCTCAAACTCCTTCCAGTCTGATGGGACTGAAGGCGCGATCTTGATTCCGCCAAAGTCTGGTCTCATACCCATGATACCCTCAACGCAGCCAACCATACATGTGGATGCTGTACCTGTAAGCCAGTGTACATGAGCGCGACCCTCAAATGGACTTCCAACAGACTCTGTGAACTGTCCATGGCAGTATGGCTCAAGCTTTCTGATCTCTGCCTTATCATTCATGGATGCAGGAGAGCTCTCGTTGAAATACTCAAACGCTCTGTTTCCATGTCCCATGAGCGCCTCGGCAAGTATTATCCAGCCCTGTGGCTGTGAGAATATACCCGCATTCTCCTTTGTTCCTGCATTGAACAGAAGCATGAGTGCTCCGTCAAATGCATGCTCTCTGTATGGTGGGAACATAAGTCTCACACCGTACTCTGTGTTAAGCTCCCTGTGAACAGACTCAAGGGCGATCTCAGACTGCTTTCTTGTGGCAAGTCCGCTTATAACTGCCCATGACTGAGGATTCAGCCACATGCTTGCCTCAGGATCATTCTTTGAACCGATGACCTGTCCGCCTTCCTTGTATCCACGGATGAATCTGTCATCCTCCCAGCACTTCTCCTGAATGGTCTCACCCATCTTGTACTGAATGCTGTTGATGTAATCTATGTACTCTGCATCATCCTTCATCTCAGCAAAATACTTGATAACTGTCATCGCATAGTAGAGCTGCATTGCAACAAATGTTGACTCGCCTCTCTTTCCAAGTCTCAGACAGTCATTCCAGTCTGCCCAGAGTCCTGCCGGCATACCATTATCTCCAAGTCTGTTCATGGAGAAATCTATCGCTCTCTTAAGATGCTCATAAACTGTACCCTCATCCTTGTTGGCAAATGGAATAACCTCGTCTATGAAGTCAAGGTTGCCTGACTCAGCAATATACTTATATACAGTTGGGAACAGCCAAAGTGCGTCGTCTGCACGGTATGCAGGATGTCCTGTCTCCTGTACATATGATGGATCATCCGGTGTATCCTCATGACCTGCGTTATGTGTGAACTTTACAAGTGGAAGTCCACCGCCGTTGTCAACCTGTGCTGACAGCATGAATCTGATCTTCTCAAGAGCCATCTCAGGTGCAAGGTGGATAACGCCCTGGATATCCTGAACTGTATCTCTGTATCCATATCCGTTTCTCAGACCACAGTATGAGAATGATGCAGCTCTTGACCATATGAATGTCATGAAACACTGGTATGCATTCCATGTATTTACCATGTTGTTGAATGAATCACTAGGTGTGTGCACCTGGAAGTTGTTGAGCTTTGAATGCCAATACTCGATCAGCTCGTCAAGCTCCTTCTGACATGCTGCGGCAGGATCTGCGTATCCGGCTATGACAGCATTTGCAGCGTCATTGTCCTTCATTCCGACTATGAATGCAAAATCCTTTGACTCGCCCGGAGCAAGTGTGAACTTTGTCTGGAGTCCACCGCAGGCATTGCTGTTGTAGTTGAGCTTGTTGCCAAGATCTCCATTTATAACTCCGATCGGATTGCCGTAGCCGTGATATCTTCCAAGGAACTCCTCCTTGTCACCACAGTATGATGCAACATCACTTCCGGCAAGTGCAAAGAATCTTTTGTTTGCCTTACTTCCATTGATCTCAGCCTTCTCAACATTCTCATTGATGACCTGAAGGATCTTGTTGTTGTCCATGAAATATGTTCTGGTTATGAACAGTGTATACTGGAGATTTACCTGATCCTGCTCATAATTGCAGTCATTTGTAAACTCACAGTATCCGATAGCTGAAAGGTTACGAGGCTTATCAGAGTTGTTGGTAACTCTCACCTTCCACACTTCATGTGTCTTGTTAAGTGGAACATAATACATCACCTCTGACTTGATATCAGAATACTCTGCATACATCTTTGTATATGCCGTTCCATGGTGACATTCACTCTTATACACATCAAGACTCTTGCCTACCGGCTGCCATGATGCTGACCAGTAATCCTTTGTGTCATCATCGCGAAGATATACATATCTTCCAGGCTGATCAAAGCTGTTAAATATGTATCTCAGTATTCTTCCGTTTGCTCCTGACTTCTCAAAGCTGTAGCCTCCTGCGTTGTTGGAGATTATAGCTCCGTATTCCGGTGAACCAAGGTAGTTTGCCCAAGGTGCCGGGGTGTCTGGTCTGTCAATTACATACTCTTTGTTCTGTTCGTCAAAATAACCGTATCTCATATGTTCCCCCTTAAATCTGAATTTATTTTTTAGTTTGTTTATGTATGCCTTTATTTACTACAATGCCCCGGAACCGGCCATATGACAGACCGGCTTCGAGACATCAGATTTACCCTTATAAAAAATATCCTTATTATAGTTTAGCTCAGAACTGTTATTTACTGTACATCCTTGAGACTCAGGCTTATTCTTCCTGCTCTCTCGTCGATCTTGATGACCTTAACGTCAACCTCATCACCTACATTTACAACATCCTCAACTTTTGCAACTCTCTTGTCTGAAAGCTTTGAGATGTGGATGAGTCCATCCTTGTTAGGTGCAAGCGATACGATAGCTCCACAGTCGATAACTTTTACAACCTTACCATGGTAGTTCTTGCCAACCTCAAGAGGCTCTACGATCATGTTGATCATCTCGATAGCCTTGTCCATACCTGCCTGCTCTACGCCACAGATAGAGATTCTTCCCTCATCATCGATATCGATCTTAACACCTGTCTCCTCGATGATAGTGTTGATAGTCTTACCTCTCTGTCCGATAACCTCACCGATCTTCTCTGGATCGATCTTGATCTGCTTGATCTTTGGCGCGAACTCATTGACCGTTGGTCTTGGAGCTGCGATGGCCGGCTTCATACATGTCTCCATGATGAAGAGTCTTGCCTCACGTGTTCTTGCGATAGCCTCCTCAACGATAGGTCTTGTAAGTCCGTGAATCTTGATATCCATCTGGATAGCTGTGATACCCTCTGTTGTACCTGTTACCTTGAAGTCCATATCTCCGAAGAAGTCCTCAAGTCCCTGGATATCTGTGAGTACGATGTAATCGTCGTCTGTATCACCTGTTACAAGTCCGCATGAGATTCCGGCAACCATAGCCTTGATAGGAACACCGGCAGCCATGAGTGACATACATGATGAACATGTTGATGCCATTGATGTTGAACCATTTGACTCAAATGTCTCTGATACGGTTCTGATCGCATATGGGAACTCTTCCTCACTTGGAAGTACAGGAAGAAGTGCTCTCTCAGCAAGTGCACCGTGTCCAATCTCTCTACGTCCAGGTCCTCTTGAAACCTTTGTCTCTCCTACTGAGTATGAAGGGAAGTTGTAGTGGTGCATATATCTCTTGGATGTAACGTTCTCGTCAAGTCCGTCAACTCTCTGGATCTCAGAAAGTGGAGCAAGTGTACATACGTTACAGATCTGTGTCTGTCCTCTTGTAAACATAGCTGAGCCGTGGACTCTAGGAATGATGTCAACCTCAGCAGCAAGTGGTCTGATCTGGTTGATAGCTCGTCCATCAGGTCTCTTGTGATCCTTGAGGATCATCTTTCTTACTGTCTTCTTCTGATACTGGTATATAGCGTCTGGAAGGACTGCAAGCCACTCCTCGTTGTCTGCAAATGCCTCCTCAAGCTTCTCTGTGATCTGTCTGATGTTCTCCTCACGAACCTGCTTCTCGTCTGAGAATACAGCCTCCTCCATAGCCTCTGGAGGAACGATCTCCTTAATCGCTGCAAAGAGCTCCTCTGGAACTGCACAGCTTACATATGAATGCTTTGGCTTTCCAACCTCAGCTACTATCTCATTGATAAATGCGATGATGTCCTGGTTGATATCATGAGCCATGTAGATAGCTTCGATCATCTTAGCCTCAGGTACAATATTTGCACCGGCCTCGATCATGATAACCTTCTGTGATGTAGATGCAACTGTGAGCTTCAGATCACCCTCATCCCACTGCTTCTGTGTTGGGTTGATGATGAACTCTCCGTCGATGAGACCTACCTGTGTCATGGCACATGGTCCGTCAAATGGAACGTCTGATATACATGTTGCGATAGATGATCCAAGCATTGCAACCAGCTCCGGTCTGCACTCTGGATCTACTGACATAACAAGGTTGTTGAGTGTTACATCATTTCTATAATCCTTAGGGAAAAGAGGTCTCATAGGTCTGTCGATTACTCGTGATGTGAGGACAGCGTTCTCTGATGCCTTACCCTCTCTCTTATTGAATCCTCCAGGTATCTTTCCTACTGAATATAACTTCTCCTCATACTCTACTGAAAGTGGGAAGAAATCGATTCCGTCTCTTGGCTTCTCTGAAGCTGTACATGTTGAAAGCACTGTTGTGTCACCGTACTTGATAAATGCAGCACCATTTGCCTGTGCAGCTACTCTGTTGATATCAACAGTGAGCATTCTGCCAGCGATCTCTTTCTGGTATCTCTTGAATTCCTTACTCATCTCAAAATCTCCTTGATTTAATATTTATTTGTATTGTGGAAGACGTCGAAACAACTATAAAAAACACCATGTCTTATAACCTTTTTGCCATCTTTCAGCGATGATCCATGATATTCTTTATAGAAGTCTCGATATGTCATTCCACAATCTTTTAAATTTTATCATACGAATATAAAAAATACAATATCCAAACACCTCTGTTTACACTATTTGATACCATAAAAATGTGTCCGGGCAAATAAAAAGGAATCATGCGTGTACACATGATTCCCATAATTGTTATTGTATTAAGGCTCGAATAGAAATTACTTTCTAAGTCCAAGGCTCTCGATGAGCTTTCTGTATGCCTCGATATCCTTGCTCTTGAGGTATGCAAGAAGGTTTCTTCTCTGACCAACCATCTTAAGAAGACCACGGTTTGAGTGATGATCCTTTGGATTAGCCTTGAAATGTCCGTTGAGATCGTTGATTCTTGCTGTAAGAAGTGCGATCTGAACCTCTGTTGAACCTGTGTCGTTTGCATCCTTGCCGTACTTAGCTACGATTTCCTGCTTCTGCTCTTTTGTTATCATAATAACAATCCTCCTATAAAATAATATACATGACTGACACCGGGCAAAAGGCCTAGAGGTGTCCTCAAACTAAGTGTCAGTTGACCTTGTGTAGGATAACATATGTGTCTGGTTTTGTAAAGAGGAAATTAATCCGCAATTTCATACTGCAAAAATGCATAGTGCAGCCTTGTTCCTTCCGCTATACTTTCCGGAAGCAGCGCCCTTGCAACGAGCTTTGTCTCACCGCCAAGATCATTCTCATCAACAAGATTTGCGTAATCTCCGTCTATCGATTTTACTATATAATATTTCTCCATTTTCTTGACCACCTTATGTCCGGCTGTGCTTTCAGCCGTGTCCTTTCGTTCTTTCATTCATTTCATAGATATTTTAATATATAACATATTTCATTACAACCCTGGCCGGTAATATTCCCGGTTTGACATTCGCCTTATACGCTTTCACACTTTACAGCATTCCAACTTATTTCTTGTTATCACAAACTTATCTATGCTATAATAATGCGCGTGGACATTTGCGCTGCAGGATTCTGCAGTTCATTTGCCGAATAGAGAGCGGCAGGTTTCGCCGCATTTGAAAGGAGATATATTATGGCAGGTTCCACCATAGGAAATAAATTTACCATCACCACATGGGGAGAATCCCACGGAAAAGCTCTGGGAGTTGTCGTTGACGGCTGCCCTGCCGGTCTTCCACTGTGTGAGGAAGATATACAGGTATTTCTGGATCGCAGAAAACCCGGATTTTCACAGTTCTCAACGCCTAGAAAGGAATCCGATACCATAGAGATACTGTCAGGAATTTTCGAGGGAAAGACAACCGGAACTCCTATATCCATGATGGTGAGAAATACATCCCAGCGCTCCGGGGATTACGGAGATATCGCCACATATTACAGACCAGGCCACGCAGATTATACATTTGATGAAAAATATGGCTTCAGGGATTACAGAGGCGGCGGCCGTTCATCGGGACGAGAGACCATTGGCAGAGTTGCAGCCGGTGCGATCGCCTCAAAGATACTGAAGGAACTCGGTATCACCATAACTACCTACGTATCTTCCATCGGTGATGTACATATAGACAGGAACAATTTTGACGCTGACTATATACTTAAGAACGACCTCAATATGCCGGACCCGGATGCCTACGAAAAGGCATCAATCCTTCTTCAAGACTGCATGGCGGAGAACGATTCCATAGGCTCTGGCGTTGAATGTATCGTGCATGGAATGCCGGCAGGTATCGGTGAACCGGTATTTGACAAACTGGATGCATGCCTCGCAAAGGCAGTTATGTCCATCGGAGCTGTGAAAGCTGTCGAGATTGGCGACGGCACCGAGGTATCCACTGCAAGAGGCTCATATAATAATGATGCATTTGTCATGAACGGTTATAACGTAGACAAGGAGACCAATCACGCCGGAGGTATTCTCGGCGGAATGAGCGATGGTTCAGACATAATCATCAAGGCGCATTTCAAGCCGACCCCATCCATCGCATCCACACAGAAAACCGTTAACAAGTCCAGGGATAACATAGAGGTCTCGATCAGAGGCCGCCACGATCCTATCATTGGGCCGAGAGCTGTTGTGGTCGTCGAGGCCATGACCGCCCTGACGATCCTTGATCTTATATTTGAGAATATGTCATCCAGAATGGACAAGATAATTGACTTTTATAAGTAATTGTCAAACAAACTGAAAATTGCGACAAACAACAATGCGATAAAATGTAAATAATAAAAAACAGATGTGATATGATCCAGGGGTGATTCCTCAAATCATGACACATCTGTTTTTTATTTATCTATCTTATGTTTCATTCCATCATTTATTCAGTCCATCATTCTGACCTTGTTGCCTATAAGTCTGGCGCCAGATTCTACTCTTCCACCTTTTTAGGCTTGTTGATGATGTAAAGTCCAATTCCCACTATCAGACCACCGCCGATGATATTACCAAGCGTTACAGGGAGGAGATTTTTACTGAAAAAATGTCCCACTGTGAGCTGGTCACTTATCTGCTGTGCGGTATATCCATAGAGCTCGCATGCCTTGTCCACGTACTTGCTGTTTGATGCAGCCATCAGACCTGCAGGTATATAGTACATATTTGCAACGCAGTGCTCAAAACCTGACACGACGAATACCATTATCGGGAAGAAGCATGCAAACAGCTTTCCAATTATATCCTTAGCCGAAGATGACATGAGAACCGCGATACACACGAGAACATTACACATTATTCCCGACATGAACGCATTGCAAAAATCAAGGCCTGTCTTACCCATAGCCACCTTGATGGTATAAGCGCCAAGGCCGCCTGCTGAATTATCAAACTGACCGCTTCCATATATAAGAGCTGCAGTCACAACTGATCCAAGCATATTGCTGAGATATACAATAACCCAGTTCTTGAGCATCTGCACAAGCTTTATCCTACCATCAATAACCGCTGTTATCATCATACAGTTTCCGGTAAACAGCTCTGCACCGATAATCGATAACATCATGAGTCCTACAGGGAATATGCATCCTGCAAGAGTCTTCGCAAGTCCGAAATTGTCCACCGTATGCACCGCAAGGTTTGATCCCTCAGCTCCTATCGCAATGAACATTCCTGCAAAGAATCCCATCATGATCATCTTGTACAGCTTGAGATTTGCCTTTCCAACAGCACCCTTGAGATTATTCTCAATGATCTGTGCCGGAACGTAGTAATTGTTTTCCATGATTTAATTGTCTCCTTAGTTTATAAGTTATTTGTTAGGCCCTCGGATATGCCTTTGCATATTCTTCCTTGAGCTTACTCTGCTTATTTGTAAGATATATCTGGGTTGTCGCAATATCCACATGTCCAAGCATCTCTTGAACAGACTTTATATCCGCTCCATTCCCCAACATATGTGAGGCAAATGAATGCCTTATCATATGAGGTGTTATATCCTTATCTATGCCGGCCTTAGCCGCATAATACTTTATTATCTTCCAGAATCCCTGTCTCGTCATAGGTGCACCCTTGCAGTTGAAGAACAGATAATCACTGCCTCCACTCATATCATCGCGCACCTCTGTAATATATCTGCTGAGGGCTCTCTGAGCAACCTCCGCAACCGGAACAGTCCTCACCCTGTCGCCGTCGTGGCACTCAATGAACCCAAGCTTTATGTTGACATCCGTGAGTTTCAATGTCACAAGCTCTGTAACACGTATTCCTGTAGCATACAACAGCTCCAGCATCGCCTTATCCCTGATCTCCTTTGGAGTCTTGTTGGTAGGCTGGTCGAGAAGTTTGTTCACCTCACTTATGGTAAGCGTCTCAGGAACCTTCTTCACGATCTTCGGAGGCTTGATATTCTCCGTTGGATCATCATTCACTATCCTCTCCCTCATGAGATAGGCATAGAATGACTTTATGGATGCAATGTTACGTGACACCGTAGCCATGGACATCCCCTGTTTCTCCATTTCCAACACATACGAAGTGATATAAGTTTCATTAATATCATCAATCCTCGTTATGCCCTTCTCGTCAAAATACCTGTAGAATTTTATCAGATCTCTCCGATATGATGCAACAGTATTCTCACTGGATTTTTTTACATTTCTTAAATAATCAACATATCTGTCTATGTATTGTTCCACTAATTTATCCCCTTAGTTATGTAGACTGAATTATATTATAAATACAAATGTAAATAAAATCAAACACTATTTTAACAAGTAAAATCAAGGCTTCACGGCATTTTTAATAAAAGTACAAAATGCGGTGCGCGATCAAATTATGTATACTAGATATTGACATAATTCTTTTCAAAAATATTTCACATTTTTTAATTCCGACAATGTTTCAGTTGAATTTTCTATGTTTCAAATTATGTGATTGCTTGTTTGGGAGCATTTCTTACCCCAATATGCGTAGATTGCAATTATTGTTTTGGAATCCACTATCCTGCCATCTCTTATCATATTGAGTGCATCATCAAGACCTATCTCCTCGGTCTCTATAAATTCATTCTCGTCCAATGCACATATTCCTCTGGTAAGTTCCCTGCCTATATACACGTAAGTCTGTTCATCACTTGTACCGATAGCCAGAACTGTTCTAGTCACATACTCCACAACCTTCGCGGTAAACCCTGTCTCTTCCCTGAGTTCTCTTCTGGCTGCATCTTCAGGAGACTCTCCCTCATCGATAAAACCAGCCGGAACCTCGTAGGTTATATCATCAATAGAATTCCTGTATTGCTTTATCAGTATGAGCGATCCATCGTCTTTCACTGGAAGAATGCATGCTCCCGGGTGATGCTTTATCAGATCATATACAACATCTCTGCCATCAGGCAGTTCAAGATAGTCGTTATATACATCAAACACATGCGCTCTGTATGCCACTTCCGTCTTTATCCTCTTGAATTTTTCCATCTTTTAATCTCACCTCCCGTTTTATAGTTTATCATGCATAAGAATGGTAAACTGTATATGACAAATCATAAAAAGGGTTTGTAGATCATCTCTACAAACCCTAATTTTTATTTTGCGTAATCTGTCACGTTTAGTGAAATCATGTCTGTAAAGTATTGATTTTACTACATTTTCTTTAATATACAATCATTTATTTTATTAGCATTGCACCATTGTTGCACCACGGTTATATTACCGCATTCATCTTTTTTATCTCTTCACACATAAATTCATCGGTTACATGAACGTACAAATCCATTGTAGTTTGTATTGTAGAATGTCCCAAGATCCTTTGTAATGTCTTAGGTTGGATTCCTTTTTCAATACATCTTGTTGCAAATGTATGTCTTAATGAATGCATATAACAATGTTTAAATTCAATATAATTATTCGGATTATTTATCATCCTATCTTTATTGATATTTGCTACTATACGGATCATCATATTTCTATAGGTTGAACATCCTACTGGATTGCCGTTTACAGTGGTAAATACTAACCCGTTCCATTTGGTATTCCATTTGGTGTTATTGAACTTATTTTTATTTTGCAATTTTTTCTGTTCGTTCAGAATTTCAATAGCTTTGTCAGTTAAAGGGACTTTTCTTTTGCTACTCTGAGTTTTGGGAGAACCAGTATAAAACCCGCCCTTCTTATAATCCTGTAACATGGTTCTTTTCACAAATAAATACTTTAAATCGAAGTCAATATCATCCCATCGAAGCCCACTAATTTCTCCAGCTCTTAATCCTGTTTCAAGTACAAAGCAATAAGCATTGTAATACAGAGTACCCTTTGCATATTCTTTGAACACAGCTTCTTCTTCTCTGGTTAGGACTCGTTTTTCTTTGTCTTCGTTGTCTCTTGTTTTAATTTTAAGTCCCGTGGCAGGATTACGTTGGATATAATCATTTTCAACAGCTCCCTGAAACATTGCATGTAATGTTACGGCGGTAAGTTTTATAGTTCCTGACGAATATTTACCACTATTAAACATGTTAGTAAGTAAAGTTTGGCAATGTATCTGTTTAACATCTGATAAATTCATATTTCCAAGTTGGAATTTAATGTTATGCTTATAACGTTGTTTATAACCATCTACCGTACTATCTCTAACAATACCTTCTTTAAAACTAGCTATCCAGCTTTCATACCAATCATTGACAGTCATAGTTCCTTGTATGAAACAAGTATCCAAATACTTTTCTTTTTCGAGCCATTCACGAGCATCGGTGATTTTAGAGAAGTTTTTTTCAACTCTCACCCCTCTTTTGCTTGTAAATCTAGCTTGATAACGACCATCCTTCCTTTGTGATAATCCAATTCCAAGAGGTCTTCCTTTTAAATCTTTGCCCATTTTATATACTCCTTTCTAATAAATAAGCAAAGACTAAACCTGATATAAATATATCATATGGCTTAGTCTTTGACAAATTTTAGATATAACTTTTATTCTCTAAATATCTTTCTAATTGTTGACGTTTTATTAAAATATTTTTCCCATTATGTAGTGTATAGTTATTACCTTCTCCCCTCGCTAATTCATATAACTTATCTCTACCAATATTAAAGTATTCACTTGCTTCTGAAATTGTAAGAGTGTATTTATCTTTAATAGGAATTTTATTACTATTCATAATTACACCCTACCTGTCGATCCAATGCCACCCCTATCAGTATCATCAAGATGTTCAACTTCAACAAACTCTATCTCTGGCTGAATCTTCTGAATCTCAAACTGACAAATCCTATCATTCTTATGAATAACTGTGTCTCTCATAGCAATTGCTGGAAACTTCCAACAATCATTATCTCCACTATAACTATTATCAATCTGACCTACACTGTTTGCTAAAATGATACCAAAATTTTTATATGTACTACTTCTCGGATACACATTAGCCTTATATCCATCAGGAAGTTTCATTCCTACACCAAGAGAAATGAGTCTAAAATCACCCTTCTTCATTTCTACTGTCTCTGCTGCACGAAGATCTATCAAATCACCTTTACTAATCTTTTCTATCTTATCTATCTCATCGTCAAAATATTTTATCTTAATTTTCTCCATTTTTTTATCTCTCCTTAAAATCTGTTACTCGCCATCCAAAAAATATTTTCATCATTACCTTCTGAAATTTATTAAAATGTTGGTCACAATATATGGTTGCCGAGTATACATTACCTATCTGTAGTTTTGAGCCGTTCTTTATCTTCCTTACGGATACATTATTTCCCCAAGGCATAGAAATAGCCGTAACTGGTGGACTTAATTTGTCTGCCACTTCATATGCTTTCTTTATAACATTTTTGTCCGTATATTCCGTACACTTCTGATTAATATCCTTTATGATAAATGGTTCTTGAACACCGATGCAAACATAATCGTTTGGCTTAGACATAAACCATCCACGCTTACAACATTTGCAATTTTTACAGATCATGTAGTCTCACCTCTCTTTAGTTTTTGATTTCGTATCTCTCTCGATTTTTCTTGTTTCGCCATATACCATATCTACATTTTGTGATGCAATAATCTTTGTACTTATTGTTAGCGAATTGGCAACCAGGACAATAAGAATTACTTAGATATTTACTTTTTTCGATTTCTTCAAAATACTCTTCTGCTCTAGCTTGTTTCTTTGTTTCTCTTCGCTTTTTATATTCAATTATTGATCGTTTTATGTTCATAAATTTTTCTCCAAATATTTAATATATCTATCCCAAAGTCCAATACAATGTATATACTCCTTACCACGTAACCCCTTTAGTTTCATATCAGCCTTAATACTATCAAGAGGTTTTCTTCTATTAGCCAAGGATTTAATGAAGTTATTTGTGGCGTGGGAAACGGTTAAAATGCGCTCTGATGGGATTTTTTCAACAATATTTTTATACTTGATTAAGTCTTCATCTGATATCTTATAATCCTTATTTTGAGGTAAATTCCTACTTGAAAATGGACTGATATTTGAACCACTTGTTCGTGGTTTCAGTAATGGGATAATTTTGCCAGAATCGGCATATTTGAATTTGAAAAGAACTTCTGAATCACTTTCTTCTATGTCATATACATTACCAAGATTTTCTTCTTGTATAGTATTGATAATATTATGTCCACGCTGAAGGCTTGGAATGTAAGCTAGTAATGTACTACCTGTGTCATGGAATATCATATTGCCGTGTTGACAGGATATATACATATCTATATCCTCATACTGACCGTTTGGCTTGCGTGGAAAAGCATTTGTATTTTTATCAATAGGTACTTTCAGACGATAGATACCCTTAAACTTGTCGGTTAAGTATGACATTAATTGCCCCACTCCCTCTCTTTATCATCTGGATATCTAATGTTATCTCGGTGTGATGCTGCATTGCAGAATGCCATAAGTGTGCCACCTACGAATACGCCTACTATAAATGAGATTGTTGCTGTTATCATATTGAAACTCCTTTCAATCGCAGTATAAAATTATTTTGTCTTGAGCAAGGGATTGCTGTACATCAATAACTCTTTGATTTTTTGAGCCTCTGAATTTGAGTGTAAGATCTTTTTGCTCATCTATATATTCTCCATCTACAAGAACATCTACATTACCTACTATTTCCCAACGCTTCTTTAATATTTCTTGTAAATGTGGTGCAAAATTACTGCCAGGTAATAATCCATCTTCTGAGAATGGTCTACATTGTTCAAAGATGTATCCTGTATATAACCAAATTATTTTGTCTGGGAATCTTCTGTTAATTTCTTTAACAAGAGATAGAACTTCATCAAGATTTTGTTCAGCTAAACATTCGCCACCAAGAAATGAAACTCGTTTAATATATGGTCTGTCAATCAGTTTTATAAACTTTTCTCTTATTTCTTCTGTCCACTCTTTGCCACCATTAAAATCCCATGTCTCAGAGTTGAAACAATTTTTACAGTGGAACGGACATCCTTGAACGAAGAGGGAGACACCAACTCCTTCTCCATTGGAAATATCAAGATTACGCATACTTGCATATCTCATACTATTCCTCCTCGATATCGTCAAGGTGTGGTACTCTATCATGAATATCACCAAGTCTACCCTGATTCCATCCATTACGTGCTGTTCCTTTATATCCGCAAGTTCTACGAGTAATATCCATAGTTCTTACATCTCTATTACCACAGTTAGGACATTCCCATACCAGCTTTCCGTCTTCATCAATAAGCTTGATTTCTTTATCCCATCCACATTTTTGACAATAATCACTCTTGGTATTCAGTTCGGCATACATATTATTGTTGTAAATAAATTTTATTACTTCAAGTACAGCAGGAATGTTGTTTTCCATGTTTGGACATTCTATATATGAAATACTTCCTCCTGGGCTTAATCTCTGGAATTTTGCTTCGATACGAAGCTTCTCGAATGCGTCAATATTTATAAATACAGGAATATGATAAGAGTTTGTAATATATGTACGATTTGTAACTCCTTTGATAACGCCAAATCTTTCTTTAAGTTTCTTTGCAAACTTTTCCGTGGTCGCCTCTAAAGGTGTGCCATACAAGCTATAATCAATGTTTTCTTCTGCTCTCCACTGGGAACATTTATCATTTAATGCTTGCATTACTTCCAGACCAAACTTCTCTCCAATCCCTTCATCACAATGATAGTGACCTGTCATATATTTTACACATTCTGCTAGACCTGCGTAGCCAAGTGACAAGGTTGAATAACCACCAAAAAGTAACTGATCAATGGATTCACCCTTTTTAAGTCTTGCAAATGCTCCATGTTGCCAAAGAATAGGTGCAACATCAGATTTCGTTCCACGTAATCTCTTGTGTCTAATTTTTAAAGCTTTATGGCACAATTCTGTACGTTCGTCAAATATTCTCCAAAACTCATCAACATCCCCACCTGATGATAACGCAATATCTGGTAATGAGACTGTTACGACACCAGTATTAAATCTTCCATAGAACTTTGGTTTATCATTTTCATCATGCCATACTGTTAAGGCACTTCTACACCCCATTACAGGATAGCAATTGCCATCTTTCATTTCTTTCATAACCTTTTCCGAGATATAATCAGGGGTTAATCTCTTCATAGAACACTTGGCAGCCATCTCAGTAAGATACCAATACTTATCTCCTTCATGAATATTATCTTCCTGAAGTACATAGATAACTTTTGGGAAAGCTGGTGTGATATATACACCTTCTTCATTCTTTACACCAAGATAACTCTGACGAAGTTCTTCTTCAATTAACATGGCTAAATCGTCTTTTTCTCTCTGATTATGTGCTTCATTAAGATACATAAATAAAGTAATAAATGGTGCTTGCCCATTTGTCGTCATGAGAGTCGTGATCTGATACTGAATTGTTTGGATTCCTTTTTCAATCTCTTTCTTTAATCTTTTTTCAACAACTGTATCAAAGTCCTCTTCTAAAATTGCCCCTCTTGCACATCCCAACAAGCTAATTTCTTCATTTAACTCTTTACGGATTTTTTGTCTTGAAATGTCTATAAATGGGGCAAGATGTGCCAAAGAAATACTCTGCCCCCCATATTGACTTGAAGCAACCTGCGCTATAATCTGAGTTGCGACTGTACATGCAGTTGAGAAACTGTGTGGCTTTTCTATCATAGTCTCGCTTATTACAGTTCCGTTCTGTAACATATCCTCAAGATTGATAAGACAGCAGTTATTCATATATTGAATAAGATAGTCAAGATCATGTACATGAATTAAACCATCATCATGAGCCTGTACAATCTCAGGTGGCAAAATATATCGTCTTGAAGCATCTTTACTTACAATTCCTGCTAAATAATCTCTCTGTGTTGTATTAAGTCTTGGATTTTTATTGGAGTTCTCATTATTCCAATAATCACTTTCTCCACTTAATAATTCTGTTATTTCTGTATCAATCGTATTCTCGTTCTCTCTCTGAAATTCACGAATACTTCTATACCCCTCATATGCTTTTGCTGTTAATCTCTGCTTCTTTGAAATTAGTTTATCAAATACTATTGTCTCTATATCTGATACACTCAGCTCATCTTTGTCGGCATACTCAGTTTCAATCTCATTCGCAATATCTTCAGCAACCTTCGGCTTGATAATACCCGATCCGTTTTTCATAGCCTTTAAAATCGCAGAAGAAATCTTTGCTTTGTCAAAATCAACTTCTGAACAGTCTCTTTTAATTACCTTCAAACCTTATCTCTCCTTTTCTGTCTCTACTTTGTTTTTTTCTTCGTTATCAACTTCGTCATTGATTCTATGTAGAACTCCCAAACCTTTATAATACCTTTTATTTATAATACCTTTTAAATGAGTAACTTGATATACGATCATACTTATACCAATTGTTAAACACATACATAAAATCGAGACTAACACCATAAATATAGCTATTGTACCTGTATCCATAATTCACCTTCCTTTCACCGTTGAAACTATTCTTCAAATCTCACTTGAAAATGAAAGAAAATATATCATCGTCTGCTAATAATCCAGCCCTTTTACACATATTATTGTTCTTATTAACATTTTTCTCATCTTTACCTTTGATTTCAATCTTGTAGCCAAGAGCCTTCTCAATCTCTTCCTTGGTCATAACCTTTGGCTCAACCTTGAGCGACCACATATCTTTGTGAAAAAGATCATATAACATATCTTCAAAATCATTACTTACTCCAAAATTCTTAATCTGGAAACCATCTTTCTTACTGTAAGTGCCATATTCACACTCATAGGTCTTTCCATTCTGGTCGGCTAATCTAACCATCTGATAACAAAACATATCTTTATCCTCCTATATAATATTGCCACTGCACTCACTGAGATTCAGTGTCCAATAGTGCAATGTATCATCATAATTAGCATCAGTGGCTATCCTCTGATAACTACTAATCTTATATTCTCTGTTATCACGAGTTTTTGCTGTAATGTAACCATCAGGTCTGCTTAATAGCTCTTGCGCTAACTCATGACTTGTCATAATGCTCACTAACTAATATTTCCTCCTTGTAAAAAATCTTTTATGTCGTACCAGTTATTACATCTGACACCCTTCCAATTTGTATTCCATACATATTCATCGCCGAAACAAATATTAAACATGGCATTTGAAGTAATCAGGTTATTGTATGAATCATCAATGAATATACCGTCTTGCATATCTATATGGCTCTTATCCGTATGCTGTTTTAAATTTACTCCAATAAAATCACAATATGGTAAATTCTCTCTTATCCAAATTGACTTACCATATAAATTTGGACTATACCCAGCAGAGACAATAGTTATCTTGTATGTTTCTCTCAATTCGCCTAATACTTCCTTTGTCCAATCCATATAGGTAATATGTTTGAAGAATCTCGGCTGATTAAAATATGTATCTATGTATTCAGGTTTGGCACAATTACACTCTTTAAAATTCCATGTCTCAACTTCCCACCACTTAACAGGCTTAAAATCCTTGTAATATTTAAAATCTTCATTGTACATTTGACATATAGCTGCAATGGTGTTGACCACACATCCATCAAAGTCTATATATAGTTTCCTTATATTAATCACCTCACAATCAGATCAAGTAAATCCTTGTAAAATTTGGATAATACATCTTCATTATCGGTATGTATTCTTATCTTCAATGGCTGAGATATATCTAAGCTAAATATCCCAAGTATTGACTTAGCATCAATTACATACCTATCTCTTAGAATATCTATGTCTTCCTCGTAACTTAGCGCAATCTCATTTAATTTTCTTGCTTTTGCGATGCTACTTATGTCTATCACATAGGTATCATTAATCATTTCTATGCTCACTTTAATACAACCTCACTATTTGATTTATTTCATACATTTCATCGACTGCTTTGGGCAGTTCAAATTGTGTCCCACACTTAATGCATTGACACTTGTATATTTCCTCATTTTTATTACATTCAATTATTCGATAAGTTTTATGTTTGCAAAAATTCTTAAACATTTTCTTTCGCCTCAGACATATATATTTCTTCATGTTTTATGACTGTTATGATTTGTTTCATATGATTAATTGCTGCCGATATATATTGATTGTTATCAACATGCCATGACTTGTCATAATCTATATTTGGATATATTTTTGTAAATTCCGTCTCTTCCTTATCATAGTTTGCCTTCCAATTGTCAGAATTTGAACGACTTTTGGAACGAGCAATTAATTGATCTGAGTTACAATCAATCCATATATCTACTAATCGAATATCGGGAATATCCTTTGTAGATTCAATTAAATCTGAAAAACCGCTTGGATTGATAATGTATATATCACTGTTCATCAACTGCTCCTTAGTGGCAAATGAACAATAACCTGCTCTTTCTGTATATGCCACCATATCATCTCTATACTTATCTACATCATCGGCACCGATAAATGTATGGTCACAATTGTCTCCTATTTCACTCTGCCTTCTTCCTCTTGTCGTATATGACTTTAGAATTTTCAAATTCAAATCTTTGGCAACTGCATTAACAATAGTTGACTTACCAGATGCAGTTCTACCAATGACACAAAAAACTGTATGCATTTCTTCCTCCTTATTACCATGTAACAGCAATATCAATCTGATATGGATCACTATCAGCAAATCCACCAGTATCTACCACGATTGCAGTACCAAGGCTTGTCTCTACTAATGATCCTCGTGGGTATACATCAAGATTTGCTGCACACATAATATAATTCCCAAGCATTTTACAGCCATCTTCCCTTACCCAATATTCATCTGTATTTCCCATGCTGCGCATAATATCTATGCAACCTGACATATCAAGGTTATAATATGTCTCTCGTTGAGAACCATAATAATTAACACCGCTTGATGCAGTTAATATCGAACCATTATAAGCAGGTGTTGAATACTCTTCAAATTCAAACACAGTTTCAATAAGCTCATTTTCTTTAGAATCTGAACTTGTGTCTTGCGAGTCATCTTCTTTGTTTTCTTTCTTGCTATCAGATTCAATAGCCATTACATTCTCAACAGAAGGTGGATTATTTACACGGTCAATATGACCTATATAAAAATCCACTACTTGTTGTTCTACTTTTAATCTTTCGTTTTCTTCTTTTGTTTTCGTATCTATAGTGGTTTCAAGCACTTTGATGTAGTTTGACTTAATATCTAAGGCTGTTTGTAACTCATCGCACTTATTTTTTACAGAAAGGTAATTGTAGTGCATTGCGCAAACACCCAAGTACATTACCGCCATTAACCCTATAGACACACGTTTATAGTTCAGCTTAATTTACTTCACTTCCTTTGTATTTATTTGTGCCACTTATATATTCTCTTTTTTGATTGAAAAAATTTATGAAATCATTGATATAAACTGATCTTCTGATATAATAGGAATATTTAATGATTGAGCCTTCTTGTTCTTGGATGATGTAGAATTCACATCGTTATTTATAAGATATGAAGTCTTACTTGAGATAGATCCAGATACTTTACCACCATAAGATTCTATTTCTGATTTAAGAGCATCACGGTTGGAATAATGTTCGAGTGAACCAGTTATAACAAATATCAAACCGTTTAGTAATTTATTATTTGACGTATGACAAATAGGTTCTTTGAATTCAAAAATAAATTCTTTTGATAAATCAATTATCTTTGAATCATTCTTGTTCCAATAATCTATGATAGATTGCCCTAATGTTTCACCAATACCATTAATGGCTGTAAATGAACTTTTCCCATCGACCTGTATATTGTCAACAAACACATCAAAATTATAATCACAAAATTCGGCTATGTCTTTGCTGGCTGATTTACCTACAAGTGGAATTGAAAGTGCATAAAGGAAACGCTGAAGATTAGTAATACGAGATTTCTCGATAGAATTAAGAAGTTTTTCAATTGATTTCTTACCGAAACCATCAAGAGATTCTAGTTCTTTCTTGTGATCCGACAAATGGTATATGTCCTGTATTGAATTAAGTAATCCTAGATCAATGAATTTATTTATTGATGCTTCTGAGAATCCATCAATGTTAAGTGCATCTCTTGACACCGCATGACTTAGTTTACCAAGAAGCTTGCCATTGCAATTATCATTAGTACATACAAGTATTTCTGAGTTATTATCTTTTACTATCTTAGTAGGCTGACCACATATAGGACATTTATCTGGAATATGGATATAAGTCTTTTTATATTCGTTATCTTCCTCTGACCATCTTATCTGAGGTATTATGAGATTCGCCTTAAATACGCCAATATGCTGACCTTTCCAGCTTCTTCCCATAATTTCTTTCATAACAGATATATTATGGAGTGAAGCTCTTTCAACAATTGTACCTTCAATCTCAATTGGCTTGAACACTGCTGTTGGTGTTAATATACCAGTTTTACCCATCGTGTACTCTATGTCAATGAGTTCTGTTTCTACTGATTTATTATATACTTTATAAGCTATACCGTTATTGAAGTAATCTGTTGTTCTACCAAGTGATTTACCATACTCAACATCTTCAAACTTAAATACAACACCATCTTGAGGAAGATTTTCTTTTTCTGCAATATTAATAAAATTATCAATATGTGTCTGTAACTGATTAAACTCATTTATTGTAATATTGTAGCAAGGAACTACATTGAATCCTAAATTCTGAGCATTTAATAATCTTTTGTAGAATGAATTATCACTATCTCCTTCAACCACTTCCCACGCATACCAATACAATTTCCTATCTTTTACAACCGATGTATCAAGACTTCCAAGTGTACCTGACGCAAGATTACGTGGAGTTTTGTATTCGCCATTCTTATTTAGTTCCTCAAAATCATCTATTTTAATAAGTGCTTCACCATCAATAACATAAGTTCCTTCCTTATTAATATGTAATGGGATATTGAGGAACTGCTTTACATGATCCGTTATAATATTTCCTATTGTGCCATTGCCTCGTGATTCAGCCTTTATCAGTTCACCATCTTTATAGATTAAACGACAGGTCAAACCATCGAGCTTTACAGAACCAACTAATGTATGTCCTTTTGCAAACTGCTCAACCTCTTCTGCACTATGACATTTTGCAAGCGATAACATAGGTGACTCATGAGTAACTTTCTTAATATTATCCAATACAATAGCACCAACGTTATGTGTTGGACTGTTAGATAACACAATACCAGTCTCTTCTTCCCACTGTCTTAATTCTTCAAGCTTATTATCAAACTCAGCATCACTCATAATAGGATTACCTGTATTGTAATATGCATCAGACGCTTCATTTAATAACCTAACTCTTTGTGCTATGTCAAACTTATCCATTATCTACTTCCTCTCCACAATACTCTTTTAAATATGTAATTACCTTATTCTCCTCGATGAAGAATGGATCTAATTTCTTTTCATGTGCAATCCACCCAAGAAAATTCATCATGAGCTGACAATATCTCCAATCAGGAAAATATTTCTTCCATATTCTATTTAATTCTGCCGTAAATTTATCTATTCGTGCTGGACTTCTAATTTTAATCACCTCACTTATTTCTATTTAACTTCAACATCTGGAATAACTCTTTCTGGATAGAACACTAATTGATAATGATACTTATCTGTGCTTGTCGGTTCTGTCTGTTCCATAACATAGCATGTCCAATCATTTAAGTAGATATAATCTTTATAATATGTATCTTCGCCTGTCTTGATTGTAACTACTAGCTCATTGTTACTATTATTGCTAAGGCTCATATAACCTTCAGCTTCCAACATAATAGTGTCAGTTCTTGCGTTAGTCACAGTGATCTTTCTGTACAAATTAAATTCGTCTCCATCTTTTGATAGATTATGGTTTACTATGTCTGCTGTTCTACAACCAGTTAGACTAAACACCAAACAAATCATGAGAATTATTCCAATTATTTTCTTCTTCATTTTTTATTATCCTCCCATTGAAATGAACATTTACTTGTGTACTTCATAAAACCATTCATTGTATAAATCATATCTATTTTGAATATTAAACCAATTAATTTCCTTATTATTATCCTTTGCCCATTTAATAAAATCAGTAATCTTTCCACAACAACCAAACTCAGGGCAACCTGCACGATAAATACAATGAGGAACTAACACATCTGATTCATAAGGATGTGTCTTATGTAATTCAATTTTGAAGTCTTCTGCCAATTCAACTGCTTCTGGTGTAGCATTGCCACACAATCTTTTTCTCCAACTATCAATAAGGTTTTGCATATTAGCATAGCCATCAAAATTAACCAATGCATCTTGTGGTTTCTTACCTCGTGGAGTATCATCAACCAATCTATCATCTCTTTGTGAGCTAATAAATTTTTCAAATTTATGTCTCGACCACTCCGTACTCAACCAGTAATAAATACTTTTCCACGACCAATCAAATTCAAGTAATCTAATTGGCGAATGTTCAGATATAAGCAACTTCTTTTTAAAAGTGTCTGTTGCTTCATTCTCTGTAAAATCTTTATTATCCGTGGTTCTACAATGATTTTTTACTCTCTTCCAATCATCACCGAACCAGTTAAAAACTGTTTTCATTTTAATTCTCCTATTTTTTTTAATCTATTCATAAGAAATAATGGTTTCTTGTTATTTACATTTATCTAATTTTTCTTCCAACTCTTCTATTTTATCTTCTAAAATCTCAATTCGATTTTTAAGAGTATCATTTTCATCTTCTAATGAAGTAATATCACCATCTTTTTCCTCTAATTGCCATTCTAAATCCCGATATTCTTCGTCTGTATGTTCAGGAATCATCTTATCCATTTCATAAGCCAAATCTTCATTAAAATATTCTCTGATTATTTTAGAAACATCTTCCAAATCTCTAACTTCTTCCCAGTTGTCATTTATTAATACCACTTAATCACCTCTAATCTTCGCAAGAAACTGTTTCTTCTTAACCTATCTCTCATCAACCAATTCTTCTAACACACCACCAACTTCAGCAACAATAATTCCTACTGCTAGTGGAATAATCGAACCATTCACTAATGTTACAATTCCACCAATTACTCTGATTGCTGATTTCCCTAAACTAATAAATAAATGTCCTTTACTGTTCATTTCTAATTTCCTCCATAACTTCTTCTACTATGTATTCACAATTTGATTCTGTAGAAGCAATCTCTTCATATTTAATATTGTATTGATTTAACTTATCAATAATTTCTTTCCTCACTTCTTTTGCTTCGTCTTCATTCTGGAATCTTCCTTCGTTCTCATAAGAATGGTGTCTTGTGAGTAGATAATTCCTATTATTATATGAATTAAATACATTCAGTACAGTCTTATTAAAGTCTTCTCCCAACACTTCGTCAGTGTTATATACGGCACTTAATATTAAAGGAGAGTCAACAATCATAACTTGTACCTTATCTTTCACACGTCCCATTTTGAATGACTGTTTACCAAAAATGTATTCCTGATGCTTAAATATCTCACCATTATTTTCATATACCTTATCCTTGGCAAATTCTGAAACATATTCAGCATTGATACCGTGTCTTTTTAATTGTGCTGTAATATCCATTGCACAGGTACTTTTACCTGCTGATGGTTCACCAAACAAATTTACAACAATTGTGTCCATTTTTTGTTCTCCTTTTTTGTTATTACTCTCCTTATCTTCTACATCTCACACTTCCACCAGCATCTATATCACCTGATACGTCACCACAAGTTACAGAACCACCTGCGTCTATATCTCCTTTGACATCCCCACTGACTTCACAACTACCACCGCAATCAATACTTCCTGAATTGCCGTGAACTTCTACTGATCCACCACAATCAATTTTGTTTACATCTCCTTCGATAGTGACTTTAATATCACCACTATTACACTCTTGAATTGTTTTACCATCTACAATAACCATTCCATCGTTGATGACAACATTAGTTCCTGAACATGTGATTGTTTTACCATTAATAGTTATTCTGTTCATTTTTGCCTCCTTAATTTTCACAAGAATCTACAGCTTAATTGTTCTTTTTACTCTTTAACTTATTGAATATTTTTGAAAGATATTTCTTCTGCCATTTTGAAAAATTAACATTGTACATTTTTTCAAATAGTTCTACACCATCTCTTTCAAACATTCTTTGATAAGACCATAATTTATCTTTTGCGTTTACATTCTTGTTATCTTTAAAATCATCACGCATTACTACTCCATCTTCACGAATAATTTTTATTCTTGAATTTGGACAACTCATACAATCATCTACATAACATAATCCAAACGGATCATATTCTGCACATTTTTTTTGGTCACAAATTTTTATAATTAGCTTATATTCTGTACTTGCTCTATCGTCCATCATATATAACCTCCAAATCTTCCAAAGAAACTGTCGATTCTTGCTACTGTATTATTCTCTATTCTCTACAAAACTTCATCAACAATTCCATACTTGACTGCTTTATCAGAATGAATATAGAAATCTTTCTTCTTTTCACGAATCTCATTAATATCATCTTTTGTGAGATTTGTTCTGTCGATTACATATTCTTCATTCTTTTTATTCAGCCAATCCATCTCTTCTCTATCTTCAACTAAATCCTGATATTTGCCACTTCTCCAACAACTCATCTGATGATACATAAATGTTGAATGTTTGTAGCAAAATCTTTTATGTCCTGCTAAGAAAATATTAAAAGCTGCACTCATTGCATATCCTGTACAATATGTATAGATTGGAGTTTTGCTATTAAGAATGGCATCAATTAATCCCCACATATCATAAACAGATCCACCATACGAGTTGATGTATAGTTTAATTGGCTCACGCTTATAATCTTTCTCTTTCTCATCTTTCTCATCATCTTCTCGAATCTGATATAAAAGATCCCACATCAATTTACCAATAGATTCGTTATCTACATCATCTGATAAATAAAATGTCTTTTTGCTGGTATTTGTATATGTATTGTCTCTTGTTGAACTCATATATCCTCCTATTTTGTTATTTTATTCATAATATGTGGGTAGGGATTTTCACCCTACATAAGCCGTGCACTGCTCACATTGGAGGGAGTTGAACCCATAGGTGTCCTACCGAGTGTTTTTAATCATCCACCTGTCTACTGCCCATTTGCGTGTCTACATATTCCACCACCACATATTATCTATATAATTTCGTATATTGTTCCAACTGCATCTTTTGGTGCTTTAGTTCCCCATCCATTTTCTTTTCGCAGCTCATAATAAGTTCCTCTATCTATAGCATCAATAATTTCTCCTTTATCAATAGTCATGCTATATTTTCCATCGTCTATCAATACATCTTGTAAAAATCTTGCTTTCATAATTTTTATCCTTTCTATTTTTAACTTTTCAAGAAATCCGTCTTTCATTGGCTTTTTGAGTCTCTGAAACGCCCTATTTATGGGCATTCCAAGACCTCAGTTTTTTCTACCACGCCATTTTTAATTACGTTTGTTGGCACATTACTCTTTATTATTGATGTCATTAACATCATCCAAGTATTTCTATTGTTATGACTTGTTCTAATGCACTGTAAAAATGCTTCTGGTTCAGCTAATAACAAACATCTCTTCTTTGCTCTAGTCAACAATGTGTAAAGCATACAGTTATCAAGAAGCTGATGATGTGTATTATCAATAATACCAATTACTGTCTTTCGACCAGCACCCTGTAATTTATGTACTGTCATAGCATAAGCAAGATCCAAAGCAGCTAACTCTTTCTTTGTGTATTCAATGATTTTGTCTTTTCCAAAAATATCAGTGTAAGTTACTTCACAATACTCTTCTTTTTTCTTACCATCATATCTTTCACTGATTTTTGTCACATAACCAATCTCGCCATTAAATACATTTTTGTCATAATCATTAACTGTTTGCATGACTTTTGCACCAAGTTTGAAAGTTGTATCAAACCCTTCAATACTCTCTAAAACATCACCAAGTAATTCATTTTGAATAACCTTATTAATTTCATTGGTGCTATTCAAACAATCTTTTCTACGAGGTACTGCAATAACCACATTGTCGATTCCATCTGATTTAACAGATTTAATAAATGTCTTAATAGCAATATTAAATAATGACTGTCGATTTGTACGGAACATATAATACATATCCTGTAACTCACCATGAATAATTCGTGGCTGTAATTTCTCAGATATAGGATTTATATTCTCACGAATCTTATTTGCATCAACAAGAATACCTGATTTTTCAGCCTGTCTCATAGGTTTTACTAACTTACTCACAACTGATTCATCGAACATTTCAATTAAATCTGAGAACACGTTACCAAATCCGATAGGTGGTAACTGTTTATGATCTCCTGAAATAATAATTCTTGTATTATCTCCAATTGCCTCAAGCCAATGTAAAAATAAACTGGCATTAACCATACTTCCCTCGTCAAGAAATGCAACATCTGTAATCAAATGATTATCCTTATTGTAAGTAAAATCATTTAAACCTTGGCATCCAAGTGTTCTATGAATAGTCATTGCAGGGAATTCTGTTGCTTCTGTAATTCTTTGAGCTGCCATTGCTGAAAGTGCTGAAGCTGTCATCATATAATTATTCTCCATATAAGCCTTAACAATTGCTCGCATTATTGATGTTTTACCAGTTCCTGCTTTTCCAGTTATCAAACTAACAGTTCTATGTAAGCTCTTATGAATCGTGTCTAACTGTTCTACTACATAATTAAATCCTTGTTCTTCTTCCGCATGTTTAATTGCTTTATCAATCGCTTCATCAGAAATATTGATTGTTGTTTCAATTTGAGATTTATTCAGAATCAAATGATAAATCTGCATCTCAATATCGTAATAATATTTCAGACCAATTCGACCATTATCAATATGAAGAAAGTCATTATTTTCTAATAGCCAATCAACCTTATTGCAACATTCGTATATATTATTACTTATGGCTGCCCTTAAAATCTTTTCAGAACACCATGTATGACCTTTACTTTCTCCTAGATCTTTGAAATAGTATTGGATAAAAGCCACAAGTCTTTGTGTAGAATCAATCAGTTCAGGTTTTAACTTCAGTGCTAAATCATCACATTTACGAAACCCAATCCCATCAATTTTTGTCATGATGTATGGATTTTTTTCTAACTCTTGCTTTAATAAAACTGGATTTGGTTCTTCTGAAAGCAATTTTTTAATCATTGCATAAGTAACACCAATTGGTTTTAGCATTGAGATAATGTCAGAAATGAGATAGTTATTGATGATTTTTTCCTTGATTTTATTCCAAGTAATTTCTCTAACACCTTTTACAAGACTGTAATCAATAGTTTTTAATGTACCATTCGCTACATCATTAACTACATTTGGATATGCGTTTATTAAATTATCCGCCATCCATTCAGGAATCATTGACTTCAAAAATAATAGCTGCGTTTCTCTGCTTTGTGGAATAATGGCATATATGGCAATCGGTGTATATTGATCGCCATATTTTTTATCCTTTTTGTATCTCGCCTTAACTACATATTCTCCACCCACAACTAAATGTTGCATCTTTCCTGCCAACTTACTCATCTTTTTATCATCAGTATCATTTGCAGAATTATTATCACCAAACGGATCGAATGTTTTTGTAGGTTTTGTAAAGAATGGAATATCATCTTTCGTTGAAAACCCAAACACGCCCCACGTTGAATCATCCGAGTAGTATTGCTCATATGTAATTATCGCTGTGAATTTATAAATCTCATCTTCATCCAATTTAGACTGATACTCCTTTCTTTCTCACATATTCAAGCCATTTACTATATGGCTTTAATTTTTCTACAATTACCTTTTCTTCGCTATCTTTCTTACAAAGAATTGCTATTTGCTGTCCTTTTTTTACTAAATCCTCATATTCTTTTAATTGACTATGCCATACAATTCCTTCAACAAGTCCAAAACTTGAATAGATGTTTATATATGCGAACTGCTTACCATTCTTATCTTTCTTCTTTTGAACCTTTGCTATAATTCCAACTAAAGTACATTTCTCTCCATCAGGTACATCCTCAAATGGTGTCAAGAATGTATAAGCTGCATCAAATGGATTATCATTGATAAATACTTGTAATGTTTGGAATTCCCAAAACTGTTCGTCTTCAAGATATTTTTTGTTATCATCTATGTACTTTTGGAATCTTACCTTCTGATTTTCTTCAAACTGTATCTTTTTCAATCTGTTATATTCAGTAAGTAGTGCTTCCTTGTCATATACAATTCGTTTTCCAGATGAAGGAATCACGTACTTTTTTAAGTTAATGTTCCAATCTTCTTCGAGTTTCTTATAAGTAGGCAATGATTGAACTTCTGAGAATTTTAATGGTTGATACTCTGATTTAAGATATGATATAAGTTTTTCACGCTTATTTTTACAAGGAATTGCACCAGATTTTATCAGTGCAATAACAGATGCCTTACCTAAAGAAAGTCTCTGAATCAAATCATTAAACGATTTGTATATACCATTATTCTCTCTTTCTTCGATAATTTGCTTAGAGAGTGATTCACCAATTCCACCAATAGCAGATAATCCAAAAAGAACCTTATCTTTATCAACTGTGAAATTCATTCCAGAATGATTGATATTCGGTGGCATAATATCCACATTAAAATACCTTGCATCAAGAATATACTTATTAATTGCACCTGCTTTATCTTTGTTCTGATTGAACAATGCTTTGAAAAAGTAAGTTGGGTAATGAGCTTTGAACCAAGCTGTCTCGAAACAAAGAACTGCGTAACTATATGAATGCGATTTATTGAATAGATAACCGCCTTTTTGTGATAGTTCATTCGCAATTTTATCAGCAATTTCTTTAGAATATCCGTTTGCTACAATTTCACCACGAAGAATTTCTGACTCTTTCTGTACTAATTCAACTATCTTTTTTCCAATCGCCTTACGGAATAAGTCAGCACCACCGTATGTTCTTCCACCAAACTTTTTAACAATATCAAGAAGCTGCTCCTGATAAATCATACAGTAATTTGTGTCTTTTAAAATTTCATCCATATCTGGATGAATTGATGGTGGTCTACTTCCACCTGTTGCCATTTCAACATACTCGTCAAGTGCTCCCATACTATCAGGTCTATATAATGCCAAGATGACAGATATAACCTCAAAGTCTAGTTGTTCAAGCTTTGGTTTTAATCGAATAAGCAAATCTTTCATTCCTGCCGATTCAACCTGGAACACACCATTGGTCTTACCACTTGCCAATAACTCATATGTAGGTCTATCATTCTCAAATTCTGGATTATTGATATCATAATCCCAAGGATCTAAATGCAAATCATCCTTAATTTCCTTTACAAGATTAAGTGTTGCCACTCCAAGAAGGTCAAACTTTACAATTCCAATATCTTCTACATAATGTTTATCAACCTGAATTACATGCTCACCCTTCGTTCCTATTTTCATTGGCATATAATCATTAATTGTTGTATCAACGATCCCAACACCACCAGCATGAATAGAAACTGTTTTAACACGACCACTTAAATGTTTTGCAATATCAAACAAATCAGCATATTGTGGATTGTCTGCGAGTAAATTTGGATTTGCTTTCATACAGTCATCCCATTTATCGAATGTAAATTTTTGTGAAAGTTTTTGCATCTGATTATATGGAAATCCAAGTATCTTACCAACGTCAGTAATTGCAACTGTTGGAGTAATATATGAGTAGTTAATAATCTGGCATACTCTTTCTTCTCCATATTTGTCTACAAGATAATCAATGATTGCATCTCTGTTACCAACATCTGTATCAATATCTGGAAGTCCTACTCGTTCAGGATTTAAGAATCTCTCAAAAATGAGTCCATATTTAATCGGATCAATATCCGTTATATGACAACAATAACAAACTAAAGAACCTGCTGCACTTCCTCTTCCCTTACCAACTTCAATTCCAAGTTTCTCAGCAGCCTTAATAAAGTCCCATACGAACAAGAAATAACCATCGAACCCCATCGAATGAATAATACCCATCTCGTAGTTCAATCTAGTTCTTCTTACTTGCTGTTCATCTTCGCTAAGATTATCATATCCTCTATCTTTCCAACCTTGTCTCACTAAATGCCATAAAAATTCATTATTATCTCTATATCCATCAGGCAATGGGAATGTAGGTAACTGTGGTTTCTGAAATGGCATATCCACATTTTCAATTAAATCTGCTACCTTATTAGTGTTCTCCAATCCAAGACATACATTTTCATATCCAATCTGACTATCCATAATTTCATGGATTTCATCTTCAGATTGCATATAGCAACCTTCATATACCTCACTATTTTCAATAGCATTTTTGTCGTTGTTGCTACTTTTTCTACCAATCTGAATAAGCTTGTCCTGATAATACAAATCTTCTTTTTTAGGTGCATGACTATCTGTTGTAATGATAAATGGGGTATTTGTTCTTTTTGAAAGTTCTAAGATTTTCTGATTATATGAACACTGATCCTGATGAGAATGCGACTGCATCTCAAGGAAGAAATAAGGAAAAGCTTCTTTATATTCATTAACATATTCAATACACTTTTCAAAATCTGACTCTCTCGCTAACTTGCTTGCTAAACAAGCAGAAGAAATAACAAAATTATCAGCATAGGGTTTAATATCTTCTACTGTGCATCGTGGTTTAAAATAAAACCCTTCAAAGTTACTTTTTGTAATAACTTTATTTAAGTCTTTTCTGCCTTGCTCATTTCTTATCAAACAGATCAAATGAAAATATTTATTGTCTTTATCCTTAACAGTGATATCTTCACATTCGTATAACTCACATCCATATATCATTTTAATATCTGGATAGTCTTTTTTAATTAAGTCAAAATAAATATGAGAATATACATTTCCGTGTTCAGTTATAGCAAATGCCTTTAACCCTATTTCTTTTGCTCTATCCAACATTTCTTTTGGACTACCATATCCATCAAGTAATGAATAATATGTATGGTTATGTAATGAACTATACATAACTCACCTCCTACCAATCATCGTCTTCATCGTTACTATTTGTACTAATAACAGCCACATCTTCGATAATAATTTGTGGTGTTCTAATACCGTTATATTCGTTTATTGAAGGTTTTCCGACAATATTAAATGTAATACTATCGTTATCATCCCATGCGTTTTGAAGAAAATCATATAGCTGATTACCTTCTTTACATTTGAACTGAATGTATTTAATATCATTCACCATAAAACTGACAGTATCCTCATTCTTGCCAAACACTTCAAAACAATCTCTTGTCAATGATATATTCTCTATTGCAAGCATAGGTTCATCAATTCCTTGACAAATAATATCTTCAAACTGTGATAACTTAATAATTAAAGGAATTGTGACATGATTAATGTCTAAGATAAAATCTACACGATATGTAGAATCATATTCAGTATTTTTAAGAATACTGTTCATCATATTAATTGCTTTTTCTTTATCATCAACTGGTAAATCTACAATACCAAAAGCATTTGCATGACCTTTACCATTAACGAAACCTGTTGAATTAACAATATCTTTAAAACTATCAATTGGGCTATTATCAATATTTCTTGCACTACCACCAAATACAGTTGTTTTTGTCTTTTTATCAAAATGTTTCTTTAGCAGAATGCAAGGTTTATTATATTGCTCTGCAATTTTAATTGCTACAACACCAGTTAATCCACTATCAAGTAAGTCAGATACATCAACCATAATAATTTTATCATCAATTGGAAGATTATCTACAACTTCTGAAATGGTTTTTACGCCTTTTTCTTTCATTTTATCTTGTCGTGATTTTGCATTTTTACAAAGTCTAGCAGCTCTATCATAAATGTTTTCCTGAATTGTTTCTGCTGGTTTATTCTTTGTGGCTCTTTTTTTATATTCAAAGAACTCCTCTTTTTCGATAAAAGCTCTGAATAATAATTCCTTTTCATCACTTGAACCGATACGAATCATTCCATTTAAAATAGGTGTTATATACCATTGAATATTGTGGATATTAACCTTACCATTTATACTGTAATCTTGTGCTTTAATAAGTGCCTGAAAACATTTATTTGTAATATTGAGTAATCCAAGATTTGTAATATATCTTGTCTCAAATGAACGCATATCCATAACATCACTTATATTTGCTAATGCACACAAATCTAAATAGTCATCTGCAAACTCATTCCATGTCTCAGCATCTAATGCTTGTAAAAACTTATATACAACACCTGCTCCACAAAAATCCTTATTAGAATAATTGTCACTCATTTGATTATTTACAATCAATGCATATGGATTTTTTTCTTCTGACTCATGGTGATCAAGAATAAGTATATCAATACCCTTTTCTGAAAGCTCTCTGCACTGTTCTGTATCATTTGTACCAGCATCAGGGATAATCAATAATTTTGTATCATCAGATATTACAATGTCATCATCTAGTCCATGTGCCTTTGCTCTTGCGTGTAATATGTAATTAACTGGATAATCAACATTCATTTTCTTAATATAAGAATACATCATAGCTGCTGAACAAAAACCGTCTGGATCTTCATCAATAAGTATTTCAATTTTATCCTTGTTATTAAAGTGTTTCATAAATAACTCTACTGCTTTATTCATGTTATCCAAATTTTCGTATGGAATTAAAACATCTTCATTTAAGTTGAGATATTTTTCATAATCATCAACTCCTCTATTTCTTAAAACCTCCTCTAATACATTGGAAGTATTATTGTCGCTATTTTCATATAATTTATACTTCAAATACACACCTTCCTATCTTAATCTGTATATATTATTCTCTACTAAGTGCTTCCATTTAATAGGATCATCTGTTGGGGATTCTTTTTCATCAAGAATATTATCTTCATCAAACATATAATAAAGCGGAACACCATCAGGAAATCTTTCCGCTAGTTCCTCTAATTCTTCTTTTTTTACATCTTTGTCCAAGCATAAAACTATATCAACACCAAGTCTAACTAGCATATCAATTTGATATTGTGAAAGTTCCTTCCCACCTGTACCACCAGTGTTTTGATAGCCATAACTCCATGCTTGTTCAACAAATTTTTCAGATTCCCCAACATAAATCCTTCCTGTCCTTTTTATATAAGGAAGAGTTTTATACAATCCATATATAATTTTTGATTTTGCACATGGCTCTAAATAAATATATTTATTCATTCCATCAGGTACTTTTCTATCAAAATATCTTGCTTTTACACCGACTAAATCTCCTAATTCAGAACGAATAGGAATTGTGTATCGGTTTGTTTCTTCATCAAAACCTATCTCAAACTCTCTTTGTGTTTCATAATCTATATGGTCTTCGTAGAATAAATCATTTACATAAGGCTTATAATACGAAAGTATTTTTTCCGAAATAGGTTGTAATGGTTTTTCTTTCTCTTCTGATATATTAGAATCCATATCTTCTAACATTTTCAGTATTTTAAAACTATCTGGAATATCCTCTTCAAAATCGTGATAATAAGACATTCCTATTTCTGAGCATATTTCTTTTAATCCTTCTGGAAATGTAAGGTCTTTAACATAACACACAAGATCAATAATATCTGTTTGTCTGTTACCCTTTATCATTTGTCGAGTTTTATTCAAGCAGATAAGGGACTCATTGTTGTATAAAATAATTGCTCCTTTATTATCTCCATCAGGATTACCAGCAGTCCAATATGCTCCAACTGAATGATATTTGATATGGTGGCAACCAACGGATTCTAATATCTGTTCACAATAATTATTTTCATATATATAATTCTTCAACTCTTTTACATCCAAGCTGCCACCCTCCAATTAGTCACTATTTTTTGGTTTTTTAATGATATAACCTATATTTTTCCAAATATTTAAGTTCAAATCAATCTCAAATAACATAATCTTGTCCTTGCTACCTGCTCTGTTTTTATCTGGTTTGATACAAAAATATTGTTTACTTAAATCCAAATCTTCCGTCACTGGCTCACCCCAAGAATCACATTCTAAAACAACTTGATATTTATGGTATTCTTCCTTATTTAACTTTTTACCAATATTCAGAATATCAGCTACATGCTTTATCTGCTTTGCATTGGCAATGTTATTACTACTCAAACTAAAAATATCAGTAAACACCGTATCATCACTTAACTGGAATACTGCATATCCACTCATACGAAGTTCTTTTGTTAATTCTTTCAATTTAGTTGCAAATTGTTTAATCTGTGACCAATCATCAGTGTTATAACCTTTTAATGTGTCATAACCATAATATTTAATATTCTGAACCATCTTTGCTTTACGCAATTCAAATTCAATTCTCTCAGGGCTATAATCATCTCCAACATCTTTAAACATAACTTTGCCCTTACGATCACTACTATCAATCCAATCTGTAACTTTTTTTACATTCCAATATTCCTCTGACGTATCTTTTATTCTCTTTATGTAATCTTTATTACTTTCAAGATAAACACCATTATCATCAATTTTTCTTCTGATAATGTCACCATTTTTATCATGGTAAACACCTAATACAATCTCTTTCTCAGGCTTTGTAATATGTACGCCATGCAACTCTTGAAACTCTTTGTTGTTAATAACAGTCGTAATAAGACAACTACGAAGATCTTCTTCGTCCATCTCATTACTCATAAGAAAAAAGTTCTCATTTTGTACAAGTGCTACATAAGCTGCTAAAAGTACAAGCTTTCTTGTTTTACCCTCATTAGAAAGAAATCCCTCAAAGAGAACCTTTGTCTCTCTAAGACCAAGAAAAAATTCGTTATACATATACCAAGGGAAAGGTAAGCCGAAATTTGGCTTTTCAAGATATTTGTCGATTTGAGATGAGTTTTTATCAGTAAGCTCAACAGCTTCTTCGCCAGCATTAATTACTGTATTTATCTTATCTGCTTTTGTACGAATAATTCTGTAAATGTCATTTGGCGACATTTTATCAAAATTCCTATGAGATAATATTTTCTCAACTGGAAATCCATTTCTTCCATACTCTCTTACTAATGAATATTTCTTAACAGTATCAAAATAATTTTTCACATCATTTTCATCTGCCAAGGTCATAAACCTTTGAAGTGTTTTCCAACCTTTATACTGCTTATATAATTTAAGTCGTTCTTCATTCTGACTCATAAACACATTCATTTTTGTTTCATCTAATGTTTGTGAAAATGTAAGAAAATACGTTTCAAGATTATCATAAAAGAACTTTGTCGCAGGATCAGAGAAATCATACTTACTTCTCATAAATGTGCTGTAATTTACAATCAAGTCTAAATCCTTTGCTATAGAACCAACAAATAGGATTTCTGCTTGCACATTACAGTCTTTTAATTCATGTTCATTATCCAATATTATCTCCTATCCAAAAATATCATCCACCAAGTCTGAAATATCATCTGTATCAGCCTTACTATCTTTGGACACATTAGTATAACCAATTGATTGACTGACAATATTCTGTGATTTTTCTGTTTCTTTCTCAGCTTCAAGTATTTTTTGTTTTTCTTTCCACCTTAAATAACTGTCATATTTATTAACCAAAATGGATAAATCATACGAAAGTCGTTGTTCTGGCTGCATATGAATACCTTTTACTTCATTCTTCTTTGCAATACCATTAAGCATATCTATTTTTCTTTGCCACATATCAAGTAAGTCTGAAGGTGGAATACCTACCGACATCCCTTTAAAAGTTCCATTGTAAATGTTACCCAACTTCTGCCACACGGTAGTAGGGATAATTGTCAAATCATATGCTTCTTTAATAAACTCAAATATCTCGTCTTGCTCTATTGCTACTGCGAGATGTGAATATGTATCTTTTTTTATAGAATCAATGTGGTCATATACCCAAGTCCATTTTGCTGATACGTCTGCCCTTTTATTAGCAATACGCTTCTGACATATATTGATAAAGCAACTACTATGATATGTTTTTTTATCATAGTAGATTGCATCGTCAATATTATTCTTGTTTATATAAAGGTTTTCTCCGCAACAACCACATTTTCTTTTAATACCATTTTTGTTATTACCTGTGTATCTTGCCATAATCCTACCTTTACATAATCCAAATTTAATCAAACATTGCTAATACTTTATTAAGAATCTCAACATCAGATACATTCTTATATGCTGTAGGAAGTCCTGCTGCTTCAAGCTTTTCCTTCATTGCTTTCTTCTCTGTAGGTGGAAGTGCATTTCTCTTAGCAATAATTTCTTTCTTGATTGCTTCAATATCTGTATCGTCAGATGATGACTCTGTTGCTGCATTTGTATCACCCTTTAATGACTTATGAAGTTCCATTGCTTCCTTCTCATACATTTCCTGCTCTGTCTCCACAGCCTTATCTAAGTCATTCTTTAGTACAAATTCCTTCTTATCAACATTTTTATCAATCACTGTCTGCCAATCAAGTAGAGTTGGATCTTCAAGAATATCGCCAGCTTTATGTACTCTAGTTCTATCTTTAACAACTTCTGCACAAATCTGACCTGTTTCTGAATCCTGATACATATGAAGAATAGTCTTTACATTATAATCAAGTCCTTTGAAACTATCATGTACCTTTCTTCCTGTAGAAACTGATACCTGCTGACCATTCTTATCCATTTTCTGTACCGTCTCATCTTTTTCTCTTGCAGTGAGGACTACATTAATACCAATTGCCATTAAATCAAGTACAAGATTCTGTCCAGAATAATTCAGTTTCTTATAATCTTTAAACTCAAGGTCTGCCCCCTGAATCTTAACAAATCTTTCAGCACCTACCAGACCATCCTTATCAGCCTTAATTGTATTTCTCTTTTTAGATAACTCTAATAATCCCTGTTCGCTTGTTAAACGGAAAATTGTTGTACCATCAATAAGGATTGCATCTGGAAAAAACTCTTCTCCATCAGCGTCTACTATAGGCTCGTCTGTCTCGTTGCCATCCTCATCAAACTCATAAAATGTGTCGTGATTCTTAATTTTGTCAAGAATTGTAGTAAGCTCCTGAAGACTCTGTGTGTAGAAGATATGAATATTTCTTGTATCAATACCTCTATCTTCTAACTCATCTACTGCATCATCTACACCGCCACCCTCTGCATCTACGACTGCAACTCTAAATGGCTTACCATCATTTCGCTTAAAATCTGCGAGCTGTAATCCAAGTGTTGTTTTTCCACTGAATGTTGCACCATATAATAGTGTTACTAATTTTGTTTGAATTTTATTTGCTGCTCTTGTTTTCAAATTTAATTCCTCCTAATATTTGATTTGTTGGAACGCCATTTCTGACGTTCCACTTAGTTATTCTCTAGTTGCTAAAGGATTAATCCCAGGCTTCCTCCTCATCTGAATCAAGACCATCAGCACTTCCCCAATCGTCATTAGAGTCAGAACCAAAACTCTCCTCTGCTTTATTTGCATTCTTAATCTTTGCAATGGCTTCTGTTACATTCTCTTCTGTATAAAGTTCCTTATCAATTGAAGACCCCTTTGCTCCTGTGATAATAAACTCTCTCTTTGTAGGTGCAGATACTTTTTCCATACTGTCCTCTTCACCCCAATTATCATCATCATCTGTTGTAACTGTCTCTGTCTGAGTAGAAGAAACCATATGTCCACTTACCTTAATTGCATTGTAAGGATTAAGTGACTTCTTAAACTTATTAGCGAGAGCCTTATCCTCGATGATAAACTGAACATCCTCAATATTGCTGTATGTAACAATCTTTGCAAGGACAATAAATCTACCTGTTGGCTTATCGTTATCATCCTTTTCCTGCTCGATTCCCATGAAAATAATTACCTGGTTGAAATCATTCTGCTTCTCAAACTTCTCATTATCAAAGTTTACCTCTGAGCAAAGTGAAATCTGATTTGGAACAAGTTTTGTAGATGTTCTCTTATTACCCTTATCATCTGTAAAACTGCTATAATCAAGGTTTCCACGAATAAATACGCTTGCACCGTCCTTCAGATTCTCCTTAACTTCCTTACAAGCATCAAAATCTGTAAGAACCTTCTTGTCATTAACCGTCTTGCCCTCAGAATCAACCTTCTTCTTTACACCGATATTCTTACCAATCATGCGATATCCTTCACGGTTATAAGAAAATCTATCAGCCCAAGGTACTTTTACAGTATCAGCCTTTTCACCCTTCTTTTCAGCCCTCTTAGAGAAATAAACATATTCCTGTTCCATTCCCTGAAGATTGACATATAATGTCTCACCGCCAAGATAACTTGTACCAAAATTAAGCATTCTCATAGGTTTCCCACTTTTGGTCTTAATTTCCTTAAATGCCGTATCCTTCTCCATACCAGATACAACTCCCTTTAACTGGAATGCACCCTTTGTCTCAGGTAAATCAAATAATCTTCCTTTTTTCTTTGTCTCTGCCATTTAAAAAATGTCCTCCTTATAATATGAAATAAAATTTTTTGATAACTATATTTGAACAGTCTTGCGACTGGAACACAGAAAATAAATTTATGTAAAAATCTATCTTCAACAGTGATTTTTGAGTATAAAAACCCAAGGGTATGCTGTTCTTCCACCCATAGCACAAATGCTTTCCGCATTTATTTATTTTCTTGTTTTGTCTCGATTTTTATATAATTTTCGAGACACCTTGTTTTGGAATTTTTAAATTGAATTGTTCAAGACTGATTACATATTCTCTAAACTATCTAAGAATTGTTTCATCCACATATTTTTATCAGCAGTTCTCTTCAATTCTTCCTGCCATCTTTTATATGCTCTAGCAACATCATCTTCATAAAACTCATTAATATCATTCATATACGAATAAACTGCTTCATCGCTAATGTCTAAGTCTTTGTTTAATTCCTTATTATAATATTCTCTTATATCTGTATTTAGCGATATATCAATTTGATTTAATGCAAACTTTTTAACATTTTCATGCTCAGATGTTGGTGGAATCCACTTTTCAATCTCATCTCTAACTTTCATATATCGCTCATCTTCTGCAATATATTTATCAAGAGACTTTCTTGTTGATTCTATATCTCTTTTATGCTTTTCAATAAGTTTTTTCTTCGCTTCCTCAAAAGTCATTTGTCTATATTTATTACGAATTTCGACTGTTTTCTCATAATCTTTCTTGTAATATGGATCAGGCTCAAACTGAGTTGAAACTGGTTTTGATAATGGCTCATCTCTCATATTAATAGCTATACCAAAATTTCTAAGACAAAGCTTTAAAAAGTCTTTTCCTGTTGTAATATCTCCATCTTTTATATATGCTGTATAACCTGTAGGCACTTTCTCACCTCACTTATTTATTCTCTGTTACTATCGAAGAATGTGAACCATTCCTTCTCTTGTACCCATTAAAACAGGTTCTTCACCATTGGCTATCATCTTCCAATAAGCACTTTTACTTTTCTCCATTTCTAATTGATGTTTCAATGTTTCAATTTCTTTCTCATAATAGTCATTATCGAATTTCTGAGTACCAATCTGTTTATAGTCTTTGGAAACGTATTTTACAGAATAATTAGATATGTAATCGCTTGTACCATCTAAATATTGAATTGTTGGCTCAAAGAACCCACGCTTTTTACATTCATCACAATGACATATATCTGAAATATAACCAATTCTTCCATCTCTGTTTTCTACGAAATCTCCGATGTTAAATTTTATATTTGTTACATTATTCTCTTTTGGTATATGGACTTCTTCAAAGAAAAGGTTTACATATTCAATATCTTGTGCTGATCCGATAAATCTGTATCCTAAGTTTTCATATTCTTTAATTGTCTTATGTGCATCCGATAATCTAACTCTTACTTCCATATTCTCACCTCCTCGAATTTCCAAAGAAACAGTGATTTCTTACTACTCTTATATTGTCTGTTTCTTTATATTGATACTATAAAACCCTTGATTTATAAGGGTTTTCAGCACCTCATATTTGTTATTCTCTAAAATTCATTGAAAATTAGGGATTTTTGCTCGATTTGAGCATTTTTGAAATTTTTGACCTCTGAAACACTTGTAAATACTAGGTTTGTAAAGCCAAAGAAATGTCAGTTTACTTGGGTTTAAAACATGCCATTAAATCTATCATTAAAATTTTTTGTCATATTCTTTATCTGACGCTTTGTAGAACAATAAACAATAAATTTAAGTACAAGAAGCAATCCACCAATACCAAACAAAATATACTCAACAATTGTTGGAATTACTAAAATTGCATTTGCTTTTAATACCTCTGCTACGATTCCTAAAATAATAAATACACACCACATAATTTTATATTCTCCCTTCGTTTTAATTTAATAAGCTTTTATCAATAATCTGAAAGTTTGCTCTATGAATATATAATGCTTTACCGTCAATCATAAGTTTTGTAGTCTTAGGTAAATCTTGACATACCTGCCAATACACTTCATCACCTGAATAAGCACAAATCGGATCGCCTAACTGAGACTGAATTACAACTACTCTTGATTTACCAAAGTAATTCTTATATTTATTCACAACACTTGCAATTATTACATTGTCTCCCAAACTGCCATCTGTTGTACTATTGATAACTTCTGGACTCTTAAAATCTACTTCTGGATTTAATCCTTTCTCGGAAAAAATCATTGTACTTCCACAACTCTCTACCTCTTTACCATCAATGGTAACTGTCACTACACTAGATAATGTCTGTGTATATCCCCATCCACCATCAGAACTATACGACTGTTCTTTGACAATGTTGGATGCAAGATCAATTTTCTGACCACTCATGTCCATGAACTTTTCACCTTCATTAGAATAAAACGAAGCATTATATGTATTGCCTGTGATTGAACCATTTAGTTCATTTACTTCGTTATCTAATAATGCACATCCTGACAAACTTCCTACTGCTAACGCAGCAACTAAAATTGCTGTTACAATTTTCTTTCTCATGTGTTCCTCCTTTATATTCTCCTATTTCGTTCCCAAGAAATCGAAATTTACTATGTTTCATATTCTATTGCAGCCAACACTTCTCTGTACGGTGTTTCCCTTGTTTTTGTACTTCCCCATTGGGTATATGTTCCCTTTAAACCTGTGTTATATGGCTTTACAACTTCATACTTACAATATTTTGTAGAATTATTCAAAAATGCTAATCCTTCATGACAAGCCAACATATCATGCTGACGTTTTTTATCTTTTACTTCATATGTATCAAATAATTCTTTATACTTCTTATCCGACCATATGCCAACTCTTGTATTTCTGATATCATGGCACACGTTTTTACCAACAAGTACCATGTTAGATATTCTCTCTTTCCCGACTTTTAAGACATAATCAGTTGCATTTACATCACAATTAAAATTAAATGTTCTTACTGTTTCTTTTCCTTTAAATTTATCCAGTTCAAACGAAGCGATGTTTGTACCAACAAAACCACCATTCATTACTAACCAGTCAATGTGATGCATTTTGATATAATCGGCAACAAGCGTTAATGCACCACCAACAAATACATATTTTGCAACTGGTGGCATTTTCTTTAATACTTGAACGCCCAAACTTTCAAGAATGTCTTTTCTTTTCAACCCATCTTCTGTCATTGGATATGGATCACATACAACACATTTCAATACACCTTCGTTATGAAGATAATGTGCTGCAACAACATCATCAACATCTTGGTCTAAATCTGCAATGTATACTATTTCTTTCTCCAATTTTTCACCTCCAAAGGAAACCGATATTTCTTGTCCATTTTATTACTATATATAGTAGTTTTATTTTATATAACCACTATATATAGTATGTGATTTTATGAAATATACTACTTATTGTATTGTTCTCTCTTTTACTTCAATAAAGCAGCGATCTCATCAATTTCCAGCTCTGTTTTCTTATCATCAGAAAGCAACTTATCCAGCTTGCTCTCCATTTTCTTCAAATCAGACTCTTCTTTCTTCAGACCAGATACTTCTAACTTACTCTTAATATCTTTAATCCATGCTGTCACACTGTATCCTGAAATTTCAAAATCAGCCATATTGAGATCCTTGGCAGACATCAAATATGAATTCAATTTAATCAAAAGTAACAACAACGCATCATCTGAACATACATTAAGATTAATTGTCATACCATCCATATTAAGAACGCAATTTGTTTCAGGAATGAACCTAACCTTCTTCTCAGAAATTGATTTCTTCTTAGTTTCAATCTGTTTCTTTAATTCTAAAATTCTGTCATCATTTTTACTCATTAAACTCGTACTCCTTTTTATATTCTCTACCATTTGCTAAATATTTCTGCTTACATACTGGTTTTAACTTTTCAAAAACTGTTTCAATAGAAACTGGGATCATATGCGTCTGAATTTCTTTTTGACCATAACGTACTTCCACTTCTCTTTCTTCTGTCGGAAAAATATCAATTGCTTCCTTATCTCCATGATACATATTTTTGGTACTATATTTATAAACAGTATATTTGCCGTTATCTTCTGACCTATATGGCGTTCTCATTTCATATTTAATATATTCTCCATTGTTGTTTACCATAAAGCGAACATCGACATATTTTTTTGTTATATCATCATCGACATATTTATTAATTGCTTTTTCATAAAAATCTTCAAATGAGATATTTACAATTTTATCCTTGTTATCGTTTATAGGGGAGAATTGATAAGATGATTCCATTGAATCATAAATCTCAGAATATTTAGATGTGCATTTATCATCGAGACAATTAATGAGTTTGTTTTTAGGAACACTTTTGAATTGCTCAAATTCATACTTTCCATCGCTTAATCTTGCAAACCAATGCATTTTACCATAGGAAAAGTTGTTAATTCCTTTATAAGAAATTTTTGTATAACCAAATCGAGTTGGTTCATTTGGAATATCTTTATAAGATTTTATCCTTACAGTTTTACCATCCTGCATAAATTCGTAACCATGTCCATATGTTTCAAAACGTCCCATATAAATCCATTCAACATTTTCTTTTGTAAGATATGCTGCACCAAGAATTAAATCTTTTGTCTTAATGGATTTATTGTTATGTACAATCTTATTATAAGCTGCAATCTGTTTATAGTCAGGTGACTCAACTGGCATAAGAACTAAATCCTTACCATCCCATCCATATATAAATTCTCCTTCAAGCCCCTTACCCTTGATACAATTCGCATTTTCAAGAATATATAATAAGTTCTCAATGGTAATTTCAAACTCAAATCCTCTTGGATCGTATACTCTACAATAAGCATGTCTGTGATCCCATCCTGTAGAGTAATCACCAGCTTTCTTATTTAGCACAAATCCTTCTGTTGGAATATTATCAAATTCATCATTTGGAATCTTATAATCACGCCAACTGTTCCATGAGGCTTCTTTTCGTAGCTTACCTTTTTCGTCATAGTAAATGACATAGGCAAGTTTCCCTGTGTAAGTTCCTGAACGATTTTGATATCCAACATTTATCGTTTTAGGAACAAAAATGCTACTATTCAATCTATTATTCTCTCCTTTCTTTGTGTAAAATTATTTCCGCATGAAACGAATCTTTCTTATTCTCAGTTCACATCATTATGTGTTTCGCCATCTGAGTAATAAATGTTCCAATCCTTAAATAACTCAATTAACTTATCATTATCCCAATCATATTCATTACAATGTGTAATGGCGATTGATTTTTTATCTCCAAAGTTTCCTATATCTTTTGAGCATCTACTATATAATTCTCCTAAATCAAGTGTTCCATATCTCAATGTGTCCTGGAATGGGTTTGGCACATTTGTTTTATCAAACATATATTCATTGATAAATCTCTTATTACATTCAGATGGAAATTTACCAGCACCATGTCTTGTTAAATAAGTACGAGATACATAACAAGTTTCAATATTTATTTCATCATTCCATTCAACATTTTCAATTATTCTCTTGGGATTTTTAATACCTGTATTAGACGGTGTTAAATGTGGAAAATATTCTATGTTGTTCTGATCAAGTAATAAACCCTGTGCAGCTTCAAACACAATATTGTCAAACTGATTTAAGAAATAATTATCTGATATAGCCAATGAGTGATTATTCATAAAATCCCAATCATCTAAAAAGTGTTCAAATATACCATTATCAAAGAATATTCTTGACCATTCATCTGTTAATATAATATTCTCTCTTTCAAATTGTTCTAAGTAATATTCCCTGATATGATTATCTACATCAGTTACACCAGCTTTGTATCTTTTGATAGTTTCAAAAATTCCTAATCCACAACTACCATGTTTATTTTTTCCACGATTCTCCTCTATAATCTGATTTGCCATCATATCAAAAGGTGTTGTCAACATACAATTTTGATTGATATAAACATTTGGTATATATCCTAATTTTATCAATTCATCATATTCCTGCTTAAAAATAATTGGATTAACAATAAAATCCTCAGATAAATATGTACTTGCATTATTGAATGTTCCAGATCCAAAATGATGAAAGACATGTCTGATTCCGTCAGGAGTCGTTACGGTATGTCCTCTCTGAGCACCACCATTTGAACAAACAACAATACTATTAGGTTTCTGTGAGAAATAATCTGTCATTAAACCTTTTCCTTCGTCTCCCCAATTCGATCCACATACAATCTTAATGTCTTTCATCTTTTAAATCTCCTATCCTACCAAGTAATTCCTTCCGAGTTAGAAGGTGTAGCAACTGTATCTGTTACATTATTCTCTGCTTCATTAACAATAATATCTACAATCTCATTTGTAATACTGTCCATATTTACTCTTCTAAAATGAGTATCATCAAGATACTTCTTATAAGACTTTTCAATCTCATCCTCATCCCATCTATGACGATGAGCAACATCTAAATGATAGATGTTAAACTTCTGAGAAGCTTCATTATATAAATCTTTTGTCTCCACATCTGCCTGAAGATTATCACCTGTTGCTTCAATTAAGCCACTTCTATAACCTTTTAATGGAAGATATGGATTTAACTGCTCATCGCCCATTGTAATAATAATTCCTTTTCTTCCACGGTTTAAGCAATCAAGCTTTGTGTGACGAGAGCCGAAATACCATGCTGCTGTGTAGGATTCATAACTGTTTCCACCACCGCCAAACTCGAAATAAATCTTGTCAAGCTGTTCAGCAATACGAATATCAGACTCAAACTGTGAAGCCTGGATTGGACAGCTATCACAAGCTAAATCACCAATACCCATGATAAGGAACTCAACATCTGTAACCTTTTCATATAACTTAGTCATAATTACATTCAACTTCTTTGCTACCTCAACAGCAGCCTCTCCCATGCTCCCAGTAACGTCTAAAGCAAGAATGACAGGAATTGTGTTTGTATGTTCCTCTGTATCACAGCACTCTCTAATAACATTCTTAGGATCAAGTGCAGAATCAATATTTTTTGCCTTAAACATATCCTGATTAGAATAAGAACCTCTAATCATACCATCCGTTGAAACACTCATACCCTTTGTTGTTGAATAACTTACATAACTATCTCTTGTCCATGAACCGCATCCCATATTATGCTTCCTCCTCTTCGTCTACTTCTGTATCATCGTCATCATTGCCACGCATATCAAAGTCGAACATTCCGTCAAACATGTCACCCATATTTCCACCCATCATCATAAATGGTAACATAGAACTCATTCCACCATTTCCATTCATCATACCAGTAGAGCCATTGTCACCTTTCATCATCTGAGAAAGCATCATATACTTTAAGATATTGTTTGTGCCTTTCTTACCCTTGATAATGTCACTACCAAACATTGAAACAATTTTGCCATAAAAATATGTATTACCCATAAATACATGTCTTTCAGGAAGTACAGTCTCGATTGTTGAGTCCTCATAATTGATTACTGTGATCTTTGTCTTATCAGCTTCAATAACACATCTTGGCTTGCCATTTACAAGAATGATGTCGCCCTTCTCTACCTTATTAGTTGGAATAATAAAGAAGAATTCCTCACCAATATCAAATACAAAGTTACTACAGTTTGTGAGCTTGCCAGTCTTGATGTTATATGTCTTGTAACCACCATTTGTCTTAACTGCAATACCACCATTCATAGAAAGTCTACACATTCCACTTCCTACCTTGCCAAACATACCATTTAAAAAATTGTTCATCATATTTATTTCCTCCTATAATATAAAAATTATTGTTTACAATTACTTATTCTCTTATTGGTTCAACTCTATATCGTTTATTCCAATCTTCTCTCTTCTTTAATAATGGAATCCAAGGACAATGTAAGTTTTCAGATTCAGTTCCTATTAAGTCATCTTGGTCACAACCAAGATATTCTCTATGACCACAGTTAGGACAAATTACTTCATATTCAGGAATTTTATATTTAGAACTACAATAGTTAGGAAATATCATTCGAACATTCCAATCATCCTTTGACTCAACTTCATATACGCAGTTGCAGCATCTACACACAAACTGAATATTTTTGCCAAAATAATTACCTGCTATAATTTTCATAATGCTCCCTCTTATTTATTCTCTCAATCCATTTAACACTCTCATCAAAACGTGTCTTGTAAGATTTTTAACATCACCACTGTAAAGTCCACATTCAATGTCACAAGTCTTTAGAACTTCATCAAGTGTTTTATTTCTCTCTTCACTCAGCAACCTCTTACAGTTCTCATATTGAATATCATTTGTTTCATGAGCATTTCTAAGATTACTTTCTAAGCAACGAATAATATCAATTAGTTTATCTTTTGTCATAGATTTTAATGTACTGTCGGAATATGTTTTTCTTCCATCACCTATTGACATGTTCCACCATCCTTAACCGCCTTTATATAATGGCTTACTAAAATGTATTCCTCACAATCTTCGCATAAATATGGATTACTCTTTCCACCACAAACTACTGAATTACAGAATCGTTTATGTGTTTCTTCCAATTCTTTCACGACCTTATCTATATTGTAAGCACATTTCTGTCTGCCAAGAATCTGCATTACATCAGACTTTCTTACAAATCCCATTTCAGATGGCAGCTTAGATAATTCTTTTCGTAATGCTGTTTTATCAATTAACTGTCCCATGTACTTATTCTCCTATTCATCTTTGTCTATAATGAACCAATATAAAAAACTTAAAAATGTAAAAGTAATTCCAAGTATTTTATTTTCTGCTTGATATGAATACATCGTTACACCACTACAGAACCATACCAAAAGAAATGCGATTGCTTGTCTATAATACTTTTTCATTTCACATCTCCAATCTTCTCAGCTACTTTTGCTTCACATATTCCACAAATACAGCCATTTTTCTCATCATACTTTTCAAGTTCACTAATAAGATTACTACAACACCAACTTGATTCATTAAGATGAAATTCAATCATGTCATCATCCCAATCCGAAGGAAAGTCCATTGGAAGATTTATTGTCCACTGTATAGTTTTGGTTTGTCTGTCTGCCATATTATTCTCCTATGCACCTGTGTTTGCTGTTAAAACACACTGTTCTTCATTCATATCAATTTCTGTAATGGTAATCTCTTGACACTTCTTAAAATCATCTGAACTTACCCTTGCTTTTCTTTCAGCATGTCGTTCATCTTCTGCAATAATTACCATTGCGTAATCTTGACACCAATCTCTTGCAGGTCGTTCTACTAAATATGCTTTCATGTCGTTATTCTCCTATCTGCATTTGAAAACCTTTCTTTCGTATTTTCTAAAAACAAATCCTTATCAATGCTCCATCCACCACAATGACTCAATATTTCTTTCCTAGCATCTCTAAATTCGTCCAAATGGTTTCTGAAATAATTAACCGCATCGTTTTCGCATTGGAATTCGTCATTATATTCCCAAAAGAAATGTCTTTTATTTGTTGCAAAAAATGAATCTGTATCTAAACAATATGCTATAATCCACGTTGCGTATTTATCTGAAAAATTTTCATTACCTTTTAATTTTTGATACATATTCGCACCTCCAATCTGTTCAAAAGAAAGAAAAATTTCTTGCTATGATTCAAACTGATAATCTTTGTTACTTACAAATTTGTCAATTTTTCCATCTTTGATAAATACAAATTCTGCATAAAAATCATCTGTATTTTCTGACATTGCACATGAAACATACTCATCAGATTCTTCATCATATTTTTCAAACCATCTCTCAACGCCATCATCGACTGTTGTATTTTTAAAAACAAAATATGGAAATTCATTTTCGTCAATTGATAGAATATCATTCGCTATTTCGGTAAATCTTTCAATGATATGTTCTCTTTTTAAAACAGGAACATTATCTTCTTCTGATACATCATAAGTATCATTTTGTTTTAAGAATTGCATAATAGAATCTGAAATAATTTGTTTGTCAGATGTATGAAAAATCTGTTGGTTCGACATCTCCCAACAAATTCTATCAGGTGTGTTATCACATTTATTGATAGCTTTATTAGTTCTTGTCCATACATCATTTCCATCCATTCCAATAATTCCTTTTTTATATCCATATGGTGTTTGAATGTAGTCATGAATATATTTGTCTGGCAAGACTCCCCAAATTATAGGAGAAAAACACCACGAATTTTTATACTCTAATATTTCTTCTCCTGTATAATTTTTTCTTATTCCATAAATGCTACTGCTACTCATTTGTTCTCCTTTCTATCCTTAATCTAACCACCTATTATCCAAATAGTAGAACCCAAATACCATTCCACCGATTAAAACAACCCAAAAGATCCAGAAAATAATAATTGGAAAATCAGATTCCAACCTTTCTATCGTCTCATCAATAGTTGAATTATTATAAAATGATGTGTTATCAGAAATGGTTTTATCTCTCAAATCTGTAAAAATTGTTCCTTTATATTCAGTACCAACACCATAATACTTATACCTTACATGACTTGATTCCTTAATTGTGTCAATATAATCAGTACCTGGCAAATCAATCTTATTACTTGCGAAATTCACTCCACAAAATGATATTTCTTTGCACTTAATATCTTCACTTCCAACTCTATCCCAAGTCCAATATGTTTCTGTTGTAGTATACGAATGTCCTTTGCCATCGGTATGAGTAACAGTTCTTGTATGCATCGTATATCGCTCTTTGACTTTCTCTACATACATATATTCTCCACCAATTTCAGGACAGGTAACTGTATCTACCGCTTTCAAATCACCATATACAAACGCATTACCAACATTTGTATCCATTCCGTATTGGAACATTTCTTGACTTTCTATCTTGACAGCCTTGTTATAAATTTCATTTTTATCCATTTGGTGTTCTGAAATCTTGGAAGAAATCAGAATACCAAACAGAATCATAACTGCAATGATAGAAATACTAGCCAAGATTTCACGTTTTGTTATTTCAAAATCGCCAAAATCAAAACCTTTTCTACCATATCTCATAGACTAATCCTCTTTAAATAAATCCTGTGGAGCATCAACGGGTGCGTTGTAATCCAAATACTCATATTCCTGCACTTCATATCCAAGCAATCCAAGAAACTGTCTTGTAGGGAACTTTCTCACATATCGCTTGTATTCCTTAATCTGTTTATTGTAATTGCTGCGATACTCTGCAATCATATTCTCTGTCATAGATAACTCATTCATAAGAGTCTTATAGTTCTCATTGGACTTCAGCTCAGGATATGCTTCTGCAACTGCTGTAATAGCTGTTGTTACATTCTCAATATCTCCTGTTGATCCACGACCATCTGCAACTGCTGTCAATGTATCAGCTTCGTGTTTGTCATACTGTTTTACACAATCAGCAAGGTTATACACAAGGTCAACTCTTCGTTTTTCCTGTACCTTAATATCTGATGATGCTGTATTTACCTGCTCCTCAAGTGCAATAGCTTTATTCTGCGAACTCTGTACACCAAATACAATCATCAAAATAACTGCTAATACTCCTACGCCAATAATTACTGGCACTTTCCAATTTGTGTTCTTCATTTTAATCTCCTTTGTATGTAATATTTTTATATTTTTAGATTCTAAAAAGCCTTATTTTCAAGGCTTTCATAACCTCTCAATTTGTTATTCTCTACTTTTTATTCATTTTATTTACAAATTCACGATACTTCCTTGTATATTCGTAAGAATCTCCAAAAATATTATTAACAGCCTTATACATATTTGGTTCATACTGTTTTACAACTTTTAATTCAGTTTCAAAATCTCGTCCAAACGGACAGCAGCAACATCCAGTTCTCTCTAATCCATAAACAACATAGCAACCAGAATGAGTTACATCATATGATTTTTCATATTCCTCTTTATCAGTATCTTTTACAAATTCTCTTGCTTTATTTGCACGTTTACCTTGTAATTTACAACTGAATACAGTTATTATTTGCGCCAAATCTTCAACAAGTTCTTGTTGTTCTGATTTTTCAGTATTGTCGTTTATTTCAATGTCGCAATTATATAAACTTGCTATATATTCTACTTTAGCCAAAAGAAACCTGAATTTACTTACCAATATTTGATTGTCAGATGAGTTATAATCACAACGATTACACATATCACTCACCTCGCTCTATCACATTCGTTAAAATCTAAAAGCATCTTGTATTTATATTCTCCAAATCTTTCTTTCCAACGCTGCTTTGCTTTATCAGTATCCCAATTAAAAGGCATCATATGGTAATTAATAAGAAAACAGATATCTAAAAGACCATATTTGTATTCGCCAACTAAGTTTTCTAACACCAAATACGAACCGATTGAATTATGATCGTAAAAATGCGCTATGCCATTTTTATCCGTTGTTTTACAAAATAGTTTTCCATAATCATGCAATATTGCAGCTATGTTAAATTCTAATGGATAATTCTTCTTACAAAATAACTCATATGTATTTCTACAATGTTTATCCAGTGTCGTTGTATGATGAGGGTTCTGTTGATCAAAATTGTCCATCTGTTGTATCATTTCTGGCACGGATAATTTATGATTTTTATGTATATCATAAATTTTAATGGCATCGAAATTTTCCTCATAGAACGGAATCTGGAATTTTCTAATCTGCTTATCCAACACAAAGTCAGGTACAGGATGTTCTCTATGTAAATTATCTTCTTTGCACTGTTCAAATGGCTTTGGAATAATTACACATACTTTCCTGACATTTAAACCATTTACTTTCATCATAATTGCTTTGCGAGATTTCATAGTCAGATTAGTTGCATCTACAATTACATTCTTTTTATTCTCTAAATTCTTACGGATTCTATCATGAAAAATCTTAAACACTTCTTCATTATGTTGTTGGTCTTCGTAATTACCTGTCAATTCTTCACGAATTGCATCCGATGATACAATTACTGTATTTGGATTCTTATTGGCAATCTGAGCGGCAATGGTTGACTTGCCACTACCACTCAAGCCAACGAGTACCCACATTGTAGGTTTATTCATATATTCTCCTATCCGTTATGACGGAGTAAATACTCTCGACTCACATTTTTGAAACTCTGTTGACCATCAATACTGCGATATACAAAACCCTCTCTCTTAACCTTTGGATTTAGTTCACTATATCCATCAGCTTCAAGTTTCATCTCTTCCATGGTCTTAGGTAACTCATAAGCCGTATCAATAATTGGCACACTTGTTAATCCATGACTCTTACAGAAATAAGCCATTTCTACAGTTCCAAGTCTTGTGCCGTCAATAATCAGATTGAATACAAACAGCTTATTTTCTGTAAATTTATATGGATTGCCCTGAACTGAGCCAACTCCTTCACCTTGTAACACAACTCTGTTATAGTTATTCTCTGTTGCAAACTGTGTAAGAATCTTTTCAATGTCATATTTATCAGCCAATTCCCAATAAATATTTGACTCGTGATAACAAGCCTGTTCTCTATCAGCCTGTCTTACATTTCTACTACATACAATAAAATCAAATTTGTTCTTGTCCTTCTTCAATCTATCAACTGCAAATGTGCAGCTTGTGCCATCACATTTCTCAGTTTTAATCCACTTTTCGGTACTCTGAAGATAAAATGGTGCATTCTCAATTCTCGTCTCATCTGTTTTGACAATCCAATCTGGGAACTTCTTTGGATTATCTTTCTTGCGACCAAACAATAAAAACATAATCTTACGACCAATGCTGTATCTCATAATCCTTCTTACAATTGGGTTAGCGAATAACTTTGGTTTACGCTTTGCCATTGATTTATATTTAGCATTTGGATCAATCTTATTAGTCTTTCTTGCAGCATCCTCTTCAGAAGCATATGTAATCTTCAAAGCTTCTGTAACATCGTCACCAATATTTTTATCCTGTAATTCTGGGAAAAGTGATAATGGTAAGGCTAATCCCTGGCTAATTACCTTGAACTTACCAAGTTTCATAGTCTTAACTTTGAATTTCTTATTTGCTAAAAATGCAAATCTTTCATCTGTTTCAGGACACTTGCTATCAATTTCAATATAAACAGCCATATCCCCTACATTAAACTCACCCTTCTTAGCGATACAAACCCACCCTAAAACTCCAATGAGTTCAATATTATCAGCTCCTTCAATCGGTCTGATCCACTCAATCTTTTCTACATGAGCTAATGCTCTTTCTGCCATTTCATTACCTCTCTTTCTATTTTCTATGTATATATTCTCTTATCTCAGCTCAATTTCACCGAATTTTAATGTATCATCTCTGAACATTTTATTCCCACGATACATACCAGTGAGACAACCCTTATATGAGCTTACAAGTCCAATTCCCCAAGAATTCATAAACATTTCAGCCTGCTCAATTGGCTTAACTAATGCATCAAGCGTCTCTTTATTTGCAAATATATAAGGCTCATGTCCTTTCCTATGTAGAAATTCTGCAATTTTCGTATTCAATTTATCCACATTTATCTTATCTACTATTGAAAATGTCTCCATTTATTCTTCTCCTTCCTAAAGAAATGCTTCATTCCTGTTATTCCATATCTATCTCATATGTTCCAGTTGTTGATATTGTCCCATTAGGAGCAATAATTAAATAATAATCTACATACTTATCATTACACCATTTTGTAAATAATAGCTTTTCTACAATTTCTGGTATCTTATGATTTGTCTGATGAACTTCAATACAAGGCTCTTTACTATCATCATATTTTATGTAAGATTTATCCGCTGGTATATGTCCAATAGTTTCTCCTTTGTCTATTGTTCTTGAAAAGAAATAACTAATCTCTCCGTCAATAGTTCCTCTGACACAAAAAGCACCACCTTGAATTTCTCCACTTGTAACTAAATTGTCTTTTAATGAATTGATGTTAAATGTATAATAAGATTCTGCTTTAGGACAACATAAAACAACAACCGCAGATATTATGAATACAATTATGAAATTAGTTACATTAAATAAAATATTAAGTGCGAACCACTGAAAAATATCTTTTGGAATACTTTCATAGTCGTGCTCGTTATATTTCCTCCAAGAAAATGTGTCATAGTTCCTTCTACCATCTTCTATATTCTCTTTGACTTCTTTATTTGTTTCTTCAATATTTTTGATACTATCAATTAGCCAACCATCTGCAAAAATGGTATATAAAGCTATTCCAATAGCTATTAAAATAAATAAAATCATATACTTATTCTCCCATCTGATCTACAATACTCTGTAACTTGTCAATATATATCTGAGCGTCTTCCTTGTTGAAAATCTTAAAATCACATGGAACAATAGCAGCTCCGCATTTATCAAAAATTCCTGCATTCTCCCAAGCTTTATAAAACTCAACAATGGTGTCAAAATCGATATATTCACTATCTGGATTCCATTGAAGAACTATAACATCACCTTCATTTGGATGTATCTTTCCTAGCTTTGTCATATTCTTCTTAATGAATTTCTTTTTCTGCCTTTTGTTCATATTGTTATTCTCCAATTTTCTATATACTCCAATATCCAACTGTCGTATTTATTTTCTTTAATCAACTGCTGATATAAATTTATCCATTCTTGTGCTGAAAGACCTTTGTACTTCCAAACGCATTCTTTCCAACGTTTGTGTACAAAATGACCTCTTGTTTTTAACTCAATGCATTTCACACATTTATCGTATAATTTCTTGGAATACCAATTCGATCTACTTCTATTCCAGCCATTATTACAGCCATCTATAAATGCTTCAGTCGGATCATACCTACTTCTCATATCAGTAAGAGTTCTGTCGTATAACTCAGTTTTTGCATTGTATAAACAATGAAGCAGAAAATAGATGTCCTCATAATTATTTTCAAACTCCCATTCTTCAATATTTAAATCAAAATACATTATTCTTCATTCCTTACTACATCAAACTTAATTGGTAACATAGCTGTAAATCTACTCTTCATCCAAGGTTTTTCTTTCGTTGCAAATTCATCACCAAATTCTTCTGCCAATACAAAATCTCCGACAGTGTAGACAATAGAATATCCAGTTAAATCTTTTGGAATCTCCTTATTTACATTACAGGTTTTAAAAGGTACATCTGCTAAAATTTTTCCATTTTTGGTGTAATTAACAACCGTAAATAACTTTCGTATGTCCTGTTCAATCATGGATTCATATTTATTATTCTCCATGCCATTGCACTGACCTGATATAATTCTCTCTTTTACAAATTCTAATGATTTACTCATAGTTCACCTCCTAAAGAAACCAAAATTTCTTCCTATCTACTTATGCATTTTATAAGTTTGTCATAATGTGTATTAATACAATCTGTGAATTCTTTTGTACACATTCCGTCTTTAAAATTGAGTTCGTTATCTATTACAATATCAGAACCATAATATCCATTAGCTTTACCCTTATGGATATAAATTTCATCCTTGTTGCTGTCAAAGCAATAACAGATATATGGATCATATTTATATGTAGGTTCTATACCAAATAAAATCCTAAATCCATTTTTTCGTAAACTTATACTAAAATCAAAACCACCAATTTCCTCAAAATCTTTTACTGATTTTAATATATCGTTAAAGAATGCTTTTGCAGCATTATTAAACTTATCATTGTCTGTCCATTCATTATTGAATATCTCAGGAGATGAATTTCCTAATCCAGTGTGTACATTACAATTTAATCTTCTTCTCAATATATTTTCTCCTTTTTCAAAGCGATGAAATATCGCTTTAATTGGTTCTCAACTTTTGATATATTTAACTGTCTTCATATCGCCTTCAACATAAGGCTCTGAATTAGGGTACAACGCTTTAGCTTTCCAATATTCGGATCGTTTGTACTCTAATTCTGTACGCTTTTCTTGTTCTTCAAGAAACCTCTGATATCCCTTTATGTTGTTCAGTGCTGCCTTGTAATAGCTGTATAACTCATCATATTCTTTCTTTTTAACATAACCAAACATATCTTTACCTCCCAATGAAAGACAGGTTTATTGTCAAATTGTTGATTCAAAATATTTACAATCTTCCAAACTATTACCATTTACAGTTGCTAATAATGCTCTTCCAAGTGTATTATCAGTTCCAATACCAAGATAAATCTCATTTACAATTCTCTTGTAAGAAGCATACCAATCACAATCATCTTTACAATCACATTTTTCACAAATCATAGTATTATTCTCCTAAGTCGTTAAATTCTCTACCGTCTAAAATATTACCAATCGCTGTTTTACATTTTTCTAATGCATAACAATATGCGTTCTTCCTAACATTATCTTCTACAGAAATTGGTCGTTTCTCATATTCACAATCAATTTCCTTATCTATTACTTCAACAAATCTTTCCAGTCGCTCAACAATCGTAGAAGTGTCAAATAGATTTACTCCTGTTGGCTTGCTAATACTTTGGATGTATTTGTCAACAGATTCGTTCTCTGCTTTTGTTGCTTCTCGCATTGAATATTCAAATGCTCTCAGTTCATCCTTGCCGAGCCATTTCTGGAAAGCACCACAATCATTACAATACAATCCTGTGTTATTACCTTTTACTTCTGTATGAAGTGCAATACTTCCACACTTTTTACAACAATTCTGATACATAATTTTTTCCTCCTATCTAAAAACAAGAAATGCGAGATTCATTTGAACTAAATCTCAAATAGTTTTTCTACTGCTTTTTCACCTGTAACTCTATCTGATTTCTGCAACACTTTACGTTCTTTCTGCCAGATACACTTAAAATCATCAGGCATGTTATATTCACTTATTAACACTATATTATTCTCTGAAAGCTTACGAAGAAAATCGTAAAAAGAATCATAGTCAATTGACTGTTTAGAATACTGTTTTGTGTTTTTATAGGGTGGATCAAAATAGAAAAGACAATTTTTATAGTCTGCGAAATCATTATAATCACAACACATAAATTCAATATCTTTTAAATTCGGTGCTTGTTCCTTGAAATTATTTAATCTCTCATTATAAATACTTCTGCCACCCTTTGAATCTCTACCATAACCGCCATCAAAGTATCTACCACCATAGCTTGCCATATATCCAATCAATGCAATATATTCAGGTGAATACTTATGAGTTCCAAGTTTTCTATCTTCTCTAACCTCTGCGTAATGTTCAAATGTACATACTTCAGGTGCAATAGATAAATTATTGTCTGTCTGAGCATATTTTAACAAAGCAATCAATTCCTCATTAATATCTGTTCCAATTCTTTTGTCACATTTAATTTTATCAATAAGATTAGCTCCACCAACCATAGGTTCTATGTAAGTTTTGATATTATTATCATCAATATACTTCTGAATAATTGGCACTAAAAATTTTGCCAATCTGTTTTTACTTCCTTGATATACCATTTAATTACTTGGAGTAAGGAATTCCTTCTTGTGCGCACGAACCTCGTCTCCTTTCATTATTTTATTCTCTTAATTAAGTTGCACTCATCAATATATCCTGATTAATATAATCAGCTACTCTCTTACTTCCAACCTCAAAAATATCCTTGTCCTTCTCGAAACATATGTAATTTCTACCTGTATTCAAAGCTGCAATTACAGTTGTACAACTTCCTGCACATGAATCAAGAACTAAATCTCCTGGATTGGTGTAAGTCTTAATAAAATACTCACACGCTTCAACAGGCTTTTGACACTGATGTAAACTACTTTTCTGAGTGTCCCACTTGAACTGCAGAACATCTCTTGGATATCTTTGTGTACTACCACCACCTGAAATACCAGTCTTTGTAGCACCATAACAGTTACCATCTGTTGTATGTTTTGTATAAGAATGAACAGGCATATGTCCTTCTGTCATTTGTGGATTGTAAGTAGGGAGTTTCTTATAGAAAATCAAGACATTTTCGTGTGCCTTCATAGGCATTTTTTTAGCGTTTAGATGACCAGTTGCTTTGGTCTTTTCGATAATCCATTCGTAGCGATATAGCTTTTCATTACTACAAGCGAGTCTCTTATCAAATGGGGACTGTGCCCATAATGCAATACAACCATTATCTTTGATGATTCGATTGTAATGAGTCCACAAACCATCTTTTTTGTTCTCATAAAACCAATCTCTTGTATATTCGAGACTGCTATTTGTTACTTGAGCTAACCTGAATAAATCTGTTTTATAAAAATATTGACCTGATAATTTCACATAATCATTTAACGGCATTTCACATTCCCAAGAATTATTAGTTGTATTGTAAGGCAGATCCGTGAAAATAAAATCAATTGACTTATCATCAATCTTTTTCATACCTTCAAGACAATCTTCGTTGTATATTTTATTAATCTCTAGCAAGTGGCATCACCTGCCAATCTATTTTGGGCTATATTAAACCACTTTTGATCCTGTTCGATACCAATAAACTTTCTACCAAGCTTCAACGCAGCTTCACCTGTTGCCCCACTGCCCATTGTAAAATCAAGTATTGTATCGCCTTCATTTGTCCAAATTGTTACGCATCGTTCCATCAACTGTAATGGTTTTTGTGTTGGATGTCCGTTTCTTTCAGGACTCCACGGAACGATAGGTGAAATATCATACCAAACATTTGTCAATGCTCTATTTTCTTGACCATTCTTTTTACCTAAACCACCTGTTTTCTTGGGAATATTAGAATAAATTTTTGTATATGTAGGACTATTACCCTTACAGTACCAAAGAATATCTTCTCTTGTTGAAACAAAATTTTTCTTCGCACCACGTCCTTTAATACGATCCCATGCAATCCAATTCTGAATTTGAAAATTTTCATCAAGCAGAGATATTGTTTTTGCTACATTTGACCAGCCCTGAAATAAAATCAGATTACCATTCTCTTTCAATAACTGATAACACAACTTAATCGCAAGAGGCATATTAAACTCTTTGTCCCACTCAGCGTAATTGATTACATATGGAGGATCACAAATAATTGCATCCACTGTAACTCCATCATCAATTAATTGTTCCATAATTTTAAAACAATCATCATTATAAATTTGATATTTTTCTTCCATTTCTTACTCAGAGCAAATCCAGATTTAATGCTGCAGCAAATCTCTCGCTCCTTTCATTTTCTTATTCTCTTAATAGATCTCTGTCCATTCACTAATTTCTACTTTATTATCAGGATAGCCAGATAAGCTCCATTCATTGTCGTTATATACTACTTTCCACATAGCATTTTCTCCATGTGGATTACCTTTAATTTTGCCATAATATAATCCTGAACATGGTGGTAATTCTTCTTTTGTTTTTCTCCAAATTGGTTTCTCATATACTTTATTAATGTCATCTATCGCTTTTGCCAATTCCGTCATTGTATTTGTAAAATATTTATCCTCTGTTTTAAGCATAGAATCAAAATAATTCTTCATAATATATAAGAGATTTTTTGTAAACTCTTCAGATGTATCATTCATTCCAAGTATGTAATTATTATTGATCTTAAAAGAAATTCCAAGCCCAATAAGTGCTCCTATACAAATTCCTAATAATCCAATTAACATCATTAAATAAATATCCATATTTTACCTCTCTTTCTTATCATTCGAAGGAAACTTCGGTTTACTATGAACTACATTCTGACTGCTATAATTTCACCATTTTCGTCTTCGACATATACTTCGTATGTATAATCTGTATAGTCAAATCTGTCATATGTAGTTTTTCTTTTTATTTTATATTTCTCTAGTTTAGGATTATAAAAAATAGGTCTAATACCACTTGTCTCCATATTGTTTTGATATGAAACTAATTCTGCTTCAGGTGGCATAGTCGATAATTTTTCGATCAATTCTTTAACTTTCATTTCACTTATTCCTTCTTCTCAATAATAGTTACAGTGCCCTCAAATACTCCAAAATTTGATGACTGCTGAAATGTATGTGTCTCTGCAATATCATCATCTGTCATAGGTCTTGTAAGATACCATAATGAATCATCTTTCCATGTAATCTCTTCAAGTTTCTGGTTTGGTTCAAGCTCAATTGTTGTTGATCCACCAAAATCTTTTGTCACAGACTGGCATCCAATCATTCCAAAACACAATGTCACCCCTAATACAACTGCTAAAATTTTCTTCTTCATATGATTTATTCTCCTATCTACCATGCATAATGTATTCATCACCAAGTTCAAGATTCATTTTATAATTTCCATTGTTATAAACCTGAACTCTCATATTGTAAAACTTACTATCCTGCTCATGAGAATTTGGATTATAAGGATAACTGAACCCTGCCCTTGTTAGATGTCTAAGAACACGTCTCTCTGTTGTCGCACGACTACATCTTTCTTCAAAAGCTAATTGTCCATTGTCGAGATTTACCAAACTACAATATATTGATGTAGTGTCACCACCATATTTGTTTTTATTGTCTCTGAACGAAATCACTAAATAAACACCTATTACATTGTTATTTTCTTTCTGCACTACGACTGCACCATTTGTTAATTTGATATTTCTGTCTAAGTCTACACAATCGCAAACTCCTTTAATACTAATATTCTGCATTTATTTGCACCTCCTATTATGTTATTCTCCTTCTGATTCAAATGTATCATTTACAATTTTTTGACAATTTTCAATTACCCTACAAATCAATCTCTTTCCATTATCACTAAAATACTCATTATTTTTCTGTTGATTATAGTAATCTTCAAGTTTGTTATTAGCTGATCTAATTATTTCTTCTAATAAAGTTAACTTGTCTTCCAAAATATGAATTTCTTTCCACCTTTCATTAAGATTACTTTCTAACATTTTGCAATAATTTTCAAAATCCATAACCTTCCTCCATTTCTCAAGAAATCTATGTTTCTTGGTAAAAATATTACTATATATGGTGTCTATATTTTCTATAAACACTATATATAGTATCTCATTTACACCTGATACACAAAACTTGGCATCGGCTGTAATTTAAACAGATTTTTCTCATGCATTGAATCAATCTTGCTTATAATTCCAAACAAATCCTTTACAAGTTTTCTGCTTTCCTGAACAACACGCTTGAATACCTTGATGACTTACTCCCAAAGAATGTGCTGCTTCTGTTATACTTTGCCACTCTTTTATAATATTTCCATTTTTATCTTTTTGAAAAATCACAACTGCATTTGTTCTATTTGGAATTGTTGCACGTTTAATTACTTCTTCAATATTAACGTTTCCGTTATTATATGCCCAAGCATATCCACCTGCTGTTTTACAATTACCCTTACAACAATCCGAAATCTGTCCAGATGATATTCCAGTTATCTTATATGCCTCTTCCATACTATTATATTCTCTTATAATATTCTTGTTGGGTATGTCTATTTGGACTACTTTTCTTTTATAAACACGTTTATGCTTTACTTGTAAATCATCCTTTATTTGTTTTGATGAAAATATATAATCATCAAATGTAATATTCTTTTGCAAGAGCTTTTCATAAAACCCTTTTACAATTTTTTCTTTTGTTTGAAAATTTGTATATCTAATAATTAACAATGGAATATTATTTCCACTACAATAATCTTCTTTTAATTTATCCAAATGTTTTCTATACAAAAAATTTTCCTTCTTTTGCATATCAGACTCACTATTGAATGTAAACGGAAAATAATGCTGTTCTCCATGTAGTTCAATTAAAAATAAGAGTTTCTTATTTTGTGGATGAAAAATTGCAAAATCGAATGGCAATCTTCTTTTATATTTACAATCATCAAACTTATATTGCGTATCAAATATAATTTGTTCATCTGTTAAGAACTGGCTTAATTCGAACTCAGCTACAGAAGATAAACATCCACATGACTTAAGTTTTCCAGAAGTTAAAGACGATGATAAAGCGTTAATTTTCTTACCACAATCACAATCACAACTCCATAATGATCTATGATTTTTTATACCAAGAAATTCTTTTACAATTAATTTTCCAAATCTTTTTCCTTCTAAATTCTTTTGTGGTTTAATATTATCTTTTCTTATACATCCACATGATTGAGTATGTCCTGATTTTAAATGTCCTGCGGCAACTAAAATCAATTTAGGGTTGCCACAGCCACATTTACACCACCATCTCACATGTCCACTTTTATCGTTGTCTCCACGTTTGATGACTGTTAATTTTCCAAATTGTAAATTAGTTAAGTCTTCTGCCATTTTAGTCTACATATCTTTCCATACCTGTTTTATAATAAGGAATAGGCATTCTCTTAAACCGATATTTTTCTACTCGATTATCAATTTTCTTTTTAATATCTTTGTCGTCAATCTCACCTGTTCTAATATATCTATCCATAACAGAGTATTTAAATCCCAATGCATCTTCATCTGTACTTCCGCACAGTCCATCAGACGGAATCTTTTCGATTAATTCATTTGGCAATCCAAGTTCATATCCAATAGCTTTCACTTCTTCTACTGTTAAGTCGCTAATTGGTGCAAAATCTCCAACTGCATCACCCCATCTGGTTTCCCAAGATAGTAATGTTTCGGAAAGATTACATGTATTTGCAACACGACCATTTACTGTCTGTGATACAGCATAAAGAGTAGCCATACGAATACGAGCAGGGAGATTTGTTTTTGTCTGATTTGATAACTCTTCATCTAATGATGTTTTAATTTCATATTCAGCAACATTCACAATTGTTCCGACTGGAATAATAGTACATGGAATGTCCAAAAAACTGCAAAGTTTACGACTATATTCAATATCTCTTTGTCTTCCCTGTGGCATCATCACACCAAAAACTTTATCCTTGCCAAGAGCTTCTACACATAATGCAGCTACAACGCTTGAATCTTTACCACCTGAGATACCAACGACTGCCATACAGTCTTTACCATTCTTCTCAAAGAAATCCTTAATCCACTGAACGCAATCATTAGTTGCTTTCTTTACATCAAAATTACTCATGTCTAATCTCCTCTCTAACTCTCATAAGAATTTTTCCTAAATTATTTTCTCCAACACCATTCACTGTGCCCCAAATTTTATCACCCCAAGTATTACCTTCTTCGAGATGCTGATTATCAGTCTCAAGTAACTTTGTTTTGAGGTCTAAATTTTGAGTAAATTTCGCTTTTACAATTTCGTACATAATGTTGTACTTCGCCTCTTCCCAATCAGATCGAAGCTGAACTCTTCTACCAAGCTTTTTTGCAGATGATGGATCTAAATTTGTGAAACATTCTCTATCCGAAAATGTTTTTGCTGACTGAAAAGCAGCTTCATTATTCAAATATGTAAGTCCTTCATATGTTACAGGAGAAGAATAAAAGTTACTTAAAAAATAGTATTTACCTCTAAATTCATTTATCATCCTTTGTCAAGCCTCCATAATTCAACATTGCAATCATAAAAAATATTCTCTATCATTTGATGTACTTCCTCCCAATTTGCACCGCCACGAACACATCCAATTTTATATGGCATTGCAATACTCATATTTTCCAAAACTGCATATGATCTCAAATTATCAAAACATTTTCTTAAAGCATTAATATCTGTATACTGTTTTCCGTCATAGCCATATGATTTTTGTGCAAATAAATTTGCATATATTCTTGCGTCAATATTAGACTGGAAATATCTAACAGAACCCAATAATTGTTCAGGTGTATTAATCGAACAAAAACTATGATAATCTTTATATACTTGCACATCATAATCACGGATTGCTTTTGCAACACCAGAATTAAAAGCACCTTTGCAATTAACCTGGTGCGCAATAATATCAGTGCTCGAAGTGAGTAAGTCTCCATCAATAATTTTAATCATTACTTGCCTCCGTACATTCTGTTTCTGATATTCGCAAATGTGTCTTCTCTTATTAACTCTCCATCTTTAAATACGATAGTAAGTAAACTGTTATCACTCATTTCAAGTAACTGATCTTGACACTTTAATTCGCCGTTATCATCGTATACTCTACAACATCCTTTATGAGATTTCTTTAAGTGACTTGTATCTGTCTTAGGATCTTTGAAAATCATTAACTTCTTATCATCAATTACTCCATATGTAGCTTTCATTGCAATACCAAAAGTATCTCTTGTAACAACAATCATCTTGCCGTTTTCAACGATTGCAGTGAAGCAAAAAGCTCCTACACCATAAGCAATATTATTAGCTGCGAAACCACGCTTTTCTAATTCTTTCCAAATAGTTTCTACATTAGAAAGTGTGCAGCCATCACCATAAATAATACCGATATGCTGATCTAATACCTTATAACCTTTACCATTTACATAACCACCAAAAATCTCCCATAACCTTTCAACCGTCTTAACGGAAATCTCTACAATATCACCACTATCAGGACGAACCAAGAGCTTTCCATTATGATTCATAATCTCTTCTTTACACTGTGGAAGAATATTATTTACCATATTCCAATAATCATAAGTATCTGAAACCATACTAAATGATGTATTTGGATATAACTCTGTTAAAAGTCTCTTAACGAACGTAATCTCATCTCCATCAATTGAGAAATTAGCACCCATTACAGAATGCTCAGTTGAGACAGCACCGATTCCAATACCATTATTCTTACAATCGGCATTGTAATATCTGTCAATATAATTAATTGCTGGAATTGTCGATGTTTTATTAAATGAAAGTAACCATGAGCTTCAACATCATGTTCTTTCATCCACTCTTTAATTTTCTGATTTTCGCTTTCAGTTATAGGAAATCCTCTATAATAATCTTTTTTCATCTCATCAAACTGTGACTTCATTTTTGCCATCTCTGCGTCCTTATAAGCAGCATCTTTCAGTTTTCTATTTTCTTCTTCCAGATATTTGATTCTATCTAGTTGATCCTCATGTCGTTTCTTGAGTGCCAAAATACACTTATCAAAGTCATATACTGTAATACCACTGCTCGTCCAATATTCACTCATAGATATTCTCCTTAGTTATTTCTATTCTTCTTATCTTTCTTATTAGCAATACTAGTGGCTTTTTCCTTTTCAATTTAAACTATTAAACTTAAAATACCATAGCAAACGATACAATGGTATCCCTTAATATATCATTTCTTTTTCAGCAAATATCATGCCAACATAATCCGTTATGTTCTTCTCCCTCTTTACTGATATATGAACGGAGTACACCCGACTTGACTATCCCGATAAAAGAACACACTTTTCCTTGTCGAAGTAAGAAGTCGTTCTTCCGCACATATACCATCTTGCATAGTTCTATCATACGCAGGTATATCTCAGAAGACAGACCTATCTGATGTATAATGAGTTGTTCAATCATATTTTTATATCAAAAGAAATGCAGTGTTAAGAAAACCTACCACAACTACAGTTGCATGTGCAAAATGGGGTAAGCTTTACCTTCTCCATACCTATCATCCTTCCCAGTTATATTGAAACCTATATGCTGATAA
>ENA-OPNW01000072-OPNW01000072.1-human-gut-metagenome-genome-assembly--contig:-NODE-72-length-77455-cov-6.287106_pt1 | contig 77455 bp, 113 predicted proteins | sample MGYA00241540_ERZ501777 | MGnify/ENA primary metagenome ERZ501777 (study PRJEB25962, sample SAMEA2042615) | human gut metagenome | biome: human gut; feature: human-associated habitat; material: faeces...
AAGGAAAGGTGCTCGAGTGGCTGAAGAGGCACGCCTGGAAAGCGTGTAACCGGAAAAACCGGTTCGGGGGTTCGAATCCCCCTCTTTCCGCTAAACCCCTTTATTTTAAGGGGATTTGCCAAAAGTGGTTTTTGATACATTTTCATACTTTTGGGTAAAGTTGGGTAAAATCAACCGCAGATTAACCGCAAAAACCGCAAATAAACCGCAACATTAAAAAGAATAGATATGGCAGTAACAATTCATATATACTTGGATAAACGTAGTTCTAAGAGAGGTGATGAAGCCCCTCTTAAAATTGGTATCAACAAACAGGGTTCTTCTGCATACATCAATCTTGGAGTGAAGATACTTCCAACTCAATGGGACCCTAGTAAGGAACGTATCAAAAATAGACCTGACAAAGCAACCCTGCAGAGCTATATTGATACCCAAAAAAGTACAGTATCAAATATCGTTCTCGAATTGCTGAAAAAAGGAGAACTAACCAAATTGACTGCTACCCAAATTAAAAACAAGGTTGTCGAAATCATGGAACCAACCGCAGCAACCGCAAATAGCTTCTATAGTCGTTTCCTGTCTTATGCAGAATCGCGCACCGCTAAGAGAACGAAGGAGATTTATCTAGTAACTGCAAAGCGTATGGCAGAGTATGATGCTAAGATAAAGACTAAAGCTTTCGAGGATATTACTAAGGATTGGCTTAGTGGCTTTGATGTATTTCTCCTTTCGTCTTCTCCATCCGTAAATGGAAGGAGTATTCATTTTCGCAATATCAGAGCTGTATTCCGTGATGCCATGGCAAATGAGATAACGATGTCTTATCCTTTTCGGGTATTCAAGATTAAGTCTGAGCCTACAATTAAGCGTTCTCTGACTATTGACGAATTACACAGATTATTTTCTTTCCATGGGAGCGAGAAGCAAACCATGGCTGTCGATATGTTCAAACTATCCTTGTTTCTTATAGGAATCAATGTAGCTGACCTTTGCAACCTCACAGAGATAGGGCAAGATGGCTATATACACTATAAACGACAAAAGACACAGAAGCTATATAGCATCAAGGTTGAGCCCGAAGCGTTATCCATCATAGACAAATATAGAGGGAGAAAGTATCTACTCTGCATTCTCGATCAATACGCTACTGTACACACGTTTACCGCGTCATGGGGAAAGACATTACAGAGCATTGAAGGTTTCGGAAATCTAACATCTTACTGGGCTCGTCATACTTGGGCAACAATAGCTAGCGAACTCGACATTCCCGTTGATGTGATAAGCCATGCCCTAGGACATTCATTCTCTACAGGTGCCAAAGTAACACAGGTTTACATCAATTTCAATCAGCAAAAAATTGATGATGCAAATAGGAAAGTCATAGACTATATTTTGAATACAAAAAAAATAATTACAATATAATCTAGATTTATTTTAAATAGTTGATTTCTTGCTTGTTGGGCTAATTTAAAAAAACGGTATGGATATATGAAGAAGAAAAAAGAGTGGCTTAGAAAGGCTTAGGTTGAATATTTAACTTTTTATTAACTTAACTAAACTTCAATGGTGTTAACTATGTCTAATTTGGCAACTTATTGTTAATCAGTTGTTTATGTAACACCATTGAAGCTTAGTAAATTTATTTTATATTGATTATTCTATATATCGTTTCTCTTTATGATAGCCTTATGTGTTTTTGATAATTCAGAAACACCATACATATCAACGATTGCTTTTTCCTTTAAGCAAAGGCTAATTTTTTCTACGAGATTAATAACTGCTTCATCAACCTCACACATAGCGTTATACACTTCTGGTGAATTTTCTTCCTCAGCATTCTTGCTACATTCATTCCAAGTCTGGTTTAGCTGCCTTGCAGCATCCACCATTAATTTAATGTCCGTCATATTTCTAAATTTTAAATGAATATCCTACTAACTGCCTGGCAGAGCCATCCCATCATGTAGCAAGGCTCTTCGTCTTTCAAGTCAATACCTAGTGATTCGCAGATGTGAGTGACAACATGGAACATTTCGTGTGTGACAGTATTCACAAACTCATATTCCGTTGTGGTACTACTGACAGCAACCACGCTCTTTCTACCTGCAAGATTGGAGTAGGTGAGACCTGTGTTAGGCATTCCACGCAAGCAATGCTCCCTTGCACTTTCGACTGCCTTTTCTGTGCAGCCTATCTGCACAAGGGAGTTGCATACCTCATCGGTATCTGATGATTCCAAACCGTAAAACACAAGAACTTTCCAATCGTACTTTTCTAGATATATCTCTTGACTTATCATAAAATATCATCCCATGGAATGCCGATGCCATTATGGTTGCAATCGGCATAGAATCTGTTAAAGATGAAGCCATCCTTCTGATCAGTATCATCAACCATATCTTTCACGAACAAAGCCATGTGAGCTTCGTCCTCGATGGAAGACTTATAGAAATCAGCCTTAACCATGTTTGCCACATAGACATGATCATAGCCTACATTATTTTCAAGTGTCACTCCCTGCTTGGTAAGGATGGATTCAACCTTATCCTTATCCATGTATTCAACCTCCTCATCCTTTTTGGTGACTGAGTTGTATTTTCTCATCTGACTGACTGCCCATTCGCAAGCCTTCTTGTTGAAGTGCCAGCCATTATATCTCAGATATGCTATCATTCCTTCTGGCTTCATATCGTAAGCATCCAAAGGCATTCTACATTTTCCCATAGCTATTTCTTTTAGGGTGGCAGGGAAAATCCCCACCACCGAATTAAACATTAGTAACGTCCACCACCACGGCGACCATAGTAGCGTCGCTCTCCATAGCGGTCTTCGTCGCGCCAATCATCATCGTCCCACTTGTCACGATAGTCTGGCATCGGCATACGGTTTCCCATACGCTCGTGCTTAAGACTATCCAGGCACTTCATAACCTTGCCACCTGCTCGAACCATTTCCTCGCAGTTGTCAACAAGCTCATCGAACTTGTTTTCCGTAATTTCTACCATATATCCCATAGCAATTACTTTTTAAAATTGTTACCGCTCAAAGCCTTAGACAGCATGGATTCAATATTGGATAGCGTTCCTTTCATGCCGCTGACCTCTGATTTGAGATTATTGATGTCCTCCTCTTGCTGCTTCTCCTTGGCAATCTGTGGGTTGATTCTAGTGAGCATTTCCTCGCAGGAGCTTATGACTCCATTGTGGTAATCTACACTTTCCACAACTCCCTTGGAATGTCGCAACATAGCATCAATCTCTGCACACATAGCTTCTCTGCTTTCACTGACAACAACACCTTCATTGCCAAAGTTCACTATCTGTGCCGTAGATGGCAGTTTTTCGAAATTGACCTGCTGGTCTTCTACTTGCACCTTAACATCAACGGTCGTCTCCAATGTCGGAGTCTGTCCTGGTATATAACTAGGATATTTCTGCTGAGGATTGCTGACCGATATTACTTGACCGATTTTTAGAGTCGGCTTTTCTCCTCCCTTGTCTAAAATGTAGAAGAGAGAAGACTGTCTTAGTCCTTGAAACATTTTCTTTCTCTTTTAAAGGGGCAGACTTTTCAGTCTGTCCCATAGTTAATACTCTGTTAGACGCCTGTAGGCTGCTGAAACCCAAGCAGTCGGATAATACCGCTCTTCTTGTTGATGTAAGCCAAAGCTTCCGTAACGTTAGCCAGCCCTGCACCTGTTACTGCCGTTCCGTTGTGGTCAACCACGGGATTCTTTGCAGTTCCCGATGTCGTGCTAGTGGTTCCGTTCACGGTGGTAGAGCCACTAGGAACTACGACCATTACAGGAAGGGCAGCACTAGCGGTAGGCACTCCTTGGTGTATCTTAAGCAAGACAACACTTTCACAAGGCAGGGCATTGTAACAGTTAGGGTTTATACCGAAGTCCACACTTGCCTCTGTTACCTGTTGTGCATTCGTTCTAAGCTCATAGATGCCACCGATGTCAACTCGTCTTAGACCATTGCGCTGACCGAAATACATTGGGTTGAATGGATTAAATGGATTCAAAGGAAACATAGTTACCTCCTTTCCTAACAACCGCATCCTACAGTTGAACGAGAAGCCGCTACATCACCTGCATAAGCTCCCATGGCAGCAGCAGTATAAACGTCCTTGTTGAATACTCCGTACTGAGGGTACTGAACACTGATGGTATTAGGCAACTTGCACTTGATGCCAGCCACCTCTGCCTGCAGCGCAGCCAAAGCTGCATTTACTGGTGTGATAACCTGTGCCTGATAAGCCTGCAAAGCCCGTGTCTGATGCTCATTTGAAATCTGTGCAAGCAGGGCACTGTTCTTCTCTCTCAAAGCATCGAGCTTGTCCTGCATAGCCTGTGTCTGCATCTGATCCAACTTAGCCAAGACAGACTGATTGTTAGCATCTGCCTTGTCACGGAGCATCAAAGCATTGGCGTTTGCCGTATCATTGATGGCGTGGGTCTGCTGACAGATAGACAGCTTGATGTTTCCATCCATTGCAGTTATGGCGTTATTGGTCTTGCAGCAGCATTCTGCCAACTGGGTAGCGATGGCATTGTTACCCTGCATGATAGCAGTCAAAATCTGATTAGCATTCATGCCCATCTGATTTCCGAGATTGCAAATCTGCTGACCTAAGCCATTGATTGCTGCCATGACTGCATCGCTTGATGTGTTGAGGGCTGTAGCCAAGCTCTGAACATCAAAACCATTGCGCTGAACTGCCTGCATGATAACGGCAGTATTGGCATCATTGTTAAGCATTGGCACAACGCCGCCCTGTCCGTTGGAACCCATGCAGCGATTACCTCCGAAGAACCCCATACCATTATTGCCCATAAGGATGAACAACAAAAGGATAGCAAAGATGTCTTCACCCCAACCATTTCCGTTACCACGGTTGTTCAAGAGTGCAATAAGACCTGGATCAACACCCTGTCTCTGCATGAGTGCAGGAAGCATAGCCAAGATTCCATTAGAGCCAGTACCGCTTGTGCCGCTCTCTGGATTGAACACGTAAGTTTTACTTTCCATATCCCGAATTTTTAATTTAACCTTAATATTTAACTAACACTACTTGTAACGTTACGTGTGCAAAGTTAGAAAATTGTTTTGAAATAAGCTATAAGGCTATCATAGTTTTCGCTATAGGCTCTAAATCAGTGGTTTATTGTGATAGTAGGTAGACTCATTTTTTATCCTCTTAGAACGGAAGAATTTACTTTGCAAATAAAAAGGCGACCACTCATCACGAGTAGCCGCCCAAATCATCCTTAACAATCTTAAAACCCAAAGTTAACTAAGAATATCTCTTTCTCAATATATATAATAGATATAATATGACAATTACTAGGCAAAAACAGAATATTTGCCCTATCTGAATATAAATCTTCTGAGCTGTGGTAAGCTGCTTCTCAACCGTCTTTACCGCAATTTTACTAGAACGCTTAATACTCGATAGGGAATCAAGTTTATGCCGATAGATAGTAACACTATCCTTCAATAGCCTGTAATGACTGATGCTATCTAGCAACTTCTGAATGTCCTTTTCTGTTCGTATATGGCTCTCGTAGTGAAATCTATCTTCGCCAATTTTGTTACCTTGTGCATCAAATCTTGTAGCAGTGCTGTCCTTAACATAACTACTGTCTTTAACGCTCTTGTCGTTCTCCTGCTTCTGATAGCGTAGCCATTGCTCAAAGGAATATGCCATCCGATCCATGAAAAGTGAATCAAACTTTTTTCCATTTAATTCATCTTTCAAATAAGTCTGCTTAGTTACAGTCTTTTGGGTGCCACAGCTTAAAAAAGACGTAAGTATAAGCCCGACAAACAAGCAGATTATTACCAACTTCCATAATCTAACATCATACCATTTCATCATTCATTCAACTTTAAGTGTCCATAAGTAATATAGCTTAATCTTCTAAGCCAACCTTTGAGGAAGTGCTTCTGATTTCCTTTGGCTATGCTTTTAAGATAACCCTCTCTTGTCTTTTTGAATCTCTCAAAAAGTCTCTCGCCATTAGATTTATTAATAGCGAATAGCGTCTTTCTGCCCATGATGCCATCTGCTGTTATACCGAGAGTTAGTTGGAGGTGCCTTACAGCTCTGCTTACTCCGCTGTTGTAAGCGAAGTCTACCAGCATATTGGCTACGCTCTGATCTTGGATTTGGTCCGCTTTGCAAGCATTCCAATAATTCTTCTTAAAAACTCGATGAAAGTCTTCCTCAGTGAGGAGTTTTACATCTTCCTCGTTAAGGACACCATCGCCATTCTTGTCGTACCCGACTCTTCTACAGGTAGCAAGGGTAATTCCGTACTTAGTTGCTTTTCCACGATCATATTTATTGTTAGTATACTTATCCGTTTCCCAACTTAATATGAATGGGACTAAAATTTCTGATTTTGCCATGATTATATAAATTTCCATAAATAACCACCTGCACTCCTAACTGTTGCAGTATGATTTCCACATGATACTACTTTATTTAAAGCCGCTGCCGAAATGTTAGAATGAGGTATACCTGTTATACGTTCAGCTTCGTGAGTTGATTTGAATACAGCCATCAAAACCCCATCTTTGGAATATTGAGACACGGCTTTACATCTTTCATTGTCTCTATATTCTAACATTTTTTGTTTGTATTTGGCAAACGTAACAGGATTACCTATATTTTCTTTAGCTGTAACCCATCTTAAATTTTCAACCCTATTATCGTACCTGTCACCATTTATGTGGTCCACTCGCGGAAGATTATTTGGATTCGGGATAAATGCTTCTGCAACCAATCTATGAACAGAGTATTTTATTTTTATTTTATCTCTCAATCCAATTCTTGCGTACCTACCACTCATGTTTAGAGTTAAAATTTTCTCAGTTTTAATGGTTCCATTTCTAGGTAGCGATTTAACACGACCGAGATTACTTATTTCGTAAAGTCCTTCGTAATCTTTTATTGGTTTCCATATTTCAGCCATGTTTACTCCTCCTCCTCGCTATAATCATTTCCTTGAATCAAGCAGCCAAAAGCAATGATGCCTGCCATGATGGCTGCTACCATACCAATATCTAATAACGTCATACCTTTTCCTCCTTTTCTGCATAATTTAGATAGTCTGACAAATATGGAATCTTCTCGATAAACTTGAAACGAATGAGATAATAAAGGAAACTCACTACATACCAAGGTGGGGTATCCTTCTTGAATATCTGTTTCAAGTTCTTAAGAATATTGCATCCGTAGAACCACAATACTAGGTAAGAGATAAAGGAAACGCATTGAACGGAACCTTCCATCTGTCCTTTGAATCGCCCGATTGCATATACCGCTGCACAAAGGACGAAGAACACGGTAGCGTGACCGATGCACACAACTGCTTTCTTTAACTCGAAGTTTTCTCCCTTTGCAATCATACCGCTAAGATAACCGAAAATGAAGTTGAGGGTGAAGACGATCATAAGCGAAGATAACTCGCCTTCAATCGGTTTAAGATAGGCGAGTAGTGCAAGAACTATGCCTACAACAATATCTTTAATTCTATCTGCCATAAGATAAATATTTGATGATTAAACAATAACGCTGCAAATATACAATAAAATATTTAATCATCAAATAGATTTCCATAAAAAGTGCAAAACTTTATGCACTCATATAAACGCATATATATATTTTTGAAGAAATATTGTATATAATTGTATATAATTTCATCGAAAAATTGTATTTTTAAAAGCATCGAAATCAATGCAAATAAAAAAGAGAGGCAATCACTTACCTCTCTAACTCAACTTGTAAGGAACACTTACATGTTCAACTATTATTTTCTCTTGCTCTTTATGAAGTGTAGAATATCCCACTTCTTAAAATATCTGGTATGCCCACGTTTCTTGCACTCGCCATTCGGAATATCACCCCTAGCAACCATTCTGTTTAAGGTAGCATCAGAAACGTGAAGCTTTTCCTTAACCTCCTCAGTGCTCATCATAGGATTGAGCATATCGGGAATGATGTCGCACAATCTATCCAAGTCATCATCACTCATTCCGCAAGCGGTTACCTTCTCTCCGTTTCGCTGTTGCTCGTCTGCCTTAAAGCAAGCATCGCTTAGTGACTTTAGAGCCGTACCGAGTATCTTATAATTCAATATCTTTGCCATATTACATTCGTTTTTACGAAAAATTCTCAAAAATCGCTTTTATGCGAATATTTTACGTCCTAATCTAGTTTTGCTGATAAACAAATCCGCAAAAGAGTACAGATAGAATATTGCCGTAACTACCATAACAGTGAAGCAGGAATCTATCATATCATTAGTTGTGTACCAGCTCCATTCTACAATGTGAGCCGCATTCACACCAAAGAAATAAAAGAAAGGAATACGATTCCGCCAGCACAGGAAGAAAAATCTGCTCGCCAGTATAAGAACCATTGGAAAAATATACACCATGAAATATATATATAGATAGCATGGAGTATTTTCCACGTATGGGATAAACATTTCACTAGGATGCTTACTAAAATTCCACATACCATAAGCGTGAAATAGCATAATCGTAATTGGTACATACTTGCAGAACCAGCGGAAGAACTTCAAAATTCTTCTGATATACCGATTACCATGTCTCATCATCAATTCCGTAACCTCACTGACATCTTTGTCTTTCAACCACTTTAATAAGTTGTCTTCGTCTTCTTTGTTCATAAGCTATTATATTTTCGTTGATTTAAAAGATTGATGCAGCAAAGATACGCATTTTCTAACAGAAGTGGTTGATTTTCAATTGATTTTTGCGTTAAACTTTATAAATAGTAACTATCTGAAAGTTTATTACTGCTTTCTTGTTACTAAAATCGAATATAATTATAACAAAAAAGGCGGCTACCCATATTAGAGCAACCGCCTTTATCTTAAGGATAAGCTTGTATCCCTTATCCCCATTGCCTTGTGGTCTCTTTGCTGCATATCTTGCCAGCAACACCCAACTCTTTAGAACCAGCAATTAATGACATCGGTAAACCACGACTATAAGTAGGCTTATCGTAATATTCTCCTAGTTTTAGGAGTGCTGGCTTTAAGTTACCTTGATTAAAAACTCCTGCGTTCACATTCCAGTAATCGCCATCACGGGCAAGGCTTGCAAGGTTTCCGTTCTTTACAACATCAGCTTTCGCCTTGCTGGTGAAGTACTTTCCGTCAGCTTTGCTTGCCAGCTCTTGCGTAGTGAATCCATTCAATGAGTCTGTCACTATCTTTCCGTTTATGCGAGGAGCTGTATAGCGATATAATGTTGTCTTTCTATCTATGCTCGGAGTCAAGCTAGGGAAGAGATGACTGTCATAGCTATTATCAGCAACCAAAAACGTCTCTGATATAGATGGTGGGTTGTATGATGACTTGAATGTCTTAAAAGTTCCATAGCTATATGGTGTACTTGATACTCCAAACAGGTTCTGTGATGTGTAGAACTGGTATGCAGTGAAGCTACCGTTAGTCTTATCCATCGTAGATATACCATCGGGACCGAGGTCATACAGCAAATCTCCGTTATTGTCATAATAGGATAGTACTGCACTTCCCTCAGAGTTAAGACCGAATCTGATATTCGGCTTTGTTTTATTGACAGAACCGAAGAACTCCATAATTCCATCGCTAATAGACACCCTTGCACCGTTACTTCCGAGAGACTCCAACGCCTTGGCTGCTATCAGATCGGCATTAAGCATTCCGTCCTTGAATAATGCTGCAATAGCATTGCCGTTCATCACCTTTACCTGCTCGCCATACAGCAGGACTTCTCTATCAGTAATGCCGATACCAGCCTTCTTCAGGCTCGCCTTATCAACCAAGTCAGTCTTGCGCTCGGTGTACTCGGTCATCAACGTACCTACTTCAAGCTTTGGCTTGGCGATATAAATATTGTTGCCGCTGTATATACGGAAAAGCACATAGATAGGTAATATACTGCCAATGATACGATAGTGTACCCAATACCGTTTCCATTCGCTGGAAACGGTCACTGCCTGTTCACCATCAACATTAGTCTTAGGCTTTGTGCCATCAGACTCAACCATCAAAGATGGCGTTCCATCTTTATAAAGATAGCATGTTATCTGACCTCTTCCTTTAGCCAGGAATGATAATATATAATCTTTACCTTGTTTGAGTGGATTCGAGGCTTCATTAGTGAAATCCCAATATAACATATTGGTGTAACCACTACCACTTTTGTCAATGTGAGATACTGAGTAAGTACCTTCATAGTCATTATTGGTAATACCATTAGCCATTGTATGATTACCATCTACAAGCAATTTCGTAGTATTATCGAGCAGATTACCACCCACGTAATCACAATCTTGCTGAGAAAGAGACCAGCCCTTGTAGGTATCTCCATCTTCCATCATAGGCTGACAGATATAGGCATCAGAAGCACCGCTTACGCAGAAAATGACTGCAAGATAGTTAGTGACAGCAGATGATGTATCTATCGTAAACGTGAATTGTTCCCATGTATTAGGAGAAGAGACATTCATCCAAACTGTCTCATAGAAATCTGTTTTACTGCTTGCATTGGCAATATCGGAGGTGCTGTATGCACGAATCCTGAATTGAGCACTGGTACTGCTGCTTTTAACCCAACAGGAGAATGTGTATTTCTTACCTTTTGTGATGACGACACTCATGCCTCCGCTCTTCGTGCCATCCCAATATACGCCATTTTCACTGCTGCTTGTGATATGTACGCAGTTGATACCATCCTTACCGGTAGTACATTCAATGCGCGTACCCGAAGAGAAATGCAACGATTCCTGATTATGAAAATCGCTATTCACCAAGAGATTCCTTCTGCCGACTGCATTAGAGCTTACTTCCAAAGAGATTCTCCTGGCTGTCTGTTCGATACTTGATGATACTTCCCTCAATTCGTCCTTCGATGCCTTACCATTAAGTTCATTAGAAACGGTATTATACTTATTGCTTATCTCCGTGTACTTTCTCTGAAAGCTTTCGTCCGTCTCCAATACCGTCTTCACAAAGGTATTGGTGTTAACACGGAATGGCAGATAGGAATAGTAATCAGTACCATCTACAGTTACCTTCAATTTCACACCGCCAGCAGATGCCGGAACATATTTACCTGTAGCAACGGATTCAGTTGTTATTTTTGTTATTTTAATGTCATTGCTGCTGATAATATCCGCTTCACAGTTATCCTTTGACACGATGCTTACCGTGAACGATACAGCCTTACCACCCCTCGTTGCACTGACTTTAGATGTATTGTTATTGAACTGAGTAGATGATATATATCCGTCTTTATCAGCATTGTATACAAGCTCAGAGGGAGACAGGTTGATATTGACCGCATCCTTACCTGGCTCACCATCCTTGCCTCTATACGATACGCTGTAGCTTGTAGTAGAGTTCGTGTCGGAGTATACTACAATCGTTCTGGTCCACAGATAAGGCTTCGTGCCGGTTGTCGCAACAACGTTTTTGCTCCAGGTACCTGTAGGTGTTTCCGTACCGCTTGCACTTATCTGGTATGTAACAGATTTACTGATGATAGTGACAGATGAACCGTCACTACCATCCTTGGCTCTTCTGCTTACCCTCTGAGAGGCATACAGATGTACTGGCTTTGTCATAGGCTACCCTCCTTCTAATGTGTTCTGATATACTCTTCTAAAACATCCTTTGCTACAGCCTTCGCCTTCGTGCGCCAATCCTGCATGGCGTTATATTCAGCTTCGTGTTCCTCGTCATCTGCATCAAGCTTCTTGCCATCAGCTTTTTTGGCAAGATTAGCAAAATGGTTATTGATGATAGCCTGCATCTTATCGGTAGGATATACTGCCGTGACTATAGCATCTATCACCTTGCCTCGTTCTACAGGCTGCTCGATACGTACAACGTGGGCGGCATAAGCCATTCGGGTAGCTTTTTTGATTTCAGTGCTATCCGTACCATTTGCTAACTCAATCTGCTCAACATCAAAGTTGATGCGAATATAATTACCCTCATACTCAATCAGACTAGGTGAGTAATCGAATGTAGACTTTCTAATTTCCATGATAATATCCTTTCTTTTTTAATATTAATAACTCAAGATTTATCTGCTCTTCTATTTCTAGAATACTCTTTAGAGCAATCTTTACAATACCAAGAATAGCCATGTCCTTGTATATAGTAAAACTCTGATATAGGTTTTACTTTTCCACAAGTCTTGCAAAGCTTTACACTCCTGTCACGTTTTTGTGGCTTTATTTTGTTGTCAAGCCAATTTCGCAATGCACTCTGATAAGCATCTGATGCCTCCTCTGGTGTTTTGAAAGTTCCTAAATAGTATCTTTCTTTTTCTATACCAATCTCTGCGCCAAACATATTATCCTTATTGAATCTGCGAACACCGCGAGGTAATTTGTCCTTTCGCTTCTCTTGTATTCCAAGATTACAATTTTCTCTATTTGGTAACTGACGCAAATTTTCGATATTGTTATTTTTCTTATTACCATCTATATGGTCAATAACCAAATTATCTATAATCCTTCCTTTAAAGGCTGCATACACAAGTCTGTGAACTCTATAGTTCTTTATCTCATTATTTACTCTGAACTTCACACACATATATCCATCAATATCGTGCTGTTTCATTTCAATACCACGGATTAGATTGAATACTCTACCATCTTCACTGATAGCGTATTTTCCTTCGTAACCTACAACATTTTTTATTTTCATATTTGTATATTTTAAAATTTACCACAAAGATACAAAAATAATTCGAAACGCAATAATATATTGTATTAAATAATGTTATCATTGCGTTTCGAGTTCGCATACGAAAGACCGCATTGCGACCTGTTGTTCGCGTTACCCCCAACGTTCAGCAGCTCCATGATGTATCACCTTTTCTTCACCCACTCCATGGTTGTAGAAAATCTTATCGCACGGAAATGGGTTGTTTATATTTTTGTGCTTCTGCGAATCCTATTATAAGGAGATTTCAACTTTGCAGTTTCAATCTTGCGTTTTACATTATGTTTATTAATTCACTATTTTTTTGCGACCAGCTCACTGGCAGATGTGCAGCCAACGCTAGGCGTTGGCTCACATCGCCATGAGCTCCGAACCGCTCACGATTGTCGGGTTTCCGTAGAAAGCCAAGCGAGCGCCGAGGTACGACCACGAGGCCGAGAAACCGAAGCTCGAGAACGCATACGAAAGACCGCATCGCGACCCGTTGTCCGCGCCACCCCCAACGGACAGCAGCTCGCCACTTGTCGAAGCCCAGAATCCATTGCAGTAGTACGTACTATCACCGCCTCCTACGGCTTGCGGAAACGCATCCCAATATGCACCCAGTGTCTTTCGTGTAATATACTCTCCACTTGCTGATGACGGAATGGTAAATTTTCGCCCATTTGCCGTATTACTTACCTGATTACCGCTATAGACAACAGCGTATCGGGTATTTCCATCCATGTAGAAACGGATGCCTGGACGGAACTCCCAAAACCTACCCCACAAATCCTCAAATCCAAATAATTTGACAGGGTATTGATTACCGAGAGTAGCATCGTTATAGAGCACCTTACCGCTACCATCACCGAGAGATATACACTTACCCATCGGTACATCACGACATGCTTCCCACGATGAGCTTTGGAATCCCGAACCTATAACGGCTTGACTATTGAGGTTTCCAAAACTTACCTGATACAACGCTTCGATAAGGCATTGAAATCCGTAGTTGGCAAGACCGAAGTTAGAACCAAGCTTCTGCGCAGCAGCAAAGAATTGCGACATTGTCTGACTATGCTTTGGAGTTACGTTAGGTCTTGAATGAGCAACACTATTGCCGTCATACGAGATTTCGTAAGCACCAACCCAGTTAGGAGACTCGAAAATCTTTCCACCTGAGATAGGGAACAGTCCACCAAATTGCAAGGTCTTGTTGTCAGCCTTGAAATGGCAATCGGGAACATGAACCATTGTTTCATACTTGGCAGCGTTATCCACCTTTGTACCATCAGCAAAGAATTCCCAGTTGCTAGGGGCAAGCTTGGCAGCGTATGCTTTGCCATTGACAACCTTCATCATGTATCCACCCATCGCTCTCTGATACATATCAGCCATGAAAGGCGTTGGAAGAGCAAATTTAGGGTTAGAAGACTGTTCCAAAGTGATTGTAGAATAGAAGGTATTGTTACCCATCATCTTCTGGAGGTCTCCGAGGCTTAATCTTCGGATAGCACCATCTACAACAATCAAGAAAGTCTGTTCGGTATTCATTGCCGACACGGTTTTTTTCTCTGTTAATTTTACACCCATATTTATATTATATTTTAAAATATTACTAATCTATCAACGGATTGCCATTCTCATCAAGCAGGTAATTGCCATCTTCATCAATGAGATAGTCGTTGGCAGGTCTCTGTCCGTATTCTATCTGTTCTTCAAGATAATCGCTCTCAACATCGCCAAGACCAGATTCCTTGATTGAGAAGTAGCATGATTCGCCCTCTTGCCAGGACTTTTTAGTGATGACATTACCGTCAGATGCTTCGGTATGCCATTGCATTTCGACGATACGGTTTGGATACTCAACAACCCTTCCGTTATACTCCAATATAGCCTTATTGCTTCTGAATATCTTGCCCCATTCAATGTTATTGCACACCTTGAACTTAGGCTGACTGAAAGAAGGGTAGAACCTGGAAGCAGAGAATTGGAACTGCGCAACAGCCTTTCCGCCTATCACTGCCTTGATGGTATAATTATTCTTCTCTACAAGTCTAAGGTCAATCACAATCTCTGATGTGGATATAGATATAATCTCGTTAGGACTTGCAGCAGACGAAGCAGACATCCTGGTCGTTCCACGATACAGTTCAATAGAGAATCCGCTAGTGATTTTCTCCTTGGTCTTATATACATCAATCGGAATGTGACGTTCATACTGATTGCCGTCAAAGCAAGCGTTTCTTGCTTCCGTAGATGCCGATATGATATTATTAGCAACCTTATACTCATAGAGAGCCAACTTGTCAAGGAATGGGTTATAGGATATATCGGTATCTTCCCGAATACCCATTCCATAGGTATCTGCACCCTTATCTGCCGTATACAGAGTGATAGGGTCTGATGTGATATGCAATATAGAGTTCGTTCTGTAATCATAGAGGTCAGCTTCGAATTGCAACTGCTGCTTATCATTACTTGGAAGATTCCTCTTGACAGTAATCGAACCACGATTAGATGTATTGCTTGTATCAATGATATACTTACCGCTCCAGGAATTAATCTTAGATATATCCTTCCATTCCGTGCCCGTAGAAACTTTCCATACCATATTGGCAAGAGACATATTTGACAGCTTGCTGTCCCATGAATCATCCTTAGCTGTAGCGTTGATTTGAGGATAGGCAATACACTCAAAGCCGCTCTGTGTTCGGTCTGGAAAGAATTTATCTCCAGCCATAGTCTGCATGAATGGAGATTTAGGCGATGCGCACACTACTGATACAGAAACGTCCAAAGGCGCAAATATTCTTTTAGCCTTATTACTAACTATTGGCATAATCGTTCCTCCTAATCATCAACTGTTAAATACGCATCTGCTGACACCGATACACCGATGATATTTTTATTCTCATCAATAGTATCAGCATTACGTACAACGAATCCATCACTTACATTCTTAGCCCAAGTCATTGTTTCCGAGCGTTTATTCTTCACAGAGCCATTATTATCAGTATAGATAACGAATGTGACTTTGCCACTTATACTTCTCGGTGCTTTACCTGTTTCGCAGTTGGTAACGATACATCGGAATGTCTGATTGGTGTCTTCGTCAACTTGCCCGATAGAATTAAGAGCAAGCTGGTAAATATCAGATATATCATCAATACTGATACCTGTACGGTATACGGCTGCGCCATCAACAATAAATTCGAGGACAAAGAGCTGGTGACTGTCTACATAGAGCTTGTCCGAGTCTCCGGTCTTGTCTCTGTGTATGGTGATTCCGCTTTGTGGCTTATTATAAGTTCCTGCAAGGTCTGTTCCGCTACCTCTGTACAGCTTAACCGAATATGAGGAAACTTCTCCACCTGCTGAATTGAATAGCCAAGGTTTGAGTACAGCCTGTGTCTGTCCCTTACTTAGTACCGTGGTATCTGCTGAAACGCCACCGAAATAAGATGAGCCGCCAAGCATAGATACCAATATATCAATACTTTTCTCCATCGGGTATGTACTTGCTCCTAATACAGCAACTCCCGAATATTTAAGAGTATCGGAATCTTGATTTACCTTTGAAGCAAGGTCTGCAACAATAGATAGAGAACCATCCGTATGATTGAGCTTGAATCTGTTATCAACAGCCGAAGTCTCCCATCCAGTTCCACTAAAGCTGAATCCTAAATCCTTACCGTTGTATGCCCAAGCATGACTGGTGAGTGTTACATTGTTTTTACGAGCAGAGCCAATAATCGGTGTGATGACAGGATGCTTTCCGCTCTCGCTCCATTTAGGCGATACGGTAAACGTATCTGGGTTCAATCCTTGAAAGAGCGGTACACCATTCGTTTGCAGACTGAGGGATAATGTGTCGCCCTTCAATGTTCGTCTGACTGGTGCGGTTGCCGAAAGATGAATTTCCTTTCCCATATTTTAATCTCCTATTTTTATTAAACTTTAATATATTCTTGATGTATTTTGCCTGTTGTGGTGGTTGCCGTGAACGTGAATGTTGCAGTATCACCTTTACCAATATCGTCTTCTGTTCCATCATTAGACCAAACAATATCTATTGAGCCGTTGAAGTTCCTTACCTTATCCTTTGTTGCCCATGCAGCATCGTCAACAGAATCATCGGTCTTGCGTGTCACCTTCCATGATGCTACTCCGTTTGATACATCCTTATCGCCTAACATTAGCTTACAAGTGATGTTGTGCGTCTCACCTATAGCGATGCCGTTGAAGACAATATCGGTATATAGGGTAACTTGTGGTTTATAGATATTGGTCGTCGCCTTCCAATAAGGAGAGTCCTCAGATGGTTCTTCGGTCGTGGTCTGTCCTTCCGATACGATGCAGAGCCACCTTGTGCCAAGCCATGTGACCTCATTGTAGTATTCGTAGGCAGTCCCATCCTTCCAATCACCGAGATAGATAGGAGTCCATATCTTCTCACCGCTCACGTTTACCATCTTGAAGTATTTGGTAACGATATTGATGCCATCGAAACCAACGTCAAAAATGGATTTATCCTTTAAGGTATAGGAATTGACTCCACGGTACATGGTTAACTTTGGTGCAGAATCTCCTTCGGTCTCCATCATCAGAAGGTGCTGGCGGCTTTTATCAGTTCTGTTACCCATGAGGACAATAGTATCACCAGCAGAAGGATTGTCCGAGCCTTCCATGCAGTTGTCTTTTGCTATCTGAATCCATGCGAACTTCTTGCCGTCATAGAGTTCGTTACCTTCTGCGTCTGTGATTACCTCGTTCTCGGCTGATACCTTTGTAACCATTCTCCAATAGTTCTGGTTGCTGACGTTCTCATATACACCAGGTGCTATGTTGAACGTCTGGCACCTAACTTGGTCTTCCACCTTGAATGAGTTTATTGTGGCTGTAGTTCCATCATCAGCGAGTAGATAGCACTTCCATCCAATCAGCTCATTCGTTGTCTCGCTATATACTTCCTTGATGTAGCTTATCTTTCCAGCAGCAGGGGATAGGACAATGTTGCCGCCAACATAGCTGAGTTCACGTATCAAGAGGGTGTTGAAGATTGCCTTACCCCAAACTATCAAGTCAGTGAGCAACATCTGAAACTTACCATCGCTTCTCTGCTTGATTGCAAATCCGCTCTGCTCAGATTCGTTGAAATCGAGTGACTTCAAGAGATTAACCAATATACTAGAGAGTATAGCGTTTCCGTTTCCGTCTATTCTATAGTTGTTTCCATCGCCTATGTTCAATCCCTGCAAGAACTTCTGTACCTTCTCGAAAGTGATTGTGCCCTTTGCGGTGTTATCTTGCAGCCTAGATACAAACTCCATCCTAGAACGTCTAGCAGAATAAACGTTACTATCGGATGCAGGAGTGGTATCGTTCAAGCCAATGACATAGACACCTCCACCGTTGCCACTTCCTGCGCCACCTATCTGCATTCCATTCACCTTAATGGAATCAACCTTGTCTTCCAACTTACCTAATCGACTTGTAGCTGCCTTCTCGCCAACCGTGTACTGAGGATGGTCGTAAGGTATATCCAAAGGTATCTCCATGCCTATGATGCGAGAGTTTCGGTAGTGCTTTCCATCCGCGTCCACCTGCGCAAACATATCATTAATCAGCTTTACCTGTTCACCGAGAGAATGGTAATCGTATATCCCATCATTGTAGAACTTGTCGCCATCCATCGTGCAGGTGAAGTTTGAGTTGCTGATCATGGCCTTCTGATAGTACTGCTTCGCTCTATCGAACAGAGACAACTGAGCGGTAGGGATGAGGTTCGTATCAGTAATCTTGGTTGCGTCCCAGTTGAACAGAAAGTACTTATCACCAACCTTTGGGCACATAACGCCATCTGGAAGAGTTCTTCCGTAGGTGTCGTTTGCCACAATCTCGAAGTAGTTAACCTTGTCGATAACATTGAAGCTGACATCGAACTCCATACCCATGAGAGCACCGCTAGTGAACTTGATGCCTAGAGTGAGGTTACTCTTTATCCAACTCTCCTTGAAGCTATTAGTGAAAGAGTCTGTAGAAGTGACCTGCCAAAACGTCTGTGTAGTCTTCGTCCCATCTTCGTTATCAACGGTGCTATCATACGTCTTGATACTGCTGACAACACTATCAACCTTTGGGTATTCTTCCTCAAACATCACGACGCCTTCGATAGCCTGCTTGTCGTTCTTCACGACATTCACGTTCTCCAGGTAACCATCCTTAGCGTAGAAACCATCACTGTCCACTTCCTTGTTAGGGAGCATAAGGTAATCGGTAGCTACACCATCGGTGGTGACGTCCGCATCGGCACCAGTGAAATACCCTTTCGGAATATTTCTGTCTGAGCCGAATGCGTACAGTCTCGTAATATAAGTTGACTTAGATTCCGAATAGGACATAGACAGAACATTAACATCCTGTTCGAATGTTGTCTGCCCTTCCATTTCGCAATATCCAAGGTATATAATAGAGCCATCTATCCACCACTCGCAGTTGAGTGCATCTTCGGAACAGATGGCATTGAGAGCATCAAGAATACTGATAGAACCGTACTCAATCAAGAATCTCTTCTGAACATCGAAAGCCTTGTTGTTGTACGTAGTGTAGTCAACGGAGAACTCCTTGCCATTGTACGTAAGACCTAGCGCCTTGAGGTTGCCGAGTATAACGTTCATGTGTACGCCTACCGTTGTGGTGAGGTTGAAGGAGGTCTCGTTGGCTCCGTGCTGAGGGCGATACTTGCAAAGCTTATTCTTCCAAGACATATAGTAGGCATCCATCTGCATTTCGTAGTCGTAGCCATCACTATCATTGTGCTTAGGGAAGTATGATGATGTAAGCTCAAAGTATCCGAAGTCTGGAATCTCCACGGAATCACCAATCTCGAAATAGACTGGCGTTGCCGTAGTGAACTTCAAGATGATGTAGTGGTGGTCCATAAGCTGATATGACAGCTTAGAACCCTCACCGAAGTCCTCTAGCGTGAAGAATACCTTGTTATTTCTCTTTATCTGAATCATTAGCTTGTATATGTTTACTTGTTTCACCTCTGTCACTAGGGTCTGGCTCGTTGAGCTTTAGACTGAACTTTGCCATTTCCCGAATGAACTGACTGAACTGTGTGCAGGAGAGATAGATGCACCGATACCACACATTAGGCTGAAATCGGGTGCGGATAACCAACTCTCCCTTGGCAAGAACCTCCTCGCAGAACTTAGCATAGTTCATCATGAATGTATCTGAGTCCTTGGCGGTCATGTTGAATGGCAGCGTTATCTCCCTTTCATCCAGTCTTGGATTGTGCTTGATAACCGACTTGCCGTCCTTTGAGCGATACTTGTTGCTGATGAACTCCTTGTTTGGTGCAGGAGTCATGAGCGTACTGAGGGCGGTTTCATCTAAGAAGATGCCCCACGTAAGGTAGGCATCCTTACCATTGATATAAAGTTGTCCATTAAGCATAACTATTTAATCATTAAATGACCTCGTAGGCTTCGCTGTGAGCCGCTTTTGCTATTGTTGAGTATAGTTGTAAGTGCTGACAAGTGAAAAGCCTATAGAGGTCAAATATCCTTTAATCTTCTGATCATATCATCCAGCTTTGTTCCGAAGTCATTATAGGTGAGCTTTGAATACTTCACGATGTCTTCGAGGTAGCTGTTTGTCATAATCATCATGTTTCTAATCTCCAATACTGCGCCATTGGTTGATATTCCGAGTGTAACGATACTCTCCATCTGCGATATGGTGGTAGTCATGTTCTGAGCGATGGACTCTCCTGCAATCTGCAGGGCGGTGAAGCGACCATTCAGCTCGTCTGCGGTATCTTGCCCCATAGATGCCCATCCTCCGCTTGTTGCGGTCTGTGATGAGGATGAAGAACCAGTGTAGCCAGTTACCTTCGCCCACTCATCACGTATCTTCAATCCTTCCTGGACAATATCATCGTAACGCTTGTTGAATGCTTCTATGTCTGTTTCGGTAAGCTTGCCATCTTTGTCCTTGATAGCCTTCGCCCAATCATCATAGAGCTTCTTCAAGTCGCCGTTGATAAGGTCTTCCATAGAGTAGGAGAGAAGAGCCTTTTGCATCATTTCACTGAAATCGTCTGCAAAGCCCTGCGCTGACTTGCTCATATCCATAAGGTCTGACACGAAGCTATCCTTCATGCTGTCAAAGGAAATCTGCGTAAGGCTTTCCTTCAGCTTGTCTGACAACTCATCCAGCTTGCCTGCTTGGTCTATATAGTCATTCAGCTTCTCCGTCAGACGACCACCATAGTTACCCTTTCCAGTGTTCTCGATATGTTCCCAAATGGCAACGTTGCCACGGAGGAGCTTCATTTCCTCTGGACTAAGGGAGAAGAGGTCGCCATTGAAATCTGATTTGACGTTCTTCTTGATCCAATCCATCTCATCACTACTGAAACCGCTCCAATAGTGATTCCACGAGCCGTGAGAACCGTGATAGCTTGCCTGCGCCTTTGCGATTCCGAGGTAGTTCTGATTAGTCTCCTGCTGATTCTTGTAGGCTTGCTCGTAGTATGAGGTTGCCTTGGAGCCAAAGGAGTTTTCCATTGCATCAGTCAAATCCTCGATGGATTGCTGCAAGAGGGTGTTTCTGTCCGTCAGCCTTTCGATGGTATCATTGACCTTCTTTGCATTTCCGTCTCCACCGAACAGGCTATTAAAACCACCGAATGAAAGCGTGTTGAGGATATGTGAAACGTTGTTCCCGATACTCTTCAATGGCTTCATAACGATGTCACCAGATAAAGCATCATCTAGGATGCCCGTTACTGCGCCAAAGACCGTCTCCATGAGGTCGCTTATGAGTGTTCCGAAGCCACCTTTCAGTATATCGAGGATGCCGAGTATTGCGGAGATTATTTCACCTGCCATACCGCTATCCCCTAAAGCTTCCGTCAGAACCTTGGCTGCATTGCTGTCTTTACCGAGCAACCCTTGGATGCCCTTTGCAAGCGTGTTGGCAACGTCCTTCTGCATATTACCCCCGAAAAGCTTGTCAAGCCCTAGAATGGAGTTTCCTATGCCTTTGAGTGACCCAGATGTGAGACCCTGCAAGCCATTTTCAAGCTGCTGGAACTGAGAAACTGCCTTATGTGCAGATGTCTGCAAGTCTGATGATGCCTTCTGGACTGATGAGCCGAACTCCAAAACGTTGTTAGATGCGTTAGCAAGTACGCCCTGCGCTCTAGAGAGGTTGGCTTCAGCCTTACTGATACTTGTCTTGTCACCGCTCTTATTAGCCTTGGCGAGGTCTTCCTGCGCCTTGGTTACAGCTTTCGTAGCTTCAATCTCTCGCTCTTGTGCATCAATATAGCCCTGCATGGCTGACTGATAGGAGTTGATGTCGTCAGAGACTTTCTTGAAGATGTCGCTATCCCAGATGGTAGCAGAGCCTTGTAGCTTTGAGATAAGTTCCTGAATGGTCTTCTGCTCATTAACATCTGTTGTGCTCTTGGAGAGCTCTTGCAGCTTCTTTATTGTTGGTTCTAGTTTGTCCTTGAACATAGCCCCGAAGTCTCCGAAGACGCTTCCCCAATCGATGTTCTGTCTGATGGCATTTATCTCGATGGTTTGGAGGTCCTTCTTTCTCTGCTGCTGAAGAGAGAGCTTTTCGCCTTCCGTCTGAGACTTGGCAATCTTATCTTCGTACTCCTCGGCAATGGCTTGCTTCTGCTGATAGAGTGAGCCATACTCCTTCAAGTAGTCACGCATAGATGTGAGGGCTTCCCTGTTGACCTCATCAAGCTTCTTGTTATACTCTTGGGTAGCTAGGTCTCTTGCCTTATTGAGAGCATCGGACTGAGCAGAGGTAAGAGCTTCTTTCTTGCCAGCTTCCTTGTTCTTCTTCTTGAACTCTGCTTCCTGCTTTTCAATCTCGGCTTTGCGCTTGGCATAGTCGTTCTTGATTTCAGCAATCTTCTTCTCCGTGCCTTCCTGCATGAGGGAGATAGTTTCATCTGTATTTTTCTGCTGCAAAGTCTTCAAGATGTTGTTTAAATCCTCTTGAGCTTTGATAGCTTTGTTCTCTTCCTTTATTCGAGTCTTGCGTGCCGTTGCTGCTGCCTTCGACACTCTTTCACTCACATCACCACCTAGTTTCGAGTAGGCATCCTTGGCTGCTTTAAGGTTTTGGGTGGCGGTTTCGTACTGAGAAGCTGTGTATTTGCTCTTATTTCTCTCCATAGCAGCAACCTTCTTCTTGGCTGCGTTGTATTCACGATGAGCCTTGTTGTAAGCTTGCTGGTAGGATTCCGTAGAACCTGTGTTAGCCAACGCTTGTGCTCTTTTTTTTGCTTGGTTGAGGGATTGTTTGGCGGTGTTCCATTGAGCCCTAAAAATCAAAGGTATTGTCGTTGCGCCAGTGACAGCCCAATTCCTCTTCATAGCTAAGAGGTTGTTAAGAACCTTTGTTTTCTCAGACTCCTGCATACGGAGATTCAGATCAGCAGGATTCTTCTTGATGTCTTCTCGAAGATCTGCTATCTCTTTCTGAGCCTTATTGATGAACGCATCTAACCTACTTTCGCCAGTAGCATAGTTGATGGTTTCGTTGGCAGCTTGCCAATCGTTAACCAGATTGATTGCTTCGTCATAGAAGTCAAAGATTTCTTGACGTACACTTTCGTTCTCCTGTGCCTCTTGCAAGCGAACTTCGATAGGCTTTGCATTCTCGGCTGCTTGGTCTCGAAGTTGTATGATATTGGAAAGCTTCTCTTCTGCTTGATTGAGGTCTTCTTTGGCTTGGTTTATCTGTGATGAGATAGCGATGCTACCTTGACCGCCATTGGATGCGTCTGCTCTGAGTTGCATTTGGAGCTCCTCAACCTTCTTTCGGTACTTCTCAACTTCCTCAACTGCCTTGTCGTACTTTAACTCTTCCATGCTCTCGGCAACTTCCTTCTGCGTCTTAGCAAAGTCGGCAGATGCAAGTTGAGCTTGTGAGTATTGTTCCGTTAGCTGAGGTGCGAGGTTGGAGAGTTTTTGGTAAGCTTCTGCCTTCTCGTATTCTGTAGCTGTCTCAGACTGAATAGTTCTGATAAGGCTTTCGATATTCTGCTGACGTTCCTTGACCTTGCTGTCAAACTCATCCCATGCTTCATTGGATTTCCTTACTGCCGTTTCATGTGCCGATTCTGCTGTGGCAAGCTTATATACGGCATAGGTTACTGCTGCGATGGTGGCAGCTATCCAAAAAAGAGGACTTGAGAACATAGAAGCATTCCATGCGTCCTGTGCCCTTTTGCAGAGAAGGGTGACCTGTGACCATATTCCTTTGGCTGCTGCGTCTCTTGCTGTAGCTGCGGTATTCAAACCTTGGGATGCAGTGTTAGCCGTATTGGCTGCTGTATTTGCTTCTGTGGCTGCGGTTGCAGCAGTTTCTCTAGCCGTTTGGAGTTGCTTTGCGATGGTGTTCCTTTCGTTAACGGCAGTGTTGAGTTTGATTTCTGCTGTCTCTACCTTCTGCCCATCTGTATAGGATTCCATGGCATCGTAAGCATCTTGGAGTGATTGAACCTCGTTGTCCTGCATAGCAAGTTTGTTCTCCAATGCCTTCACTTCCTCTGCGGCTGCGGTGGCTGCATCTGCCTTTGCTTTTGCCTGCGCCTGTAGTTCGGCAACGTAAGCCGCAACCTCTTCACGCTTTGATGCCACCAATTCCGCCTGTGCTGCTGATAACTGACCTTTGGCTACTGCTTCTTCAAGGTCTGTATTCTTTGCTTCTTTCTTCATAGGGAGCAAAGATTCAAGAGCTGACAACTCAGCCGAATAGCCTACATTTGCGGTAGCTGTGTAAAATGCTGATACACTAACTGCCATTGCCTTATAAAGGCCGATGGCAGATGCGGCTGCAAGGATAACCTCACCTATCTCCTTCCAATGGTCGATAACCTTAGATGTGATATCCAAAGCATCATTCATCAAGCCTTCGGTCTGAGTGCCGAGGTCATTGATAGCCATTTCGATTGAATCCTGAATATTGCTTATCTGACCCGTAATAGAGTGAGATTGCTTTTCCATCAATCCACCGAACTTGCCGCCTTCATTGGTAAGACTTTCGATAGCCTTCTTGACTTCGGGGAAACCTACCTTACCTGCTGTCACCAATTCCGAAACCTTATCCTTGGTAACTCCGAACTGCTTGGCAAGTTCCTCTGTCAAAGGAATACCGCGACCTGTAAATTGCATCAAGTCTCTTGTGAACAATCTACCTTGCACCATCGTGGTACCATAGAGCCATGTGAGGTCCTGCAAGTTCAATCCCAATCCTGCTGATACGTCACCGAGCCTTCTCATGGTATCGGTAATCTCGTTGGCTGCAAATCCGTATGCAAGGAGCTGCTTTGCTCCATTTACTACACCCTTCATGTCAAAAGGGGTAGAAGCAGCAAGGTTTGCGAGGTCTGAAATCATTCCCTTTGCCTTCTGTCCACTACCGAGCATGGTTTCAAAGGCAATCTCAAACTGCTGAAACTCTCCTCGGACAGTACCCAGTGTGCTGATGATTTCCTTTGCCGTGAACCCAGCAAAAGCTACCGATGCAACGGACTTGATGCGATTGAAAACATTCTCAATGCTCTGACCCTGCTGCTCGACCACTCTTGCTGTCTGTGATACTCCATCCTGCACCCCTCTAAAGGCTTTCAGTACGGATGAATTATCGCCTGTTATGTCAAACTTGATACTTGCCATTTTTTTATTCTGTCAATTACGTAAAGGTGCACCTCCTAGACAAAACCTTTATTCTTTGCTTTGTTCTTGTTAGTGAAGGAGGTTAAATTGGATTCTCTTCGCTCTGTCTGATCAGCTCCATGATGTCCTCTTTGTTATCTCCGCTGAAGACCTTCTCTGTTGCTGATGGAATGTGAGCCTTCTTTCTTTCCTCATCGGATAGATAGATGGAAGTTATCTTATCCTTCATCATAAGCGTGAGGTTGTTGTATGATATTTCCCACAGAACATAGTCAAGGGTCCATTTATATCTCTCGCAAGCTACGTCAATGAGAGAGCCCCAAATGGTTCTGCCACCAAAGATATACTGATTACTGGAGTCTTTGGCTTTGTTTATCTTCTCCATGCGATCTGCTTCCTTGTCTATCCCACATTCCGTGATGATGTCGTGAAGCTTGTTGTCTGAGAGTATGGTGATGAGAAGGGTAGCTATATCATCGTTATCACAGAACTTGAAGATGATGTTTTCCCTTGCCTTCAATATGCGTGAACTGAGCATATCGGATTTCTTCTGAAAAGTGTGGTAGGCTATTAGCTTACAGCAAAGACTTCGATTCTCCTCTACTAAACGGAGTACTTCGATGAGTGGATTCAGCTTTAAGTTATCATCTTTGATACCTAGCTGCTTAATCAATGGAGCAGTCAAATACATCTTGCCTAAAGTCTGAGGGTAGATAAACAAATGTCTTCTACCTACCTGTATGCCTAGAGGTGTATCTGTTAACACCATGGCTATCTTAGTGCCAATTTCGATGTCATTCTTCATAAGCCAATAAAATTTGTTAGCACCCAAGGCAGGACTCGAACCTGCGTCTTTCAACCAGCATTTTAAAGACCAACTGGATTTTATGTGACGGACTTTGGTCTAGCTCTAACCAACTGAGCTACTTGGGTAGGTTGCCGACTGATAACCCTCAGTCGGCTAAAGGGTGAGAAGAAATCAACATATTTCCTTATACTTCACCTTCGACCTGTCCGTTTGTTGGAACGGTTACTTCTGTTTCTGTGTCTGTAGCACCTGCAGGATGCTTGAATTTAAGAACGTATTCGCCTGGCTTTTCCTTAGCCTTCTTGGCTGTAATGATGCGCCAACGGAACTGACAATATACGGTCTCGCCCTTCTTGTTGGTGGTCTTTGCTACCTCGTCACCCTCTGGCACAAGAGCCTTGTGGGCGTACTGCATCAAAGCACCATCCGCAGAAGAATATGACTCCTCCACGCTTACTGTTGACTTGCCGATATAGCAGCCAGGGTTCTCTGCATCTTCCGGCTGAATAGCGATAGCGAAGTTTCCTTCAATAAGTCCATCAATGGTAGTGAAAGGCTGAGATAATCCCTTCTTGATGAACTCTTGATAAACGAGTTCGTAGGTAGACTTAACTGTCTTGGAATCGACAACACCGCCACCTTCCTCCTTAGCTTCTGTTGTATCACCCTTTGTAGGGTTCAACTGAGTAGTGTCCTCTTTTGGAGTATCAAGCTTCTTCCAGTTGTTGTTTGCATCACTAAGGTCACGAACATATATGGATGGTTTCCCCCATGTTATTACTGACATAATCTTAATCGTTTATAGTTTGGTACAATAATTTGTTATTAATGATGTGCTCACTTGTGCCCTCGCAAGCTATTACCCTCTGTTCACTCATAGACAATCGGAAATCCGATCCATGAACTGCTTCGAAGGTAGAGAAAGAGAGTTGACATAACTCACGGAGCCTTGCCGTTTTCTCTTCCTTTCGGGTATTGCCTTTCTCTGTTATAGCTTGGTCTTGAACGTATATGTTTACATTCACGAAAGCTTCTTGGATTTGCGAGGTTCTGTTTGCTAGAATGGAGATACAAATATCTTCCTTACCAGTCCTACCAGTGCCATAATATGGTCTTCCTCGCTTGCAAAGACTACCTGTTACAGCAGTCTTTAATTTAGAAGAAGAGATAATGTTGTACACATCATCCTTAATATCAATATCCGATTTCATAGCTTTATCTGATTGATTCTACTTACGGCTTTATCCACAGCGAGCTTTAGTTTACCATCAATGACGGAACGAGCCCATAACTCGGTGGATGCAAGCACATCTTTATTTTCTTTAGCTTCTACAAAGTCTGCATAGTTCATAGCCGCGACTACTACCAATGCGTAAACCTGTGAGTATTCCTTTGCTAGGTCAGCTATCATTTGTCTTCCTTCTTGTGAACCATTAGAACCATTACCTATGGAAGCGAAGGCTGATTCTACTTGTTTCCTTCCGTAGTCAAAGATGGCATAACCGATGGAGCTTCGTAGGTTTCCTGTATGGTCTATCCAACTTTCCTCTGCCGAGCGGTCTCTTATCCTTGCATTACATTCTTCTCCTAGCTTGGCATAAGCAGTGAGGATTTCTTGCTTTATTATCGCCATAGCGGACTGAAAAAAGTTATCGAGCGCAGACTGAGAGGTTGAGAGTTTTATACCCATATTTTACATTGCAGTTGATAACGATGAAAGCCGAGTACGACAAATTCCTTCACTTCGTTTCCGAAGAGATTGACACGGATTTTGTCTCCGTACTCGAAATCTCGGCATGCTCTAGGAAGGTTGTAGATGGTGTAGGAATAGTTCTTTGCAGAACCATCTGGAATAGTGATAACGTTTGCCTTGCCAGCAGGAACAATATCACACTTACAATAGTTCTCCACCCATTCTTCTGAGCCTTGAACATAGTCTCCGTTATCGTCTTCATACCCATCGGTTACATGTAGGTAATCTAGGGTATGAGCAGCGAAATCCAATACAGCCATATCTTAACCTCCTATATAAACCATCGGTTGACCCAGTGCAGGGGATTCACCGATGTTTTTGTATAAAGCATTTATTCGTACTAGCAGCCTTTCCTTATCCTTGTCAGATAGTGTTCCTATGCTCTTGTCTGACTCGGATAAGCTTACAGCTTGTATGAGAGAGTACAGACAATCAGCAAGCGCACCTTTCCATTCCTTGGACTGAGCGACCTCGAATGTATATTCATCATCACCATTAAGCTGACGTTCTATCATCTTATTCTCCACAAATCCTAAAGGGATAGGGTAGTGGATTTCATCAATCAATGCTTGCTTTATTGTCTTCATTTCAATTCAAATTTAAACCTCTGAAGTGAGTTTAGAGAGAACTTCGGCTTCCTCCTCATCACTGAGTGAGTTGAGAGCCTTAATCAGAGTCTCATCGGTTGAGTTAGCCTTCACATTGGCACCAACAGCCTTCAAAGCAGCGATGAGGTCAGCCTTCTTACACTTCTTACCCTTGTAAGTTGTATACTGGTCGGAAGTATCGGCAGTCTCGGCTTCCGTATCAACCTCCTCAGACTTAGTAGTGAGCATATAAATCTGATCTACGTCCTCGATTACTGGCAAGCAGATAGCCTGTCCTGCGGTAACCTCCTGCAATGATGGCTCATTCTTGGAGTACTTAGAGATAAGCTTGTAGCTGTCAACGTTAGAATACTGAACACCTGGTACTCTGTTGGTGTCTTCAGCAAGAGTACCCCAAACGAAAGAGCCTACGTTGGTGTTACAGATGAAGATGATGTTATTCTCATTCCATGGCTTAACTGATTTTGGCTTTCCGTTCTTCTCGATAATCACAGTTCTGTTGATAACCTTGATGGCTGCACCGAACTCATCCTCGAATGCTTCCGAGAAAGCTGACTCCGATGGTGTCTTGAGCTTGGTATTTTCTGTATAAGTCTTACCCTCGTAGTCGGCAACAAGCTCTTTTGCCCATTGCTCCTTGCGGATTTTCTTAATCTGCGTCTTAGCGAGCATAACCTGTATGATGGTATTGTTATCGGCATTTGCCTTATCGAAGATTTTCTCGAAATCTCCTCGTGTTGTAACACCATTGGTTTCTGTTTTGAAGCAGTTTGCCTTAAAATATCCATAGTCAACACGGATAGCCTTACCCGTATTGTCTGCATCTTCAACGGCAATAATACCATTAGAGAGACCTGCCAAGAAGTTCATTTCGTTGCGCTCTTCGAGACCGACAGAGCAAGCGACACCATCATTCATGAGCTTGTTGATGATACGAGCCTTTGCAGTTTTAGCAGCCTGTTGTGTTGATGTAGCCTGCTCAACCAAGCCTTGCGCCTGGAATGAATTGGCTCTAGCTACAATGTTCTCATACTGAGCCTTCATGATGTTGATGTTGTTGATATCAGACTCAAAAAGAATCTTCTTCATCGCAATCTTTGGCAACTTACCATTAGAGGTTGCGATTTGACCACGCTTCTTCAAAGGAATGTCTGAATCCATCTCAACGATGTCGGCAGCTACATATGTGGTCTTAGCTGATGAACCTTCCCACTTCTGATCGGGAGAATACACATCGGTAAGCATCTCCTTATAGAGGTAGGTGCGCTCCTTCGGATTCTCCTTCTCCTTAACATATAAGCTAAGCTTAGGGAAGATAGCTCGGATAAACTGAATAAAAAGTGATTCGTTCATATAAACAATCTTTTAAGTTAAAAACTAGAGCACAACTTAGTCATGCTCAAAAATAAGACTTGGGAGAGCAGTCTTGATGGCAGTTCTCTGAGTTTCGTCCTTGAACTGATAAGGCATTGCCACATCATTCACGCGACCATTATCCATAATGGCAACCGCTTCACCCTTCATGCGTGAGCGAACGACAACACCAGCAAATTCTGCTTCGCTAGCCTTGTCTTTGTACTTACCGCCTTCGGTTTCAAGTGGAGAATACTCATAAACATCATCAACCTTCTTGCGGACAATGATGTGACCTGCCTGAATAACCTCATCCTTGAAGTTTTCGTAGTTGAGTGCTCTACCGCCTGTGATACCACCGAGATACTGACGGATAACCACAGCATCCTTACCCATGTCGTAGCCTTTGGTTTTTGGCTTGTAGTCTTCTGCTACCATAATCTAATAATTTATTAGTGAAACAATAGATGATTACATCTTAGCCAGCTCCTTGACTTCATCATCAGACATTAACTTATCTTCCTCCTTTGGCTGAGGTTTGGTATCGGGAGCAGGGATTAGTCCAAGCTTTTCAAGACCCTTTTCAAGTCTTTCCTTGTTCTCTTCCTCAATATCTTCCTTCAACTCATCGAGGTAGTCTTCAAACTCCTCTTCGTTCTCAAACTTCATGTGAGAGAAAGATTTAAGCCGACGCTCTCCGAACTTACCTGTGTCCTTCAGCAGTTCCCTTACCTTTGCGGTACGGCTGCTTGTGGTATTGCCAGATTTCAATGCAGTTACATCACCTTGGAGTGTAGCAACAGCCTTAGTAAGTTCCTTGATTGCGTTGAGGGTAGCGGAGTCATCATCATCGCTATCCTTCTTGCCCTTCTTGCCCTTCCGTGACGGACTTCTACGTGCTGGACCGTCATCATCATCTGGATCGTCATCTGGATCATCGTCATCATCGGGTGCAGGATGAGCGTTTTTGTACTCTGAGACTTGGCGGTCTGCTGCGGACTGAGTTAACTGGAGTAACGGCAAGACATCATCAATTGCGTCACTAATACCTTCACTAACTTCTTCGTCAGTAGCATCATCTTTGAGTTGAAGTTTGTTGGCAACATTGGCGGCAACACCCTTTAACTCCTTACGACTGAACCCCAATGCCTTAATGTCTCGATTGGTTTTCAGTGCTTCAAGAACTTTTCTGTAATACTTGTTCATTGCTTGTTGAGTTATATTTAACAAAAAATGGTCTGCGAGCGAAATGCAGGCAGACCAAACGTAGAACTCGGTGTAAGAGCAATGTTACGAAAAGTTCTGTCACGTGCATCTTCACACGCTTTTATGGGTGCAAATATACGAAATATTACTTAAACAACAAATAGTTTTTGCAAAAAAGTGAGAAATTATTTTCATTTCAATAAACAAGGGAGAACTTCACAGCCCTCCCTTGATAGATAAGATGCAATAAAAATGCACTTAAACGTGCAAAATATCTTCTGTGTTAAAGTTAGATTCTTTTGGTATATAATTATAGGTTTGTGGTATTTTTTCGGCTTAGAACTTATAATTTTCCTCTATCGTGGTAAGAGTAATACTGATCTGACTTACTACTGATAATAACATGGTCCATAAAGTACAATCTCATAATTTCACAAGCCTTATTTATCTTGTATGTCAATTCATCGTCATACCTTGAAGGGAAACAGTTAGAACTAGGGTGATTGTGAACCAATGCTATAGTGACGGCATTGCAAGAAATAGCTTCTTTGCACACAGCTCTTACGTCTACAGCCGTTTCAGAAATTCCACCTTTTGATAATCGAACCATTTTGATTAACTTGAAGTGGTTATCCATACAGAACAGATAAGATTCTTCTATTTCTAAATCCTTGACGTATGATAAAATATAGTTATAGATGTCGATGGAACTACCCAAATCTGTAAGTTCTTGCGACTTCTCCTTCATAAGTCTTCTGCCAAGTTCGAATGCAGCGAGTATAGCGGTAGCCTTCTTTTCACCTATTCCTTTGATAGATGTAAGCTCCAGCAGTGTTTTCTTGCTCGCCTTTCTGATGGAATGACTGCCATCAAAGATTTTTCTTATTGGCTCATTACCCTGCAGCATAGGGTCTATACCGATAATTGAAGCAATAAGGTTCTCGTTACTTAGATTTTCAACCCCATATTCCTTTGCGTATGATGTGATAGAATCGTACTTGATAGTTCTTGCATTATCCTTCATAAGATACCTCCTCTATGTCTTTTGAATAATTGAACACAACATCAAAACTGAATCCCAATTCAGTAATGAGGTAGAAATGAATATCCTCCCAGTCCCAACTTGAAGGAATGCCTTTTATCTTTTTAGACTTTTCGGCATCCATTGCTATGATAACGTTCTCTTCCATTGCTCTATCTTATTTTTAAAAGTTCATAACTTTCGTTTCATACACTATGAATCCTATCTGATCCACCACAATCAGTTTTAGATGATTTCCTCCTGGTCCATTTATATCACCATCATTCAATCCGATTTCCTCTAACGTTTCCTTGATGGCAGTTTGGTAATCTCCTATACCTTGAATTAATAAGCATAGGTCTGGTCTTTCATCAAGAAACTGGTGGAAACCATACAGACTATATGAGCCTTTTTTGATGAGTGAGAAGAAATCTTTCCATTCATCACCACTAACCTGCGTGGTTACGGATTTAAGCTCTTCTATTGTTGTGCAATTGCTTTCCATACGATTTCATTTAGCGTGAAACAATGAAGTCTTTATCTGTAAAGGTCTGATCCTTGAATCTTTCGAACAATTCTCGGTCGCTGATGAGCTCATTAGCAAATGATAACTCTCTGAATGATAGTTTATACCCAAACTTATCTTTCAGCATTTCGATTTTGAGTTCTTCTTTCTGAAGTTCAGATAATTCATATACTGTCATATTAATTTCCTCCTATTAAACATTTCCATGACTCTCGAATTGTGAAGCAACCTCTTGCAAGATTTCATGTTCCTTCCAATCTGGATAAAGAATGCAGGTGTCTAGAACAACGTTTCTGAACATATCGCAGTATTTTTTCGAGAACTTCTTTTTTAGTTCTCCATATAAGACTGGAAAGAATACAAAGCTATTAAACAACTCAACCCCCTTATCAACTCTTTCCTCTACCATTTTATAGGTGAGTTCTTTTAATTCTTGCTTATTCATATCTATCTTAATTATTAAACAATTCAAATTTAATTCCTTTATCAGTTTTCTTAGCCATCCATTTTGCTGTAACCACTCCACCATTCCAGGCTTTTATGAGAGGGAGAACCTTACACTCCCCTACATTTATAATGTGTGTAATATACTCGCAAGCACCTTCAAAAGTATCGAATGCGTGAAGTAATACCGTATATCTATCTGATTCTGTGTAAACGTTCATTGCTCTTATCTCCTATAATTTAAATAAATTCTTTATTGAGATAGTTATGGTTAACAGTCATAATCTTGCCTTCCACTACATCTTTTCGATCTGATTCCTTGAAATAAAATTTAGTCTCGACCAAACCTCCTTTAGAACTTCTGAAAGCAAAACCGAAACCTTTGATGTTTACCTTTCCATTGAAGGTAAGAGAAAGTTCTTGCTCTTTTGACATAGCCACCATAGCTCCGATGCTATTTTTTGCAATACCTCCTACACGATTACATTCTTTAATGTATGAACGTCTAAACGTGTGCACATCTTGATATTCTTTTTCATTTTCACAAAGAATGCCATGGTAACGTATTGTTAGCTTATCTTTAATTCTGACCTGTACTTTAAACAACTTTTTCATTGATCTTATCTCCTATAATTTAAACCAATTCATAGCTTTCTATATTCTCGTTGTATGCTACGGCTCCTTTCTGCTGTAAATTACAAAGTGCAGTGTTGAAGTTGTAGATACTAAACTCTGCATCTGTGGCTTCAATCAAGCATCCTTCTTGGTAGCCGAACTTGACCTTTTTCAAAGCCTTTGTAATTCGTTTCTCTAACGCTTCTACTGTGTAAACTTTAACCTTTTTCATTGCTCTTATCTTTTAATTGTTATTTTTATTTTTGATAGTGCAAAGGTAGTCATTTTTTAGCATTTGACCAAATTTTAGCCTTATTATTTTTCTTGCTTAGCTTTATATAACTTATTGATAACTAGAGTGTTAAATAAATCCTATTTTACTCTATATAAGGCTTTTTCAGAAAAATGGTATAAGGATATGTGGAAGAAAATAGAACAGCTTAGAAAGGCTTATGTAAAGTATTTAACCTTTCTTTAACTTAACTAATGTTACCGAAAATTACAGGAAGCTAATTTGACAAGAAAAACGCAAAAACTACTTTTAACATTGTGTTACGGAGTGTTAATACTAAAAAATGCACTCTAACCTCACGGTCGGAGTGCACTAAGAGCAATGAAACGTTAAAAGAAACGTTTCGGCTGCAAAGTTACAAAACTTTTCTGTATATTGCAAATTTATACTATACTATTTAACAATTGCAAATCATTGTCTCTATCGTAGTCGTATGGATAGAAGGTGTTGGCAAGGGCATCCATCTTGTCGGGAGAGCGTTTCAGACGCTTCTTGATTTCGTCTTTTGGTTCCATGATGATTGAACCATCTGACTGAAACAGCCAATGCACTTCACACAACTCTTGATCCAACTCATCATCGGGTGGAAGTGCTGCAAAGAATCCATTCTTTGGGTTGAGCCAGTCACGTATACACCAAAACAAATAAGCCCTCATGTTAGCGAAAGAGTAGCAACCTGTCACATCATGCTTATTTCTCACGCCTTCCGAGAACTTGCAAGAGAATGCAGTTAAATACTTTTGCTCTATGAGTCTTGAATAAACTCCAGCACCTTCTCCTATGGTATCAATGAATGCTTTATTCTTTGAACTCAAACTTAGGTAGTGCGCGACTTGACCTGCGACTGCCATGTGGTCCGCATGACCACCCGAATTATGACACTTGATTTCTGAAACATAGTTTCCTTGTCGTGGAACATAGCAAGACCTATCGCGTCCCATACCTGCGACATCGACACCTAGGCGTATTGGCTTATGGGTGATATAGCCACTATCTTTAAGTTCCTTCCATCTTCTATGGGCAATCTCGCACCATTCGTATGGAATGAGGGTATCTTCGGACACCTTCGGAAACATACCGAGGACCTTAACACGGAAGAGGTCATTTGGAGTGTAATATCCACCTTCCCACACAAAATCACCACGACCCTCATCAAACTCAGACTTTCTGATCTTCTGTGCCCATGCTGAGACCTTATCGGCTACCCATTCATAGTCAACTTGACCAGGGATAATATTTTTCTTGCTGACTACGTTCTCTGCGTTGAGGGATGATAATCTAAACTTCTTGAATCGGGGAGACTTCATGGAGTTGGCTGCATACCCTGTAGTAACGTTTGGGTTGAATACCAATAGCAATCGAGAGTTACCTTGAAGGTTACCCTCGATCGCATTATAGATGGTGTCCGAGATACCTGATGCTTCTGTTACGATGAACATGGTGTTTACAGCATGGAATCCCGACCAAGCCTCTGTGTTGTCGGCTGAAGATTTGAAACCAGTCAGATACCATTCCTCGTAATCTGTTCTGATACCATCCGACAGCAAACGACCAGGCAGAAAGCCTGCCTTTTTGTATAGACGTGCCACTTCTGGTATCATGATGTTTGTTACCTGTCTTCCTGTTGGTGCTGTAAGTGCAATCTTGGTGTTCTTTTCTAAACTACCATCCTTGCCGAAGCGAGGAGTGAGGTATAGAAAACATAAAGCGGCTACGGCAGCGATGAAGTCCTTACCCCTTGCAGTTCCACTGGCTACCGTTGTCATTTTGTTATTTTGAACAGAACGCAATATAGCCTTTTGCTCTTCGTCAAGGCAAGCCTTCAAGACTTCCTTGGCGAAGAGACACCAATCATTGCGCCATGCAATCATTTTTTTTATTGCTTTCTGTTCTGACATATTTTTAATTCAACAATATTCGTATTTTCTTATTTCCTTTGAGTATGGCTGCCGCTGCTCTGTGGTGACCGTCAATTATATAAATGTTCCCATTACGCTGTACTCCATAAGGGACTTCATTTGAATCAAAATTAATAGATGCAATCGCCTTTAGATTATTCGCTCCTATGTATTCTTGTGTTGGGTGTATCTTATCGACCGATACATATTCGTACTTTCCTGTTGGTTTACTAAATGACGATACAGTTTCTACGCTTGCCCTAACTTTTTCTGATTCCTCTTTTTGATATTTCTGCTTGAATACATCATTTACTTTGACAGCCATAGTACTCGTATTACCGAAAAGAGGGAATGAAATTGCGTCTACCTTTTTGTCTATTCCGCCACCCGCATAAGACTTTCGGCTCTTTGCACTATTGGAACTATTTGTTCCTCTTGTGCCATTACTGCGTTTGCCCATAACCTAACAATTTAATTACTAACTATAATAAACTACTTTGAGAGCTTTGGGAAATCCTGCATGTTATCAAGCATATCTTCTACAGAGAAGTTCTTTACTTGAGTATCATACAAGGTCTTTTTCAGCTCTTGGTATTTTACTTTTGCATCAAGATCAAGCATACCGATGGTATCTTTAATCTTTTCAAAAGCTTTCAACTTATTCTTGATGATGATGATTGGTGTTACATAGACGGCATTATTTTCCTTACACCACTGCTCAATCACGTTACCACCTCCATAAACGATGAATCTGAATCTGTTGCCATTTGCTACGAACTTGGCAATCTCGTATTCAAATTGAAGTTCATTTAATCGGTCTGTACACCCTCTTGTTGAGAATGATGAGTAACCTTTAGGGACACCCATCAAATTCAGCTTATAGAACTTAGAGCCACATTTAAGTCGACGAATACACCAATCCCCTTTTCCTGCATAGCTCTTGCAAGAAAGCGTTTCTTGTAGATAGCCTGCATACCAAAAGATATTGGAGTATCATTTGATAAGCTGAAGTTTGGCTCAATAATGCTGCCAGGGTTGTACTTCAAAATCTTCTCTGGCTTCTCATAGATTGACCGGAATCTATAATCATCAGTATAGAAGTGAAGCGTTCCCCTTCCATTCATATTCGTTGTTCTTGCCTGCTCACCAAAGCAATAGAATGGGATTTCTATGTACTGAGGTTGCACATCAGACAACAAACATGGTATCTCCAACGGATTGTCCGTTGGAAACAAGCAGTCTGGTATATACAATTCTACGTTGTCCATAATTACCCTTCTTCATCATCGGGAAGTTCCTTCATTAACTTCTCGAATGGATTTTCAACTAATCTGTTATCTACTTGCTCGACATAACCACGCTTCTTGCCCTTGGTTTTCAGAAGGAAGATGATTGCAGTTAGGTTGCCTTCGTTCACCTTTTCGACCAACTTGCTTTCAGTAAAGTCAAGAATGCCTTCATCTATATCATCCAACATCTTGGCTAACTTCTCATCCTCTTTTCTCCAGTTATATAAGGCTTGGCGTGTAATGCCCAAAGCTACTGCCGTAGCAGCCATATTGCCGCCCTTCTTTTCATAAGCAGCGGCAATCTTTTTTAATTCTGTTCTTCTTACCTTTGTCATAATCAACCTTTCTAACTTGCAGATGCTATGACTGCTTTCAAAGCATCTATGTAAGACATATTTTCTGTTAGCAACAAGCAACGTGCTAAATCTCCAATAGGTCCGAGACCAGGAAGGAGATTGACGTCTATTACGTAAAGGTTACCTTCATTATCGCATCGCATATCAATACGTGCATGATGTCGTAACCCAAGACTGGAGAAAACATCGGAAGCTATCCTCTTAGCCCTATCATCTAAATCTCCATAGACCTTGCAGCCGACCTCCATATAGTTTTTCTTGCTTTCGTATGTTTGGATGCCGCCATTTGTTGTACAGATTACTTCCATTACAAATGTTCTGAGGGAAAAGCCTTTTATGCAGACAACCGTAAATTCTCTTCCATTTATAAAGTCTTCTATAACAACGTCTCCTTTGCCTTTCGGATCAAGCTTTTTTGTTTGAACTCTGATTTCACCAGCGGTGTGACAGATGTTTAGTTCAGAGATACCAACACTATCACTTCCATATCTGGGCTTTACGAAATAAGTTTTTCCGCGCAAGTCAAACACCTGATGATACTGATGTGGTACTCTAATACCATTCATCGTAAGCCATCTTGCAAGTTTAGATTTATCCCTTACAAGTTCATACTTGCTGAAATCTTCTGCCGTGGTCCTTACACCTTTCTTTCGGATTGTATTGATGAGTAACTCACTTGCAGTTCTTAGCAATACGACATCCTCTTTGTCAATGAAGTCGAGGTTGTCTGTCTCGTCAACAACTGCTAATTGGATATTTTCTCTACCAAGTGCTTCTTGGTAATATCTGAAAACTGAAGGTGTATTCAGTTCTTCCATTTCCTTCTTACTTGTTATGCTCCAAATCATTTTCTTTTTCTCCTTCCTTTATTTCGGTTAAACGTTCACTTGCTAACTCTAGCAACTTTGCAAATGTGATGCTTGGGGATTTTATGCCAAACTCCTTACCTATGTCCTGTTGAATCTTAAGCAGGGTTTTCTCGTTATCTTCTTCGGAAGCTAGAACGAGAGCATCACTTTTGCGTGATTGCTCACGAATGTCTCCATACAATGTGTCCAGACTAGCGAATGAGCTAGGATAGAGGATGATTGTGAATACGAAATTCTCCTGCATGGCATATACATCTATACCCTCTGTGCTTATTGGCTTAATCTCGTCGATGTTCACATGGGCAAACTTCTTAAAGTCGATAGATTGAATTGATGCAAACAACTTCTTCAAAATGCTAACATTAGCTTCACCATGAAGGGAGTTGTGAGATAATTCAATAGCAATAGCTTCATCATTTGTAATCTCGCTCTCTTCTACATATAAGATGCCTAGCATTTTATAGTGCAGTTTCTTGCAAGCCCTCAAACGATGATTACCGCTGATCATGATGTATCTACCATTATCCTTCTTGATACAGGTAGGCACGCTACTCAATCCAGACTTAGCAATGTTGTCTGTTAGTTGGGCGAAGTCTTCACCCGACATTTCATTTGCATTGATTTCTACCTCATCTATGAGGTTTATATCAACTTTTGCGTATTTCCATCTATCTTCATTTTCCATTCTTCAACGATTTTTGATATTTCTCAATGATTTCCTTATTCGTAGGGTATATGCCAAGTATTCCTTCGTAAGCAAGATAAGATGATGTGCAGTGTTCCTTCACCTTCTTATACACGCCACGATATTTCATACTTACAGGCTTATGGGTATAAGCACAGGAGATAACCTTCTCGCAAAGCTTGTGCATTCTTCTGCTCAAATATCTTTGAACGCCAACAGATTGAATGCAATACAATATGAGTTTACTCAATCGAGGGATAGCATTATTCGTACAGAAGTCCGTCAACTGAAACAAATCATACCCCTTGTGCTGAGGTAACGTAAATCCAAATCCGCCTAGAGTATATTTATCGTATTTTACCGCAAAAGCATACGTACATACGCTACATTGATCCACCTTCTTGATATACTTCTTTTGTAAACAATGAAGAAGAGAAGCATCTACTCGTTCAATCTTTAGCTTATTTGCGTCTGTAATCTCCAAATCATCAGGAGGAACAATCTCATTGCATTCGATTCTGTATGAAGAATACGAGGTGCTTGCATTATTTTGTGCAGTTGGCTTATTGCAATAGAGGAACCTTCCTGCAGACCGTCTTTCCCCACTTGAATTATTCCACATAGCTATCTTATGTAGGTTTCTCAGATAAGGGCTGTTGCTGAAATAGTAGAAATAACTATCACTCGGAATACTTTCCACAAGATTATAGTAGTCGTTCCTTGCAACAGAAAAGTCTGATTTCAAGTCACTATTCTCAGAAATGAGTTTGAATGCTCTCTTCTGCTTCTTCTCTATTCTTCCATAATTAAAGAAGATGACCTTCTTATTCTTGATGGCTTCTTCTAATGTTCCGACATGGAAATCACATGTAGTGAGTAATCTCATCAATCGCTCATTTGCCTCCTCGGTTTTCTCGATAGATTCCCTTGCCTTAATTTTCAACGCTTCGAAGATGGCACTATCTCTTGCCGATTCACTCATGAAATACTTTTGCAGTTTCACCGCATAAAGAGCCAAAGCAAGCTGTCTTGATGCTGTAGGATTGTTATAGTCCTCTAACCATGCAAGCTTATCCTTATATGTTAGTGATGTTTTACCATTTGCCAACATATAGAGCAGATAGCAGTAGGCATCTTGGCAGTATATAGATACTTCCATCTTATCAAGGAAGAATAACTCATAGTAATACATGAAGCCATTTACTATGCAGATTTCCTTGTGTCCGTTAGCTTTTACAGCATCATACAGAGCTGAAACCATTTCAGAATTGTATGGTAAAGGCTTTGTCATATACGACTCTACCTTGTCGTATGGATTTCCTTGGTAGAGTAGCGGACATAATTCGTCTGGAACATCATATTTAAGCCCAGTAACCTCACAGAACTGCTGGTATGATGTAATTGATTTGAAATCCTCCAATTCGTGGCTTATAGCGTAATAAAATAGCCTGTATGTGGAAAGAACACAATACATAGCTTGATAGAAATCATCAGTAGCATGGTAAAGTCTAAACTCTATCGTCTTTGTCTTAAAATATGCAGAAATATTCACTGCATGACGTATGAAACCTTTGTTTGAGTTGTTAGTGAATAACTTCTGAATATCCTCGAAAGTCTGAGCCTGCAGGACTCCTTCATAATACTTTTCTGTTGGAGTTGGCATAGCTATGGATATAAGCTCATCGCATTCTGATATTTTAGCATACTGCTTAAAATAAGGGTAACACACATAGAAGAATAGGAATACTTTCTTTATCTGATCTACAGACAAATCTCCGACATAAATATGTATATGGGTGTAGATGCTCCATTTTAGCCTGCCACCTGCAGCAACCATTGATTCATATACAGAGCGGAGGTCATGCAGCTCTTTTAGGCAGCAAAGATGTAGTGGAGGGGTATTCACCTCTCCACCAAACTGCTTATTGCTTGAACAATCGGTATTATCAATGCTCTCCTCCTTGCTCCAGGAGTAACCTTCTGGCAAAGTTACCTTCGCCCTTTCAAGATTGCACATTTCGATTTCAATACCAAATGTTCTGTTTTTTATATCGCTATCTACATTCATGAAGCATATCTATTTCGTTAATAATGCCTAATCTCTGAATAGTTCTTCCTGTTTTACGGAAGTCTATTCCTAAAGCTACACTTGCAAGCGTAATGAGGGATGATGTAACAGGAAGCTCTAATCCTATATGATGGGCAATACTTTCCATTAGTACCAATCCCTCAGAAACGTCTTCTGTGATGTAACGTGAGTGAACAGATGTTGGGCTGATGGCTTTATCACTAGATTCTGAGTAACGATAAAAGCTTTCTAACTTATCCTCTCCCATGAAACCTCCTGCTTTAAAGATGTCTATAGGTCGTTGATGAAGCGTATTAAGAACTTTCTTTTTCTCTTCATCAAGTTTAAGCATAATACCCAATGTAGCTTTATTATTTCTCGTGTATGCTTCACGATACATACAGAAATTCCCCTTTGAATATTCGATTCTTGATAGGCTCATAATAGAGCCTACGGTATGAAGAACCATGTTTGGGTTAAGTAAAGCCGATTCAAGAATAGAATACTCATGGTTAAAGCTATTACAAAGATTGCGCAATTTCTCTATCTTCTCCATTTGGTTTTGTGATAGAGATGCTGCGAAAGGACATCTTTCAAGCCTACAGCCTACACGGAATACAACTTCGTTCGGTTTATCATTCAACTCTACTCGTCCCTCCAAGTATGGACCAGTTGCTTCAACTAACATTGGTAGTTTTCTGCAATGTTTCTCAAAATAGAAAGAGGATGCGTAACTACAGATACAGACAACAATCTGATCATTGTGAATGTATTGATGTATACGTTCTACTAGACCCTCATAGAAGTTACTCTGAATAGTACAAAATATAACTTCTGCTTCTGCAACCTTACTGAGGTCTTTAGAAACCTCTTTGATTGTAGTTTCTGTATAAGTTGATTTCTCTTTAAGAAAAACCCTTTTGCCGTTCTTGATAAGTCTATCAAAGGCATCTGATTTGTATGAAGATGTCTTGAGGAGTGTGACTTCATGACCTTTAATAGAGAGGTCTGCGGCAAAAGCTATTCCCACGTTGCCCGTTCCTATAACTGCTATTTTCATGCTCTTTTATTTTAATTCTACAAAAATAGAGCGGCTAGAGGGACTCGAACCTTCGACCTTCACATTGGGAATGTGACGCTCTGACCGACTGAGCTATACCCGCAAAAGAGCGGAGAGTTGGAGCCGCACCAACGACCTCAGTGATGGTATCACTGCGCTCTACTAACTGAGCTATCTCCGCTTATAATAACAATATTCTCTACACGCAAAAATGCTCGTCTTTCCGAGCCGCCAACCCTAGTGGGTGTTCCGATGGAAGGAGGAATACCTAAAACAAACTTTGCTCCGAGTAAACAGGATTCTTGGAAATTGCAAATTCCTCGACCTGTACTCCCAACTTTTCATTCAGCCATTTTGCCACTAGGTGGCGATGGCAAAACTCATCTGGCTTTTCGAAGCAACATAGAGCTACATCTTTTCCATTTGCCATTTTCTCTATTGCTGAGAGAAATGCTTTTGGGTCCCGATGAGCCAATATCTCAGAATTGAAACGTTGCACGTAATCTTCTTCCGATTTGGAATTGTGAAGAATGTCCCATGATGGTGACACGTACTTGTTTGACAAACCTGTAAACCATTTCGGAGGGTAGAGGGCAATGCCGATCATCATGATACCAGCTTTTGCTAACTTAGCTCCGTTTGAGAAGTATGATGTATAAATCTTCATTTCTTTTGTAACTTTTTGCAAAAATAGATAAAATTATTTAATCAACAAATAGTTTCTTGAAAAAAGTGAGAAATTATTTTCAAGCGTACATTTTCTTAAGAAACTTCTTTAGATATTCGTTATTAATATCCTTTATTGGAGTAGGGGAAAATGAGGTATCTCGCTCTACTGTTAAGCCTAACTTTGTTGTTAGTCCCTGCAACTCGGTTAGGCTTGTGTAGCCGTACTCGCCTTCACCACTTCCATTGATAGTGATTCCGTAGGCGATATTGTTCTCTAAGTCTGCCTCCAATATGAACCAAGACCATGCACCAATACAAAGGAAGAACTTTGCTTGACAGGTGGCTTCTTCCTTTTTGCCATCCTGTGAGTAGAGAGGATATTTTTCCAGTCTCTTCTTAATTTCTTTCGTAATCAGTTTCATTGCTCTTATGTATTTTTTTTTAGATTTCTACTTCATTTATTTCGTATTCACAATCAGAAAGAATATTCTCGATAGTGTCTCGCAAATCTTCCAATACGTCCATTTCATCTTCATCGTCTGCGTCAAATTCAGACGATTCGTAAATATTTGATGAGGTCCATTTACCATTTCCAGTTATAAAATTATAACCTTCCATTCTCGAGTAAGCCTTTCTTGTGTCTCTGAGACTTATTTCAACTATTACCTTTTTCATTGCTCTTATCTTTTAAATTGTTATTTTTATTTTTGATAGTGCAAAGGTAATCATTTTTTTGCAAATGACCAAATGATTTGGGCAGAAAATACTTTTTGATAACTTAGTTTAACTTATTGTTATTCAGATACTTAGCGTTTAGTATAGTTACCGCATCTACTATCATCTGACTAGCATCAATTCCTAATGATTGATAGAAAGCACCATGTCCGCAAAGTGATTCGTATGCAATTCGCATGGTTCTACGTTCATCCCTTGTGAAATCATACTTAAAAGTAGAAAAGATGGAGAGTGCTCCTTTCAAATCTCCATCTTTTAGCTTTTGCACACCTTGTGCAGTTTTACTCAGCTTCATAAGGATCAATCTTTCTTGTTGTGAAATCGTCTGCGGTCAAGATGATTTCTGACCCATTAACCATTTCTTCGACTTTATCGCATGCGTCACTGCCATTGATGGCATCAACCTCCACTACCTTTTGCAGGTATTCGGTTACTTGCACTTTAACCTTGTGAATTGCAGCTTTCTCTAGTTCCTCTATTCGAAGATTGAACACTTCTAGGAGTTCTTTGATTTCCTTTTCGATTTCCTCGAAATCAATGATGATATCCTTCAAGCGTTTGGGTGCTCCGTTTATTCCATGACCTTCTTTGTCACACCAGTTTAAGGCTTCACCATCAGGGTCAAAGTTCTCGTAGTAGTTAGAGAGATTCTTCAAAAAATCATTCGGGTCATTGTTTGGCATTTCGATTGACATGTTGAAATCTTGACCAGCAGGAGAATAACGCTGAAAGAGGATGTAGGCAAGGTCATTGCCATTATCTGTAGCATCTACAGTCCAACCTTTAACTTGTCCTATATGGATAATCAAATCTAATAACTTCTGTTCCATTGCTCTAACTTTTAAATGTCGTTATAATGAAGACCTTTACCCTTCACTAGTTCGTGGTCTTCGTTTTCAACTAATTCTGATAGGGATAACCAGCATCCACGATAAAGAGCCTTTTTGAGCTCTTGATAACGTTTTTCTGCAACTTCCTTTTCGGTGATGAGGGATTCTTTAAGTTGGTCCTCTGTGTAGAGATACCATATCAATTTGTATATCTTCATAATCGTATATTTTATGGTTCTACTATATATTCGTTAAGGGTGTGCTGTTCTAGCATAAACTCGTAACCTACATTGTTTAGCTGACTTTGCTTTTGATACCCGAGTTCATTAATTTGAGTATCTGTAGCATTAAACTTCCTTGCTGCTTTCATGCAATTTGGAAGTTTGCCAATAAAGAGCAATTCCTTGCTGTCTGTTGATAGGTGCTCATCTGTTCTGTATAAGAAATAAACCTGCAATTTCATATCATTTCGTATTTACATGTATAAATCCGCGTATCTCTTATTTACTCTACCAATAAGTCGCATGGCTTTTCTTAGCAATTTGACCTCTTTTTCTGATAGAAGGCTTTTAGGTGATGTTACAAAACTACCTAAAAGTTGCTCTAATTCTATTCTGTCTTCATAACTCATCCTATTCCTTTCTTTGAAATCTATAATTTGGGCATTCCCTTTTATTAGCCATCACAAGCAGGACAGGGAATAACAGACCATGCTTGCAACCATTACCATATTTGTCGACTGCTTCGCAAGTTTTACAGCCATAATACTCGTTGATGTTGAATGCGCTCATAACTAAATCTCCATTGCCACTTCAATTCCTTTCTTTGGATTCTTAGTAGCTCTGTCTAGGCAAACCTTTCCATTGAACACACCCTTGACGATAGCATAGAACTCGGTGGTCTTCTCGCCATCTTTTTGTGCAGTTGGTATTTTGCCAACCCTTTCACAGACTATTCCGTTTTTAGTAAGGATTGTGTTTGTGACCATTTCTCCGTAGTAAGACTGCTCTGTGCGCTGTTGAATGACTTTACCGACTACCTTGACTTGCATACCTTTCTTGATGGCATCAATACCACCTTTTAAGCTATCCTCGTAGTTCTTCACCAGGAAGAAAGCATAAACGAACTGCTCCGAGAATGTGTAGTAGTCTTTTGCTACTTTCTGCATTTCAACCTCGAATTGCGATTTAGGCTCTTTAGATAGAGCGAAATCGCAGACCTTTGTAATGTATGAGGTGTCAACCGTAAACTTCTTAGAATCTCTTATTTCCTCTAATTTGGCGATTGTTTCTGATGGGTAATAGTGACCATTTGCGTAATAGCCTTTCTTGTAAACAGGGCACTCGTCATACTGAGCCTTACACATGGCGATCATGTCATTCTTCAAGATGGCATCCGTATATCTACTATCCTTAGGACCACCCCAAATTGGGATAAGGTCTCCATAGTCATCATCGGTGGAATATCTGATGGTGTGGTCGTAGGTCTCATAAAGTTTGCGTGTAAAGTCTGAGAGGAAGTCAATGTACTTCAATCCGAACTTTTTTATGCACTCGCAACCTACTTGCAGTTCATCGCCAGTTTGCGTATTCTCGATTACGTATGCGTTGTTACACCAATGACCACATAGGTCGCATTTTCCGTAATCAGCTCCATGCTCCTTAATCTTGAATACCAACTCCTTGGTTGTATCAGCAGGAGTAAAGGCTCCATTCTTATATGTAGCCAGCAATCTCCAATTACTTTCGTCTGGCATATTGATGGTGAGGTCACAGATGTCATGCCAATACTTACCAATGATGGTTTGACAATCTTCTACTACCGCATGACGGAATAACTTTTTCGTGGGTTACTAATGGTGTAGTCGAAACCTTCTACATTGCGCTTTGTCTTCTCGGCGAACTTCTTAAATGCGTCAACTGACTCTGATGGAATAAACGTCTTTATCGTATTCATTGCTCTTATCTTTTAATTGTTATTTTATTTTTGATAGTGCAAAGATAGTCATTTTTTGCGAATTGACCAAATATTAACTATCTTTTTTCAATTACTTACAATAGTTTAACTTTTAAACTTCTTTATAGCCTGTTTGCTAACTTTTGCTAACTTTTTAATCGGACGTATTGTAGTTTGGGAAACTTTTACTATCTTTGCAGCATGAATATACAAGAATATCTAGAACAATGCTCTGTTAAGTCCGTAGACGAGCTTACAGACGAACAGGTGGTGAACTACTATACCAAAGGAAATGCAGGTATAGCTCAAATGTGCGCAGTAGAATTAGCTTTACAAAACTATCCTATTAGCGGCTTTACGAGAGAAGAAATAATGCTCTCTATTCGCAAGGCAATGAAAACTAAAACAAAGTTTGGTATGACCTATATTACCAATGAATCAGCCGTAGGTCCTACCGAAAGAAAATCAAGATGGGTGGTAGAACCATAGACTACCACCTATCTTTTTGTCGGTTTGTTTAGCTTATAATACTTCTCATAGAGTGCCATAGCTTCATTATAAAGCCTTGGCAATACTTTTTTGAAGTATTTATTGTTAGCCCAATAATTTTCGCTTAGATGGGCTATAATCTCAGCCAAACAATTATGCGAACTCGATGTGAAGTAATCGACTTCGTGTCCTAACATTCCCTGTATCCAGTTGTGGTCTTTATCGATTGCTTGCAAAGTATCAGAGATTTTTCCAAATTGTTCCATTACATCATACGTTTTGTCTTTTACGAGTTTGAGTTCTTCAGATAGTCTATCAGCGATTTTCCATTGCGAAACACCTTCTCCATCTACGTATCTATATTCGGGCTTGTTGTAGTCTGCAAAAAACCTTTTATAAAGATTCTTGAAGTCTGCATTTCCTTCCCAATTACCTTGTAATGCGGATTTAGCGTGTCCGTATTCGTGATATTGGAGACCCTTGCGATACCATTCTGAATTTAAGATTCTTTCCTTCAGACCATCGAAGTCTATTCGAACATGATTGTATTTGCTCCAAAAGTATGCTTTGTCGCCGCTAAGGCTAATACAAGGAACAAACTTGTCAAAGCTGTCATAAAAGTCTTTCTTTCCTAGCCATTTTGTCGGACTCAATCCAATTCCTCTAAAGCCTTCCACGATGGTATGAGGTGTATTGAAGGATAGCTTATCTAAGCCATACGCAATCAAATCTTGATCCGAAGACAGCTTGTAGATGTTGTACGCACCCTCTATCTCACGATAAACCCTTTCATAACCTCGAACATCAATACTTGCAGTTTCTATTGTCTTGATGTAATCATTGAAGCGAGGAATCCATCTTGTAGGAATGATACTCAAATCTGCTGTTCTCAATTCGTTCAGATGGGTAGCAGCTTCCATGACCTCCTTCAAGCCGTTATGATACTCGTCAAGAAAGACCTCATAAGCCTTACCCCAGCCTTCTGTTATGCGAGCCGATTCTACTCTTATCCAAGAATTGACGTTATCAATGTTTGGACCATACAGATTTTGCATGAGCTTCTTTCCTGCTATAACTGCTTCCTGGTCGTCTAATGCAGTCTCCAATTCCCAATCATCAAAATCATCTATCAGCTTCTTAGGCTTCAACGGAATAGAACGAAGGTCTTGCAGTTCCCTACGAGCTTCATCATAGGTAGCCTTCAACTTTGGTTTTATTTTGCTCACTGGTTCAAATTGTGTAGGAGTGATATTTGCAAACTTCTTAGTTATGCCATCCATCCAATCACCGAAATTATAGCTATAATCAAACTTTGCTAGATAACTTTTCTTTGTCCTGCCGAAAGACTCTACAGTTTGACGAACCTTGTCATCATACTTGTAGAACATATCTGATAATACAGAGCGTTCACTATCAGTCAGCATTCCAAAACTCTCTTTAAATTGATGTGTAGCGAGGAATTTTTCAAAGCTTGATATATCAACTTCATAGGCTTTAGCATTTCGCCTTAATGTTGCTATGTCAGAATTATCTACATCTATGTTGTATTTCAATAAGTCTCTGTTCTTCCAAGCAAGCTTTATGGCTTTTTCGTCTCTGTCAGCATGACGGTACTCAGCCGCGTCCTCAACGGATAGGTGCCAATACTTTCTGTTATCCTTCAAGAAGTATGGAAGGGTTTCAGCTTTCCCGATTCGGATGCGGTTATTGCGTACCCAGTCATTAAAGCTCTTTGGGGTGCGAGAAATCATAGCTGACTTCTGAATGGAAGGAGAACCATAGTACTCTTCATCGCTCATCACAATAGGTACAACATAACACATGCAGTTAGGATGCCAACCTAGGAAGACAAAGTCTTTTGGGTATATTCCCAACAAATCATCACAGATGTCGGGTGCAGGGTGTCGTTTACTCAACTTAATCTCATATCCCAAGATGAAGTCAAATTGTTGCCAACGTGTCTGCTCTGCCTTTCGGTAAGCCATGTTTATCTCTGTTCTTGCCAAACGTATAGATGCGTATTGGCAATTCGCGCATGTAGCGGCTTTTCCGAACTTCTCTGTATAATCAGCCTTTAATGAAGGATAGTCTAACAGATACTTACTGATTCGCTTGCTGAGAACAACCGCAGACTGCCCTCTTTCTATTGCAGTTGATATGGTATGCTCCAGCTCCTTTTTCAATGCTTGTGACTGATACCATAGTTTCTGAGAAACAGACAACCCCTTATCAACCCTATTCTGAAAAGCCTTCAAAGCATCTGAATTAGGTTGGAAATACCTGTTGTACTTATCTCCTCCCTTCTCAAAATCATAAGCACGAAGTACCTTTCTTGCAAGTAGGTCCTGCATAATGTTACTTTCTTTCCACTCATTTGTGGTACCTGCATAGATGAGGTTATTCATCTGTGCAGCATAACTGGTCATGATGCCATTGATGGTTTGTTTCAGTTCTGGATAGTCCTCAAACAAGAACTCCGCAGAACCATCATAACCGACACCATCTATAGCAGTAGAAACTTGGCTAGCGATTCTATCATAAATGCTCTGAACTTGTGCCACGTAGTTAACTAAGCGTCTGTTCAGAGCATCGTATGCTTTCTTTTGATTGGGGATATTTGGTCTCATTTATTTCGGCTTATAATGTTCGTTTACACATTCCCCTTGATAGAGGATAGCAAACTCCTCATAAGGGCAAGTGCCCAACGTTGGCTCTCCCGTAACACTTAGATTACGTGGATTGGAAACGTGGGCACATAATTTGCAGAACTGAGGTTCTTTTGGAATAGGCTTAACCTTCTTCTTTGGAGACATAGCAATTAACCTTTACCTCTACAATCGTATTGCCATCCTTCTGATATACTCTCTGCTTCATGATCTTGGATTCTATAGTATTGAGTACATCTTTCTTTGCCTGTGCGAGAGTTTCCTTTGTTATCTCACGCAAAGCTTCTCTCATGGACTTGACATGATGGTCTCGCTTGTAGTGGCGAATATAATTCTTGTCGATACGATAAGCCTTGGCACATACCTTTGGCTCTAGGATTTCTTTATGTTCAAAGACAGTTACACTGATAGGGTAGAGTCTTCTAGCTAACTTGAATAGCCAAATTGCGATTTTTTTCTTCATAACTTGTGCAGTTTATTGCGTTTATATTGTTTGTTCACCCATAGCAAAAGCTGACTGCTGTACTGCTACCGCATTAAGTTCATCCTGTCGAATATCCTCCATTGTCTGCTGAGGGTCTTGCGACTGCCCAAGCTTAATGATGGATTCAAGCTGACTTTCTAACGGCTTACCACCATTAGCCTTTTGCCTGATGGTGATGTCGTAGCTCTCATCCTTAGGAATGTAAGGAGTGATGATGTGGTCGCAGGTTACGTTATCTATCTCCTTTTCCCATTTTGGATTCATGACCTTCAAGAATGCCTTGATTACATTGAACTCTCTTTCAAAGAACTCCTTGAAAGCGCCCGATTCCATGCGAACTTTCAGATGTGCATCAGTGAGCAACGTCTGTCTAGCATCGTAGCCGATATTACCAAGAGATTTCATATTCTCAAAGCTAATATCTGGCATTTGAGAAAGCATCCAGTACAATCCGAGGAGGGTTTTATTCTGACTGCTAACCGCTTCTTGCGACTGGTTCCATGATACGTATGAAATATCGCCATCATTCTCGACTCTCCATATACGCAAACTTTCTCCCTTTTTCTCCTGTCCGACTATGCCACCCTTGACTTTTGCGATTGGTGCAGCGTTATATGCAATCACGTTGCTATTGCGACTGACATTATACTCAAATTCACTTCGGATATTATCAAGACCTTCGTATATGGCATGAGGTCGAGACAGGTATGCTCCAGGAATCTTACGGATGATGATTTCCTCACCACTCTTAGTGTTCCCATCCTCATCAACTTGTGCAGTTACTTCCTCCCACATTTCACCAAGGTTACTTTTCTTCCAAATGAAATGATAGTTTTCTGTAAAGGTCTCAAAGAATGTTATCGTCTCTTTATCGGAAACGGTCTTATCATACTCAAACGACATAGCTTGCATATCATCATACTCATCAATGATAGGGTACAATCTTACGCCATCCATAGGTGAGAATGTTTTGCACTTCAACTTGTAGTTTGATTCAAAACCATATAGAGAGTTATGCTTCTTAACAGAATACCAGATGGTGAAGATTTCACAGCTTGCGAAATAGGCTTTTCCACGTTTGTAGTTCATGTTGTCAATATGAGCACAATCGTAGATTTTTTCTAATGCCTTTTGGATTTCCCTCTGAATATCATTTTCTGGAGTGTTGTAATTTCTCTTAACTGGTATAGAGAATGTAAATTCTGTTATTCTGTTTGTGAGCAGCTTTTCAAGGGCAACCGCTATACGGGATGATTTTTCACCATTGTCTTTATCACGAAGGCTTATAGTATCTGTCATTACCTTATGGCTTGCTGGCTCATATAAACTCAAAAGATAACTCCACAAAGGAACCATTACAGTCCTTCTGCGTAGCTCTTCTATCTTTTGGTTGATAGTATCAGTTTTCTTGAGTATTTCTTCGATTTTCATATCTTTACTACTTTTGGTGCAAAGATACTAAAAATATTTAATCAACAAATAGATTTAACCGAGAAATTGCATATTTATTTTCGCTTATGGGGCTTTTTATGTTTTTAATGATAATGAATAAAGGCGATACAAGCAAATCCGCTTATACCGCCTTAGATAGAGCAATAAAATATATTATGCAGGCATTAGTAATTGTGCCTTTTCTTTGTTCACGATTTCTAATACCATTTTAGCTGCCTTGTTTACGTCTGTCAAGACTGAAACGATGAACTTTGGTTGCTTTTTAAGCTTGCTGATCCAACCATCTAGGTAAGCAGCGTTATTATCTAAAATGCGACTGCTAAAGCCTAGGACGTTTCCGATAAGAGATGCTCCAAGCTCTGCAACCAACTCTTCTCTTGCATAGTCCTTTTCTCCTTTCTCATTCTCAAACCCTCTATCCAATCTAGACTTATGCCCTGTTGAGTGAACCATTTCATGTAGAAGGGTTGAGTAGTACTCCTGTCCATCCTCGAATATCTCCTGCTCTGTATTGCCCTTCTTGAACTGACTTTTAAGTGGTGTTGTAATCTCATCTACCCCAACTCTGTAGAAAGCTCCACTTGAATACTTGTCGTATCGGATAGGGCAGAGCCACTTCTGATAAAGAAGCATATCATCAATCTTCTCGTTGACATACATACCAGCCGTGTATGTCGGCAACTCATTCTTGTCTTTGAGACTGAACTTCTCCTTCAACTTCTGCATCGTCTTAGGTGCTATCTCTTCGAGGTTGGTTTGGCTGAGGTTGAACACGTTGTAGCTCTTCAAGAAAGGCTGGACTTTGCAGTCTAGTTGGTCTGATCGAGTCATTCCGTTGTAGCTGTCTTCTGTTATTTTGTTTCCATTCTTGTCTTTGTACTGAATGGACCAAAACAGAACAGGGAAGCTTTTCTCTCCTTTGTTCACACTAGCTCCTAATGCCTTTATCTGATTGAATGTAGCAAAGATAGGATATTTGAATCTTTCTTCGTCCATCATGCAGAGGAACAGGAAGAATGAGTTCATTCCATTATATTCACGCCCTCCAAGGTTAACTGGGTTACCACCATAAGATGTGGTGAACCAACCCATCTTCCAATCTCCTGCCTTCATCTTTTGCATTCGTGAAATCATCATTTCAGCGAAATGCTCTAAAACGTTGTCTGTCTTCATTGCTCTTACTTTTTATATGCAGTTATTACAATTTCTTACCATACATTCTTGCTATCTCATCGTAGATATATGCTCCGCTTGTATGAGGACTGCTAAACAATCCAAGAATGCGGTTATCTACAGTGATGCTGTTTGTCTTGACGACAACTCCGTTTTTGATGTGGTCGCAATAAACTTCATTGCCGATATGGTAAAGTTCCATCTTGCGATTATAGAAATCTGTTCCAATGTACTCCTTACTCATGGCTACCTCCTTTCTTTTGAAGTTGCACCCATGCGTGATACATTTTATTGAAGTTTTCTAACTTCTGAAGGATTTCATCCTTGCTTAAATAATCACTTATCATGTCTGAATAAAAAACATCAGAATTATTATCAAACATGGCGATATCTATGAATTTTTTGTTAATGTATACTGACATGGTATTGTTATGTATTCTGCTAACCTTTACCAATACAGCATTAACTGCTTTCTTAAAGTGAATGTTTGTTCTGTCTAACATTTCATTGTTCTTATTGTGACTAGTTGGTTGGAGCAGTCGTTACCTTTTTATCTTTCTATCCGTTATGCCTAAAAGTAATATCTTACCGTCTTCTTGCCATTAATATATTCTTCTTGCCATACTTCGTTATAGTCTGATGTGTCGTCTGAATAATAACAAACTATCGTTACTTGTGCAAGACCAGCGTCCAATTTATCGGTTTCGGCAAAGTGTTTATTTTCTGAACCGATACCAAACGAATACTTCTTAGCCATACGGACTGACTCCCAATAGTTGTTAGCGGAATGGAACTCTATACTTTCATAATCGTCATCCACACTTCCTTTAACATGTTGTTTAAGAGCGACCTCGTACTTTGGCTTAATAGTCTTTCCATAAATATTTTTCATACGCTGTGACTTTACCGTGGTGTCGAGGGCTGTATTTATTAATAAGTAATTCCGAAACCTTCATTATTGTCATACTTGCCGATAAGACAACCGCCACTATTATAATAATAAGTGATTCCATATTTCTCTTCGGTGTAATCACCATGTTCTAAGTGTTCATTCATATAGTTATTGAACTCATCGAATGAAACGAAAACCTGTCCTCTATCATTGAAGTCTAATGCTGTCATGATTACTTAACGTTTAAGAATTTAGAAACCTTACTAACAATCCCCTTTGCAGTTGAACATGTTGAAGCGGTTTCAACTGCCACACTCTTGCCATCCTCCCAATAGGTAATCTGGATTCTCAACTTGTTACCATGGAAGCAGTTAACTACATGCGCTGTACGATTACCATTACGAATGTCACCTTCGAAATAGTTATAACCTCCATCAAAATCACTTGTAACTGCTGCTACAACCTCAGCTTTGTTTGATACGTTTATTGTCTGTTTCATTGCTCTTATCTTTTAAATTGTTATTTTATTTTTGATGGTGCAAAGATAGTCCTTTTTTAGCATTTGACCAAATTTTAACCGCATTATTTTTCTTGGTTAACTTTATATAACTTATTGGTTACTAGGGTGTTAAATAAATCCCATTTTCCTCTGTATTGGGCTAATTACGAAAAATGGTATAAGGATATGGAGAAGAAAATAGAACAGCTTAGAAAGTCTTATGTAAAGTATTTAACCTTTCTTTAACTTAACTAATGTTACCAAAAATTACAGGAAGCTAATTTGACAAAAGATAGTCAAAAATGCCTTTTAACATGGTGTTACGGAGTGTTAATTAGGCGGTTTGTCACCTTTTCTTGTTAGCAACTTCCTTAATTCTCGCACCTCATTCCTCAAATCAGCGTTTTCTTTTCTGAGTTGCGAAATGAGGTGATTATATGATAGCTCTGTTGTCTTATCCATATTACTTGAACTTGATGATGAAAAATTCATGATCCAACCACTTGCCTGGACAAAGACCTTGCTTAGGTTTACCGATGGTGATACTCTCAATCTGCTTCTCAATTCGTGGACTATCGTCATAGTAGCCGTTTTTGAAGAGAACGTGAGTGAATGGTACGAACTTCATTGTACCATTATTCAGTTTCTTATTGATGGTGTCTGTATCTATAAGTATTTCCTCATTCTTTCCTATGTGGAGTTTTTTGAACTTATCGGAATCTTTGCATTCTTCATCCTTGATAAGGAGAAGACGACTCATCCAAAAACCTTTAATCACCCGATACTCTTCATTCTTTTCTGCCGACACTATCATATCGAACCATTGCTTGCTGACAGTGAGGGTAAGAATCTTTTTCTTATCCCAATCAGCAACAGCTTTCTTTAAGTACTTTTTTATTACATTTGCTAATATTTTAATAATAATCTTAATAAAATTCGAATACCTCATGACATCTGTCAAGAAAGTCTTTTTCATTCTTATAATATATGCCATTACAGACATATCTAACAACCTCACTTCTCCATAAAGATTTACCATTTCTTACTTTGCTCTTTATAATCATAGTAATCTCTGGGATGCAGTTGCAAGTGTTGATGAACGTTACTTTGAACTGGTCGGTTTCCATTCTATAAGAACAATATGGACTCCACCTTGTCTTATCAAAATCTTCTTGCGTCATACGCTACTTTTTTTAGTTAAACTTATCGCCTTTGTGATACGGTGGTCTCCGCAACCATCAAACCCCATACAATGCAAATCGTACCGACTATGCCAATAACCTATCTTTCCATTTCGAAAGCTTGGCGTCATTATCTTCTTTGCTAATCTAATCTTCATACGCTATTTATTTTTCTGTTCAATCTTTTCGATAAGAATGTTAGAATCACCCCATTCTACACAATCATGCATCCAATCTGGGATAAATGCGTGATGCGAACAATGTTTTTTAAGTTTATCATTAAATGTTGTTTGCACTCTCATACGCTACTTCTTTTTACCTCCAAATAAGACGTGTTTTCGGTAAGGGAAGAAATAGCAACATTCTCCTGGACACCACCAACTAGGAGCGTCCTTCATACATCTACGACATATTGCTATATTCTTCTCAGCTTTTTTGTTGTCACGTTCAAACTTTCTTCGTTCTCTTCTTGAAAGAGGAGGATAAGGATAAGTATCTTCCTTAAACACATTAGCTGCTAAAGCATGCAGTTTTTTAAATACTTTTTCTAATATTTTTATCATACACTACTTCTCCTTATCGAATTTGTTACCAACAACATAAACTTCAAATAAATTAACAAACGGCTCGTAATTGTCAACTTTATCTAAACTCTTGAAGGCAAACGTTCCTTCTTCTTCAATATAAACTACCTCATAGAGATTGTCTATACACAAAAGGTCATAACTGTCATTCACTATATCACCTTCCCAAATTTCTTTGCCTTCACAATCTTTCAGTCCTGTGAACTGGCAGACTGTAGAAGGGTCAACCTGATAAGTAAGATTTCTGTTTAACTTGCTTTCTTTCTGACGATTTTCGATGGTGTAGGCATTACCTCATTCGGAATAAAAGTAACCTTCTACCCAAGTGTTATTGTCAAGACGTTTAGCCTTGAACTTGATATTTTCTATTTTCATAAGCTATAATTCTTCTTTTTCAAATTCACTTTTCGGGACTCTGTAAGATGTACTATGCCATTCACACTCATCATCTTTACCTATAGCATATTTGGAAAGCATATCTCTCAATGCCTTATAAGCTAAAGTGTTGTGACGAATCTGAATACGTATAAAGTTCTCATTATCACACATTGTAATCGGTGATTGATTATTCATATACACCTTGCCTTTCTTGCCAAGGTTACTTCCATTGTAACGTTGGTAAAAATATCCGCTAGCCTTATGCTTAATTCTGTAAGGTTTAACCATAACTATTCCTCCAATTTTAAATCAGTTCCACCATTACGACTTTCCTTTAGAAAGCCATTAACTTCTTCCTTGTAGGAATAACCACAATCCTTCTGAAGAGCCTTTATCTTCTTGTAACCGATACCAGCTTCACGGCAAAGTTGTGCTGCTAGACTATAATCTTTGACGTAGCCAATTACATTTTGAATAACTGACCACTGTCCTCGCTCGAAGTCTGTAACGCAATCGTCTTGTGTAATACACAATGCTTTTTGGCACAATCCACACACTCTTACCATTTCTTTTTCAAGCTGCTCAAAGGAGTTCTGTCTCCAGTGATATGTAAGGTAGCTTGCGCAACCCAATGCTTCTTTAACTTTATTATCCATAACTATTCCTCCGTTTTCATATAAGTACAAACAACTACCTTTCGATAGTTATTACACTTATCCTTGTAATCACAAATATCACAAAAACAATACGCCATACTATTACTCCACTTTTACGCCGAAGTTAGTGTCATCTGCAAATGTGAACTTATCCAATGCATCTTTGTAATCAATGATGTCTCTGTTAATTTCAACATACAATGTTGTTACTCTCTTAACTAAATCCAAATCTTTGAACAAAGTTGACTTCACCCACCCAAACGGTTGATGCTTTTGCATTTCCTGCCAGCACTCTTCTGCGTCCTTAAATGGGCGATACTTTGGCTCTGGCTTAATACGGTATTCAAAATTACCAAAGATAAACTCATCCATTTTTGCCCAGCCATTAAGTTGAGCATGTGGATTTTTACTACGCATTTCTATATCTTTCCCTTCGCCAAATGCCTTAATTAATGGTGATAACTCTGCTGCTTCTTTACGATTCATAATCAATCCTCCACTGCTATTTTATATTCCAATTCATCAACTAAATCACTTATTAAATCAACCGCTTCTTTCAAAGCATCATACATATTATCCCCTTCTGATACAAGCTCATCAAGAGTACTACTCTCGCTCATATCCTCAGGGAAATCGTTAGGCTTCCAAGTGAAACTTTTGTTCTTTTCCTCGAACTCTCTAGCCTTTTTTAAAAGTTTTTCTATTGTCATATCAATCCTCCAACTCTATATTATTTTCTGTTGCGAAACTATCTTCTGCCTCTTCGCAAAACTGACCTTCGCAAAGTGATTCTGGGAGTGCTCTGCTAGTATAATACTCTAGGTGGCATAACTCACAGATTTCTTTTTCGTAATTATTTCTTAACTCTTCTCTGGTCATTATTCACCCTCCTTTCTTACTAAATAGTCATACATAGGCTTACGGTTACTACGATATTCATTACATATCTTTTCTGCCTCTTCCTCTGTATCGCAAGTTGCAATAACTCCATCGGGATATGTATCCCAATATCTAACTACCTTAAATTTTGCCATAATTTACTCCTCCAACTCTTTAAGTGCCTTATCACATTCTTGTATTGCAAAATTGTATGCTAAACCGAAAGGCTTTATTTTTTTACCTTCTGATAAATCTTCATGAATGCAAGTAATATAAGACTTTATAGTATTAATGTGCTTAATAGCTTTTTCTTTACTCATTGCTTATCCTCCTTAGTAATTGATAATCTTCTGTGTTTTGCGCACCTTGGCAAAGAACTCCATGACTTCTTGTGGAGTTGCTTCTCTCCAGCATCCTTCCTTCATCCAGTTACCAATACCATTTGACTTCTGAATCATTCCGTCAGAATCCTCACCAATTATCACACCGTATCCATCAGCGTTAACAAAACCATCATGGATAAACACTTTTCCATCACCATCTACTAAGATAGTTCCTGCTTTAAATTCACTTAATCTCATATTATCTTCTTTTTTACCCACTCCCTGTTTTCAAGGAGAGGGTGGTTAGTTACTAAAGCTCATAAAATTCTTTCTGTAACCGATGTTTTGTTTCTTTTAAAAGTTGTGTAAATTTTGAATTAAACTCTTTGTCGCATTTTGATAAACCATTAAGGTATTCACCGATACTTTCATCATCGTAGCTTTGACTATGTAAAAGCTTATCTACTTTAGGAATCAAGCTTTTTGCTAAAATATTAGCTCTTTCTAATTTGTCTATATTCATATTATTACTATTTATGCCCGAAGGCGGTTAAACACTAAATTCCATACCATTTCGAAATCCTCGTCTTTATTCCTCGTTTTAAAAACTTCTTTTCACGTCTTTTCAAGAACGGCTTACTTCGATGTACACAATCTAAATACCAAAGAAACCTCTCGGTGTCGAAAAATCTTAAAGCATACAACATACCTACACCTCCATTTCTGAGTTAAGCCCTAGACCAAAGAGAAGGTGCTGTAGTTGATGTACGGTAGTTATACTTTTATCGTGGTCTCCCCAATGAAAATACACCTCTTTATCTGAGCGTATGTTCAAAGTAGTGTAGCCTTTTCGTCTGTAGCAATAATCACTACTATAAGGACGTTTGAATTTCTTCCATCCATTCTTCTTTAGAATCTCTGGAGTAATAGGGATAGGAACAATATCCTTAACCCAAGCACAGCAATCTCCGAAGAGATAGCCTTTGTCTCCAAATTCAACACCTTCAAGATTCTCTAAGCGAACAACACCTTTCATAACCGTTCCATCGTACAACTTCAAAGTCTTTGATGGGTCTGATGATGTTACTCGGTAAACGACATCCTGTTCTGTACCTAGTGGTGCTCCGTTTGTCATTACCAAATCTCCTGGAATATATAACTTATCCATACGCTTTACTCCTTAACTTCTTTAAAGATTATATTCTTATGGTCTGAGCGTCTCTCAGAATCACAATATCCATATCTTATATTTATACATGTAAAATCATCAAAGAAAAAACATCCATCACATGAAGAATGGCAGTCTCGTTCTTGAACTTCAATCAAATATCCATCATCGCCATCTGGAATAATAAACCTTTCTCCAACTTTAATTTCTTTCAATGCTCGCCTCCTTTCTTTGGAAGCAAATCATCAACATAGAACCACTTAACAACCTTAAAACATCTAACGATTGTAGCCCAGTCATTTTTGCCAATATATTCCGTTTCAAAACTATTGCCAGCAGTTTTAAATAGGACAAAATGATTTTTCTTGGGTTCTTCGCTAGCATGATGCCACAAATCTTTCAATAGCTCATTGACAGCCCACTTAGCACCAAGTCTAAACCCATCTGCTATAAACGGAGCATCCTGTGAAGCAGGATATCTATTGTTACAATAATATATTGCTGCTTCTTCTATTTTCTTATCGTCTATCATATAAATTGTCTATTATTGTTATTTTAAGATTTGGACGTTCTCGTTTGAACGCCCAGTTATCATCTTCCAATGTGCGCAAGAATGATAACTGTTCTTCTGTTACCCACTTGCAGACCATGTTATCACGTACAGCACCTTGTATTCTTATCTCAATCTTTACCATTTCTTCTTACTTTTCTGAATGTGTCTGTAACTATCATCAAAGAATTATCCTCTTCGTTGTAGATAATATCATTTGTGATATATCCTAAGTCATCAACAACATCTATATTACCAAACTGCTTCTTACGAGCTTCAAGAAGCTTTATAAGTTCTGATATTTTCATCCCTCACCTCCTTTCCACTCATCAGTCGTTCCTAGTAGATGTGCAGTCTCTTCGTTGTAAGGAATACAATACATCCATAAATCTCCTACACATAAATACTTACCACTCTGCGTGTAATCAATTTCTTTTCGTGTAAGACGAGCAAAGAAATCAGCTTCCCAAGTATCATCCTTAGAATTTCGACAAAGCACCTTATCAAATGGTTTTAGCTCAACCTTTGGCTTCAAATCAACAATAGCTTTCTTGTCACTATCCCAAGCTTTGCCTTCATTGGCTAAAGCGTCAAAAAGAATTATTCGTTGAGTTTCTGTGATAGGCTGTATCTGCTTGTCTTCAAATGATAACCAATCTTCAAATTTCAAGGTGCTCATATCATTTAACACATAGTATTCCAGTTTCTTAGACGAATTGTCTATGCTTTTGACTATACCATAAGCAAGATACCCCATGCCCGAGATACAAACAATATCCCCATCCTTGAACTCTGGATGAGTCTTCTCAATCATCAAAGTTTCGATGTTTAGTATGCCACCTAATTTTCTTTCAATCTCTCTGACATATCCATAGGCAGTATTGTCATCTAACTTGACAAAATTAGCTGTTTCTGCATTTGACACGTCTTCGTAACCATCCCTGCTATTGGAATAGCATCCATTGAACTTTGTATAATCATCATATGCCCATTCTTTGAAAATGCACTGAAATTCACAACTATTGATAAGCAAATCGCCCTTCTTCCAAGAAAACTTTGCCCAATCACGCATTTTCTTAGAAGGAAAGAGAATCTGTAAACCATCAGGATAACCTCTTTCTGTACCAAATTCGGAATAACCACGATGGCAAGTAGTATTATTATTAGTCTCATTCGTACACCAGACTACTGTTTCTGTATCTGTAGTACTGATAGTATCTAACTCTACATCTATATTATGCAACCAGTCATACAACTTAGTTCCTTGCGGCTTATCCTTAAGGATTTTCGATATATTAATCTTTGCTTCCATACGCTTTAATTTCTCATTATGTGACACTTGATAACCTTGTGAACCGCATTTGGCTGCGATTCATTAAAACTCTTAATAAACTGACGTTCCATTTCCTTTGGGAAAATGGGATTTGTCGGCTTCGGCATAGTGAGGACGACTTGAATCTTTGCCCCCCCATCCAATGTAAGCAGACATCTGCGAGTAATTTTCTCAAATAACATATACCTCTCCATAATCTTAATCGAAAATATGATGGTTCAACTTTCTCTTTCTGAGGTTTCTCTTAATAACTTCCATGTCCTTGTGGTCGTTAGTGTGGTCCGCAAGAAGCTTGATGATGTCGTAGATGTCATTTGTGTTATCCTCCAGGTTTGCGCAAATATTCTCGTCACCAAAGAAACTCTTATTGAAGGGTTTCAAGTGGAAGTAATATTTCTCTGCAGCATCACGCATTTGATTGTAGTGCATCTTCTGCTCTTGTTTGTACTGAACCTTTAGCAATCTGAACATAGACTGCTCATCTTTGATAAGTTGGTCCAATACATCTGTTACCATTGCAATCAAGCAGCCATTTACCTGCAGGCGTTGAATAATCTTTTCCTGCTTCAAGCCAGATGTTACACCAAGCTCTGAGAGTGTAACCTTCAAATCGTCTGCTGTAACTTTCTCTTTTCCCATTGTCTTACTTTTAATTGTCAAGCCATGAACCTGAGTACTTCCATTCCCAATCAGAACAGGAGTCTGTAGGGTTCTTACCATTTTTATAGCATGTTCCAGAGAATATGCAATATCTACATATACGTTCCATAATTATGAGAGTTTTGATACCATAATAATGTTACCACAATTATAATTAGTAAGGCAGTCTTCAAGATTAAAATCTTTGATGATGTCTTTCTTCTGTGCTAACGTTCCGTTAAGTAACGTTTCTGCTAACTTTTCAGCTTGGTAGTTTCCGACTTTGGAAACTAGGGCTTCCTTCACCTTATAAGGTAAAGAGTTCTTGAATATTTTCATTGCTCTTATTATTTAATTATGATTAAGGGATAATCTTGTCCAAATCATCTACAACTCCTTTAAGCCATCCCCTCATGTAAATGAGAGCATAAAGGTCGCAGTTCTCTTCCTTTGCCTTTTTGGTCTTTTCTACCATGGCTTCAATTACTATCATTTGTTGTTTAAACGTTTCTTCGTATTTCATTGCTCTATATATTGTGGAGTGATGGTTAGTCACTCCGTTACCTTTATGCTACGTCTTGAATCCATTCTTTGAGGATTGTACCATCTTCATTGAAGATATCAAGCTCCACTCCGTCATACTGAACTTTCTTGCCTTCGCCTAAAGCAATCTCGAAATCCAAATCTAAGATGTGCTTTACGTCACTGAATGTTTCTTTTTTTTGACTGAGTGGTTGGTTCTCAAAAACAACATCTTCGTATGTGTTATCTTTGAACTTTGTTGCCTTAATAACGTACTTTACCTTTTTCATTGCTCTTATCATTTAATTGTTAAACTTATTTATTGTTTAATTAACTGATGCAAAGGTACAAAGAAATTTTTGATTGACCAAACGTTACTTTCTTTAATCGCTTTTTAGCAATTTTATTTAACTTTTAAACCACATAACTATCTGAAATTCATCTTATTTTCAGCATAATGAATGCGTTGTCTTGTCAAGACTTCCCCTACATCTTCAAGGCTGATTTCTCCTTTCTCGATTCGAGGATTCTCACAAATTTTATAGATAACGGTACCATCCATACAGATAACAGGATATGGAGACCCATCATCATTAGGACGATCTGAGAGGCAGACATGATGAGCTGCTTCATTAATACGCTTCTCGAAATCTTTCTGTGATTTCTGCTTCTTTCTTTCATGTTGTAGTGATTGGTTGCCAAGAATTTCAGCCTTAAACCAATCTGTAACGTCTTGTAACATCTTCATTGCTCTTTTGTTTATAGATTTATATACTAGTGTCTTTTACCCCACTTGATAGCGTTGTAAATGACGTTTCTATATATTCTTCTTTCCTCGTCATTTTCAAGGAAGGTTGTTAATCTAGCTTGCTTTGTAGCAAACAAGAAATCTTTGTCTTCTTTAATTTCCATATCTACTTTCTTAATGATTTACCTGTGAAAGGGACAAACTTAGTGATGGCTTTTAACCTATCTATAGTTCGTTCTCCATATTTTGCTTCGAGTTCGTTTGCAGTTAAGTTGGTGGTAATGATGAGAAGCTTTCCCTTTTGCTCTGCTGCATCACATAATTCAGAGAATGCGCATCTAACATTACCAAAAATCTTCGCAAGTTCTTCTGTACCAACATCATCAATACAGATGATGTGAAGTTTTAGAATCTCGTCAATCTTTGTATTCAACTCCTGGGCAGTAAAAATATTGACGAGTTTTCTGCAAGAGTCTTGAAGTAAGAGTGGTAGAATATGCTTTGCTATTAGAGTCTTTCCGAGACCGCACCCACCTGTAATAAGAAGTCCCCTGCCTTCGTTGTCAGACATCCAATCAACAATAGGGCGATAATTCTTCTCCATCCATTTTGCATGAGATTCCTTGCCATAGGTGTATCTTTTGACAAAATAGTCTAGACCTCCTCGTAGCCTTTGTTCGGCATTAGGAATCCTTATTCTCACCTTGTCAGCGAGAAACAAGGATTCTCCTTTATCGAACCTTTGAATAATTTGATCGAAATCTACATTCATAATTACCATCCTCCTTCGTTATAATCTTTGTTTTCCGAATCATGTAGAGCCGTGCCAGATTGATTTGTTACGAAGTCTTTATTTCGTCTTGCCCAATTCTGTAGCCTTAGATTTAAATCCCATGTTTTCTCAGTCTCACACCTCATCCTAGTTTTGGACTTATTAGTTTCAGACCAATAGTCATAGAACTTTCTGATCATGTCCTTACCATAAGTTGCAACATAAGGAACTAACTCTTGACCGAATTTTTTCTTTCGCTTTTCGGTTGCTGCCGCAATCTCCTCTTTCGTTTTCTTAGGCTTATCTTCCTTAGATGCTTCTTCTGGTTTAGTATCTTCATTCTTTGGTTCATTTTTAGGCTTATCAACATCAGTAGCAAAATAGCTGTCGTAATTGCATATAGTGATGATGGAATATAATCTTTCCGTATTCACTTCAATTAGCTGCATTTTTATTAGCTTTGACAAACAGGTTCTAACTACTTGTTTGCCTGCACCTATAGTAGTACTGAGTTTTCCAAGACTAGTCAAAAACTGTCCTCTACGCTCGACTATACCATCATGCTTCACTTCTTTATCCTTTGCATTGTTGAGCAAGTATAGAAAGAGGGAAAGCATTTCGGGTTTGTCGAACCAATCCCAATCAAAGATGCTGCGAGGGAGTCTTATCCAATCTGTCATAGTTGTACAATAAAACCTCAACTTTCTTGTTTAGCTGCTTACGCAGGTGGAACCCAAACAATACTAATTGAGGTCTGAATATTTTTTATCCGAAAGTTCCACGTTTCAGAGATTTTGTTTCTTGGGTACAAAGATAACAAATTATTTGTTGATTAAATAATATTGCTGCTAATATTATCAAATATTAACTTTGATGCTTTTGAGACTGCTAATTTTCTTAACCTCAGTCGTATAGTGAACAATCATATCTTCTAATTCGCTATTTGTGAAATGACATGTAGAATGCGCCTTCACGTTTAGCAAATCAAATCTTTGCTGCCCTATTTTTTGAATGAGGTTGCGTTGGTAGCCTATGAGGTGGTCCGCAGAGAAACGATTGCAGTATTTACATTCAGCATGGCAGTTATCTTCATTGAATCTAGTTGCCATGTGGCGGCGACTATGGAAGTGACCGCAGTCCACATCTTCAAAGCTCTTTATCTGCCCGCAGGATATACACCGAACATAACCATTATCCATAACATCACGTAAACGGATATAAAGAGAGAATATCCGATCGAGCTTTTTAACCAAGTTAGGTTTGCTCTTAGAAGTAGTCTTTTTTACCTCTTTTTTTTCGGTTTGAGCCGCTTTTGGCTTGCGGTTGAAATAGTATTTATTCATAACCATAGGGCTCTTTAATACAGCTTATTTCCGTGATGGTATTCTCTGCTTTCGTTATAACGCATCTTCAAGTTGATGTGCTGAACGAGGTCGATACCAAGTGCTTCTGCCCATTCAAATACGGAGAAAAGAACACTTACACATAAGACAAAGAACATTTCACTATTTTCACTTCTGGAAGCAGTAGTATTGCACGATACGATATTCCTAGTAACCATGATTGCATTTTCGGTAAAACTATGCTGTTTAGCATACTTAACCTCATTGTCAAATGTGGAGAACCCGTCCTTTGCCTCAACATTACAAACACCCATCAAATCAAAGACACGAATACAAATATCTGCCAACTCGCTTTCTACTTTTCCCTCGATGGTATCAGAGTAGTATTTGTTGAACAAACCGACATTGTCTTTGGCAAGTACGGTTTTAAGACCTTCTTTGTCAAGATCGTCCATATAGTTTCCTTTGCGGTCAGCTTGAACGGCTTCTGCTACTTCCGTGCAGACCATCATCAACCAATGCGCATTAGACTTTTCTTCTTCATGCCATCCATGTTTGACGGCATTATCGTAGGCTTTTTTAACCCACTCATTAATCTGTTTTGCTTCAATTTTCATAATTCAAAAACTTACGTTAGTCAATTGTTTACCTAGAGATTTGATACACCATCTTGATGAACCTTGCACCTCTAGGTCTATTCTTAAATCAGAGACTTTTCCGAAGGAACGGAAACTACCGCCAAGGTCGATTATCCATCCATCTTTATCCTTGAAAGGTCTGATAGCTCGTCCCACCATCTGATAGTAGAGACTCAAAGACTTCGTTGGTCTTGCCAAGATAACCGTGTCAAGTGCAGGATAATCAAATCCAGTGGTGAGAACTCCGACATTAGAGACAACCTTTATGGTTCCATCCTTGAACTTCTCCAAGATAGCTTCACGTTCTTTCTTTGGGGTCTCGCCTGTAACGATTGCAGAATTAATACCTTTCTGTTGCAGTTTGTCTGTCAATCTTTCCGCTTCTTCCGTGAATCGAGTGAAGACCAAAACTCCTTTTCTCGGTATTTTATTTTTTGGCTTCAATACACGTATGGTAGTGGAAGTAAGCTGATCATAGAATCCGCTTCGTTCATATTCCAACTTTAGGGATTTTTCATCAAAATCGTTTCCTGTTGAGTTGGTATGCACGTTAGACATATCTAGCTTGGTGCAATCGAAGTATCTCAAATCGGCAAGATAACCTTTCGCAAGCAATTCTGAAATCTGACAATAGTACAGAACCTCATCGAATATTCTTGGTCTAGTTCTAGTAAGGAACTTTAGCATAGATGTGCCATTAAGTCCCTTTCCTAGTCGATATGGTGTTGCTGTTAAGCCGATAACCTGTCTATCCGCGGCTTCGAAGAAGGTTTTGTATTGTCCACCTTTAGCATTACAAAGATGGCATTCGTCAACCATTACGTACTTGAAGTGCTGAAAGTCTTTCATGTGGTTCATAACGCTTCCGATGGTAGCAAAGGTTATTCTGTTTATATCCTTGCAACCAACAGAAGCGGAATATACTCCACAATCAAAAACACCATAGCTTTGCAGTTTAGCGAAGTTTTGCTCTAGAATTTCCTTTGACGGACAAAAGATGAGTAGCTGACTATCCAGCTTACTTGCAATATCTGCAATTACAAGCGACTTACCTGCGCCCGTAGGCAAGATAAGAAGTCCATTCTTCTTAGTCTTGCCTGTGAACGCTCTGACGGCAGCATCGCTTGCTTGTTTCTGATATGGTCTGAGTGTGTACATTATTACTCTTCTTAATCATTACCATCCTCATCATCGTCACCGAAAGGAAGGTCATTATCATCAGTCTGCTCCTCAGCCTTTGTTTTTGGTTTTTCTACTTCGGGGAACTCAATACCGAAAACTTCCTTCATAGCCTGCTGATTGACATCTTCCTGGCTCCACAAGCCGCTTCTATCCCAATCTGGGATTTTCTGAACCTTGCAAAGCTGGAACTTATCATTTACCCAAGCAAAGAAGAGGTAATGACCATTGAGAGCAATACGGGCTGTCTTAGTAGAAGGCAAACGGAAATCCGTGATACCATTCTTGACTCTTGCTGCCAAATCACTGACTTCAAGAAGTGCTGATGCGTATGCTTCTTCGGCATTCTTCTTCATTGTCTTGATCTGAGCAAGAACGGTTTCTAGCTCTTCTTTGCGCTTTGGCACATCATTCTCCTGCTTGATGCAGTACTCTTCACGGATAGCGTGAATCTCGAAATCATCATACTTGCGGTCAACAACCTCATTGTCTGGGAAGAGAGCATTGAACTTGTCATGCAGAACCTTGATAGGTTCATCTGCACTCTTTGCACCTTCGCAAAGTACCAACACGTCCTTGAACATTTCTTTCTGAGCTTCGGTCAAACAAAACTCAATCTTCTCTGGTCTGTGACCATCCAAATCTGCTAACATAATATTTTCTGTTTTAAATTATACAAATTCTTTACACTGCTCAATCTGTTGTTGAGCAAAAAATAACATTTCACCTTCATGAGGTGTAGGTAGGTAAAGCCCACACTGAGCACTACTATAATTTCTGAACCTTTCTATTGCAGTTGTCATTTCTACCTTATCGAGTTCTGTACTACTTCTGATGTAGGTAACCACCTGTCCTCTTCTGTTAAGTCGCTTTCTCTCGAATATATCTCGGTTGCAAATCTTTTTGAAAATATCAAACTTGACTTCTTCGAGAGTGTAACCAAATTCGGAAGCAAAGTAACCTAACAGACAATGTAGATAGCTGTTTTGAGCTAAAGAACGTTGAGTATTCTTTTTTTTCAATTCAACGTATTCGTTTTTCAGAACCATCTGATTGCAGGCTTCCTTGAACTTCTTCCTATCGTAAACGTTCTTCAAATTATAGAGTGCCATAGTCTAAGTTTTAAAATGGTAAATCATCATTATTACCTTGAATAGGGTTTCCGTTCTCATCTACTGCGGGAGGAAAATTAGGTACAGGTGGTGCTTCTGTATTTCTTGCAGACTCCATAGCTGCTTGTTGTGCGCTTTGGCATGCCCCTTGTGTAGGTGTTGGCTGATTTCCGTTAGCCGCTTGTGAGGTCTGATTTCCACCCTGTTGCTGATTATAACGAGATTGATATTTCTCGATTTTATAACCTTGAACGTTAGTGAAGTATCTGACTTGCCCATCTTTTTCTGAGCGTGAACCATTCAAGGAGAATGATACCGTCACAATATCACCCATATTGAAGCCGTTCAGATCATCAACGTGATTGCCTGTAAACTCGAACTTTGGATAGTTTGCTCTCTCTATCTGCCCTGTGAACTGGTTACGATAGGAGCAATCCAAGACAAGCTCTCTTTTTTTGAAGACTTTGTCTTGATAGGGAATACTCTCCGTATTCCCTATATGCTGAATAATTCCACTAATTTGAAATGCCATTTTTACTGAACATTAAAAGTGATACCATTGTCACGCATGAAGCGTTCCAAACATTCCATTGCCTCTTTTGTACCGGTACAAACGTAAGTACGTGTCTCGGTTGGAGTAGGAGGTGCAACCGACTGTCCCATAGCGGCAGCGAAAGCATCCATGGCATCTTCTTCATTAGAAGACATCTTACCATTCTTTGGCTTCTCTTCCTGTTGCTCGGCTGCATTGTTCTCCGCGACTTCCTTCTGAGGTGATGTTGGAGGTGTTGCAGTTTCTTTCTTATTAGGGGATACTGAGCTGGCACGCTGTTCTTTTAGCTTGTTTGCGTATGCGATAGTCTCCTGCAGATTGAGATTCTCCTTGTATCGGGCGGCAAGTGCATCGTAATCTTCTGCAAATAACTTCAAGGTCTCGAGGTCTTTCTTGATGTTATCAACCTTTTCTGTGATAGCTTTTTCGATAGACTTCATTGAAGTTGTCTTGTTGAGCCATTTTGCATCAAAGATGAGGTCTAGTTTGATACCGATGGTTTCCACTCCGCATTTCTCAGCAAGCTTTTCAATCTCTTCTCTCTTAGCTTTCTTGGTGCGATTTTCATCTTCTTTGATTACGCCATCAATGAGAGATACCGCATTCTTGATAAGCTTGCACGTATCGTTACAGGTTGTCTTGAACTCCTCAAAAGGTTTATTCCAAACCTTTTCAAGCTCCTTGCGCTTATCGTCAAGTGCTTTAGCTGCCTTGTTGAGTAAAGCCTTGTCTTCCTTGCACTTTGGAATATCATCGGTGCTATAGTTGCTGATGTCATACATAGGCAAAGCCTTTTCAACTCTAGCTTTAACCTCTTTGATATTCGTGGTAAGCTGACCGATAGTTTCTTTGCTTACCACCAATTGCACATCCTTTTCTTGGAGTGCAACGATATTGGTGTTCTTTTCTTTTGCCATATTAAACCAAATTGAATATTTTCTTGTCTGTTATCAAATCTCTGTTTTCTTGAATGAAACTAATCAATCCTTCGCAGTGTTGAGTGAGTAGAGGAATATCCCTTTTAGGGTTAAACGTATAACTCTCTGTGTAGTTTCTGTAATACGTCTTTCCGATTTCCGAGATATTGTATTCGAAGTCGTAAATATCACAACCATTCTTCATGAGGGCATAAGGATAGACCTTATGTTGCCAGTGTCTCTTGTAATTGCCAACCGCATACTGACGTGTTGTTTTCAGATCATGAGTGCAGAACGGCATAAGGTAATCAATATACCCATACAACATTACTTTACCATACATGGTAGGCAAGACAGCTTGTATATAAACCTGTGGCAATGCTCCTTTATAGTAGGCTGCATAATGTCGGACTAGCTGAATAGGGAAGCAGAAACTTCTGCCGTTCAGCTTTGCTTCTACACCGACAGGAACCCTTTTGCTATACGGATATTCTTCTACTTCTTGATAAATGGTGTGGATATCCATATTCTCCGAGTTACGATGAAGGACCATACAATCAATAACCTCATTGAATGCTGTGCCTTTGTCAGCAGCTTCACTATCGAATGATACTCGATTTATCTTATCTATTAACGACTGGAATTGTATCTTCTTGAACTCTTCTAGAGTATGTGGTGGATTTTCAGACCATCCCCAATACTTACTCCAAATGATGTCACTATCAAGGTAGTTCTGATACGCATCCAAAAGCGTCGCATAGAACCTAAACTTGACTACTTCCATAGCTTATGCTGCTTGTGGGTCCTCGTATTGCTTGGTATCTTTGTTATATACTAGCTTCAGTGCGCTGACCTTCTCGGTGAATAGACTTCTTGCATGCAGGATGATGGAGTTGCCCAAGTTTGCATAATCTTTGATGTGCTCAATGAAATGGTTCGCTCCCTGCGCATCTGTAATCAACTGTACGCTCTCCTTAATCTCTTCAAGTGCCTTGTTGTACTCTTTGACCTTTTCTTCTTTCTGAGCTATCATAGACTGATAACGTGATAGAATCTGAGTAGCGATGAAGTTGTTCGGTGCGGTTGGTTGTCCGTTTACATCGAGGATAACAGGAATCTGCATACAACCAGGAAGCTGACAGGTATTCTTGCCATCGTTACGGCTTGTTGGGTCAAAAGTGATTGTTCTGATTTGCTGTCCATTTTCACTTCTCATTTCGAGATAGCCAAGCAAGTCCAAATCGGTAACGATATTGTTGTAGTTCTTCTCACGAAGTGCAGGAACATAAACAGTACTTTCACCTTCCTTGCGTGTGTCACGATGGGCGACAAAAACGATGTTCTTGTTAAGCTGTGACAAAGATGAGGTGAACCATTTGAAGTCGTTGTTGATGGTACCCCAATCCTGTATCTGAGGATTGCGACCATTGCATCTGTAGGCGATGATGAAGTCAATCATCTTTCCAATCGTATCTACTACGATGGTATCGAACTCCTCCAAATCCTTCTTGTTATAGTTGAGCAAGTTAAGAATATCTTGCCAACTAGAAACCTGTACAATACCGACATTATCGTCCAAATGTGCGGTATTAACACGCTTGACCCCATTGTCAAAGTCAAGCAACAGAGGCTTAGGTGATGAGAGGGCGAAAGTTGTCTTACCCATACCAGCCTGTCCGTAAACCATCATTTTAACGTTTTTCTGAATAGCAATTTCATTGCTTCTTTTAATCATACTCATTGCTCTTAGTGCTTTAAATTATTAAAAAATCCATTATCTTTAGCTAGCTTTACAAACTCACCCTTATCGTGAACACCTAACTTGCAGTAAGCAGATCTGACATGCTGTTTTACCGTGTTCGGAGAGAGGCAAAGCTTGTCACTAACTTCTTCTTTCGTAAAACCTTGATAGATAAGGTTCATTACCCTTTCTTCAGCAGGTGATAGTTTGGAGTTGAACTTTGGGCTGCAAATAACGCCTTCGTTCTTGCATTCTCCTCGCAGTGGGCATTCAACTTTTTCAAAGTTAAACCTGCCGAGATTATCAATATCGTAGGTGGTTGTATCAAGCTTTCCGAAGTTACATTTACAGAATCTTCTGACTATCAAGAACTGATAATAAGGAACATTCATTGAACTCTTTTGGTACTCCTTAGATAAAGCCTTGTAGGCTTCTGGGTATCTTTCTCGGATAGCATCAATCATTTTCTTAATGACTTCTGTGTCTTTTTCCGAGAGAGCTTGATTTTCGGTACCATCCTTAATGAACCAAAGTTCATCATCAAACATATAAAACTCTACTGCCATAGCTGTTCTTTTGGTATTCCTGTAATTTCAGACAGTTTTTCTATCTGCCAATCAACAATCGGTCTTGTATGACCTTTTGTCCAGTTGCGGGCTGTAGTAAATGACACATCGCATTCTGACATGATGCGTTGGATGAAATCCTTCTTTGGGTACGAGGACTTTGGAAGATTCTCGTAGTAATCCAAAAGGGTCATTTTCTGCTTTTTTTCTTCATTTTTATTTGCCATACAAATAATTTTTTGTAATTTTGCATTGTTATTTAAATATTCACGGTGCAAAGATAAGAATAATATTTGTAATATCGGTACAAATCATTAAGAAATCTCTGTATTTTAACTTTTATTATACGTATGACAGCAAAAGAGGTTATAAATGCTATCCTTATGCAAGAAAATATTACTGGTTCTCAACTTGCTAAGGACATGGGACTGAATAGACCGCAAGCGGTTTACGACATCCTTAATGGTAAGGTTTTGAAGGTGAGTGCAAGGATGGCTAATCTTATACATACAGCCAAGCCCATGTACAATATCGACTGGTTGTTGACTGGAGAAGGGAATATGCTTAATGATGATATTCCTGCGACTTCAATTAGAGCAGAAAAACCAAATGAGCAAATAGATTCGCTTTCTGTCATAAATCGTCTCATCGAAATTAACGCACAGAAAGATGTTGAGATAAAGGAGCTACGCCAGGCATACGAACATCTTGCAAGATGTTTCGAGAAGCTAGCTAATGTGGATACTATTACCACTGCAGATAAAAAAGCGATTTCTATATAATTAACGTACACGGAAATATTTATAGCGTATGAAACTTACGACAACGCCAACAGGCATGGCGATAACAAAGCGTTTCTTCCTTGCTCTTGATGTTGCTATCAACCAGCGTAAAGCTAGAGGAATACGCACTTTTACCGAATCTCATGGAATCAACTATTGGAATTTCTCTACGTTTAAGAAGTGCCCAGATGGCAGAGCTATCAAATCAGAATGGCTTGCTTGGCTAGTTGAAGATTATAACGTTAATGCCGAATGGCTGTTGACAGGTGTAGGTATGATGTTTAAAATTCAAAATAACCCTTAAAATTTCGCTTATGAGACGATTTGTTTCTTTTGTAGTAGAATTATTGGTTTGTTCGACTTGTATGGCTTTAGAACCGCAAGAAATCTCTGTTGGTACATTTTCTATGCGTTTTGAAACGCAAACTGAGCAAATTCATTGGATTTTTGGAGCAGGTGACTTCGTTGTAAACAAGGATGCCGCAGATTGCGATCCAATGCAAGTTGAGCACTCTATTTCTGTGAAGGAAGGTAAACTGACAGTTGATGCAGACACCGAAGACGAACTTTGCTTCAAGATAACATCTTGCAGTTATGAGGAAGGAAAAGTTTTTGCTGACCGAGGTTCTAATGAAGTTTATCGCCTAGTTTGCCAAGAACTTGATGATAACATTCCTTCAAAGTGGATTTCCATTATCACCATTCAGAAAGTTAAAGATGGAGTAAGAGCTAAAACCATCATTACCATTCCTCGAAATGATGAATATGGAGTAATTTCAAGCATCACAATTTTGCATTAAAACAACCGACCAAAAATTTCTCGCGCGCACGTTAGTATATTATAATTATATAATAATAAATATATATACTATAAAAGAAAGATACTAACTACGTTAGTACAAAAGAAAAGTTTTTGGGCAGTGTGTTAGATGTTGTGTTAGCTAGTGTGTTAGCTGACTTTTTGAAATCTCCGTAAAGTGCTGATAATAAGCATTTTACAGTGTGTTAGCTGTGTGTTAGTAGGTGTGTTAGCAAGTGTGTTAGCTTAGTCTTAAAAAAACCACAAAAATCCCTCACTATCTTCACAGACAATGAGGGAAAACAAACTTAGAAACTTATAAACCTATTTACCACTTGTTGCGATAAGTGAGGATTGAGGGAGTCAAACCCTCTTGGTCTTATTGCATCATAGAGGTCTGGTACACGGCAAGGTGAATGGCTGATAAGAATACCGCTCCAGGCTTATATGCACTACTACACTATCAACGCTGTAGCCACAATCCTCAGATACTAGAATCACCGCCAAATTCCGAGAGTCGGAATCTTCTTGCCTAAGGAAGAATGACTCTAGTTAAGGCTCTCTTATTTTCTAAACGGCAAAAGAAAACGATCTTGAACTATACCGCAGTTCTCCAAAACTTCATGATTTCAAGTCCTGTATAGAACTTCTTCATCGTTGCCTTTCTGAATCCACATTTGATAAGACCAAACATAGTGTACTTATGTAAGGTCTTTCTTGTGATGCCAAGCAACTCGCAGGTCTCATTGATGCTGTATCTGCTTGTTGCTATTACCTTTGGTTCATTACTTGTTACTGCCATAAGCGAAATCCTTTCTTTTTAGGGCTGACAAGCTCGACTACCTTCGAGTATTCAAGTTTTGTTCGTACTATATCATTATTAAGAAAAATGCAAGTTTTACCCAAACCGTTAACTTCTCGTATTGATTATATATTGTCGACATTGATGAGTATCTTACAGCCTTCAATGTTTCTTACTTCGATAAATTTTGCCATATCTTACTCCTCCACATTTAAATCCTTCAGACTAGATAGACAGCACAACAATCCGATAATAGATGGCACGAATAGCCATGTATGACAGAATACGACAACTGCTGTTAGGGAGATACCGAAGCCAATGCAGATTTTTCTGCTCTTATCTGTATGACTTTCCCAATTAACATCTCGCTTCCACAAATCAATCAATTCGATGAAAGCATTCTTCTTTACTCCAACTTTTGGAGCTTTATTGCTCTTAGTGCATCCCATAACGATGAATTTTAAATTTAACTTATTGCTCTTAGTGCATCTTAACACATCATTCATGCCAAATTCCAATCTTTTTTGTATCTTTGCATTGTTATTTGTAGAATGACAGTGCAAAGATACAAAATAAATTTGTAATATCGGTACAAAACATACAGAAATATCTTAATATTCAGATTATTTAACTTTGCGCATAGTATAATATATATAATAAGGTGTAGAGCAATGGAATTATATAAAACTCTTGAAGAGTTATCTGACAAGGTTTCTAAGCTGAGAAATCATGTAGCGACTGAGGAAGCCACGAAGACTGCCTTCGTTCTTCCTTTTCTAGTCTCACTTGGCTATGATATATACAATCCGTTAGAGGTAATACCCGAAATGGATTGCGATATTTCTCGCAGAGGTGATAAGGTGGACTATGCTATTAATATTGATTCCAAACCTGCCATGATAGTAGAGTGCAAGCAGTGTGAAAAGAGCCTAGATTCTTTTGTTCTCCAGCTAGCTAAGTATTATGTGGCAACTAAGGCTAGGTTCGCAATACTTACTAACGGTATAGAATATCGATTCTATTCAGATATGGATAGAGTGAACTTGATGGACTCAAAACCATTCTTTGTTTTCGATATAAGCTCTTTTGATAAACATGATGTAGAATTGTTAGGTAGGTTTCAAAGAAACCGCTTTGATGAGCAGAAAATCATGCAAATTGCAGAAAACATTAATATTGAAGAGAAGGTTAGGACATTTCTAGAGAATGACGTGTTCAAATGCTCTGATACATTTACGAAATATATAGCTGACTCAATCGGTTGCAGTTATTCTGTAGATGAGGTTGCAAGAGAGGTACGTAATCAAATAAATGATAGAATATCTATTCCGCAGCCGAAAGGTGACAAGCCATCACCTATAGTGAATGGTGAAGACTATAAAGCTTATCTTTTGGTCAAGAAGATACTGAAGCATTATGCTTACGAGGACGAGATTAAATATACGTCTTTCAAATCGTATTTTACGATCAACAAGCATGGTTCTGTATGGAGATGGATTGTTAGAATAAAAAGGACAGCAAATAAAGTCAGGGTTTGTTTTCCTATGAATGATTATAAAACCAACGAGTGGGTCACACTTGACTCTATTGATGATTTATCAAAGATGAGCGATAGAATAATTCAATCATTTCGTATGGCTTCATTCGAGAAGACTTATGGAGACAGTACTAATTATAATCAAAATGTGGTTAAACACGAAAAAACCGCAAATAAACCGCAAGTCTGAAAGTGCTTGTTTGTAACTGGTTGAAAATCTGCGGAATCCGAATTTTTCGGGCACGCCTGGAAAGCGTGTATTCCCCTAAAGGGAATCGGGGGTTCGAATCCCCCTCTTTCCGCTTTTTGATATATATAATAAGGTATATATGATTATGAAGAAAAATACAGCTATTGCGCGTTTCGCAATATTCATTTTCACAGTAATATGTTCTCTGCCTGTCATGGCACAAGACGAGAATATCGGATTTCATCAAGCTCTTAAGACGAAGTTCATAGAGGGTAATGCCGGCTTTATGTCGCTCGTTGCCATCGCCCTCATTGTGGGTCTGGCTTTCTGTATTGAGCGCATCATCTATCTCAGCCTTTCTGAAATCAATGCCAAGAAGCTGATGCAGGATATCGACCAGAAGGTAGAGGCTGGAGATGTGGAAGGTGCCAAGGAACTTTGCCGCAATACCCGTGGACCTGTAGCTTCTATCTGCTATCAGGGATTGATGCATATAGATGAGCATCTCGATGATATCGAGCGCTCGGTAAGTGGATATGGCACCGTGCAGGCTGCCAACCTGGAGAAGGGATGCTCCTGGATCAAGCTATTCATCGCTATGGCTCCTTCCCTCGGATTCCTGGGTACGGTGATTGGTATGGTGATGGCTTTCGACCAGATTCAGCAGGCGGGAGATATCAGTCCTACCATCGTGGCTTCGGGTATGAAGGTGGCGCTGATTACTACCATCTTCGGTATCATTGTAGCCTTGATTCTGATGGTGTTCTATAACTATATCCTTTCCAAGGTGGAACATCTCACCAGTCAGATGGAAGAATCGGCTGTAACTTTGATGGATATTATCGCCAAGAATAAGTGAAGAGTGAAGAAACAACGTTCAAAGTTGAAAGTTCCATGTTGAAAGTTCAAAGTTCAAAGTTCAAAGTTCAAAGTAACAAGTCTGCCGAACAGATATCTCAGAAGGTTTTCCGTCTGATGATAGGTTTAGCAGTGCTGGTTTTCGGTCTGTTCTATCTGATAGGTTATGATTTGCCTTTCGATGAGAACCCCGACTTCAATGCCCCTCTTTTTACCGATGTGCTCATCTTCCTGATGTGGCTTTTCCTGATAGGAGGAGTAGGCTTGGCTGTCTATTCGATGGTGAAGGATTACCGGAGTAGCAAGTCGGAAGCCGTGGTGAATGGTGTGCCGGTGCGTCGTATCTTCCGTATCACCTGGCTTACCATGCTGGCAGTTCTGGTTCTTACCTTCCTCTTGGGAGGTTCCGATCCGATGCTCATCAATGGCGAGAACTACGCCGACTGGTTGTGGCTGAAACTTTCTGATATGTTTGTCATCACCTCGCTGCTGATGTTTGGCGGTGGCTATGCACTTGCCGCACTGGTTCTTATCGC